>Ga0307374_10002574_pt1 | contig 32015 bp, 44 predicted proteins | sample OX3MG_FD_202532 | JGI IMG/M metagenome (GOLD analysis project Ga0307374, IMG submission 202532) | Soil microbial communities from Risofladan, Vaasa, Finland - OX-3 | ecosystem: Environmental > Terrestrial > Soil > Coastal area > Acid sulfate soil | place: Finland: Risofladan, Vaasa | collected... | reverse complement strand
GTCTGGGCACGGACGGACCGTGGGATAATTACACGATGGAACTCGTGCTAAAGCTTGGCCTGTGATCAGGCCCCAGCGCTCTCCAGAGATGTGGTTGCCTCTGAGGTATCTCGCAACCGGCATGCTGGCTTGGCTGCTGGCGGCGGCTGGGGTGCCCCTGCTAGCTGCTCATCTAGTCGCCGGCTTCGATGATCCGAAGATCTTCGCGCTCACCCACCTGGTGGTGCTGGGGTGGGTGACCATGACCATCATGGGGGCGCTCTACCAGCTCTTCCCGGTTGCGCTCCAGGCCCCACTGGCGGCACCCGCCGTCGGACGCTGGAACTTCATCTTGTACGCCGCCGGGGTTGCCGGCTTCGTGCCCAGCTTCTATTTCGACTGGGCGCCGGGAGTGGCCATCTTCGGCAGCCTGGCGGTGGCCGGCATCGTCATCTTCGGCATCACCCTGCTGCTGAGCTACCCCAGCGTGCGGGCGCGGCATCCCATGGGCCTGTTCGTGCTCTGCGGCCTGGGTTGGCTGGTGGTGGTCATCGGCTTCGGCCTCACCTGGGCGCTGGACTGGCAGTTCCGGTGGTTCAACATCACCCCGAACCTGCTGGCAGCACACGTCCACGCGGGCCTGGTGGGATGGCTCGGATGCACGCTGATGGGCGTCTCGTACAAGCTGATGGAGCTGTTCGCACTGGCCCACCGGCGCACCTGGAGGTCAGCCTATCTCATCCTTGCCGTTTGGAACGCGGCCCTGGTGGCCCTGATCCTCAGCCTGCTGCTCTGGCCGGGCGGCTGGGAGGTTACCGGCGCAGCCATCGCTCTGGGCGCGACCGTGCTCTGGTTCGCCTTCGACCTGGCTCGGATGTGGACCCATCGACGACGGCGGCGGATCTCAGTCGAGCAGGGCCACATCGCCATGAGCCTCCTCTCCCTGCTGCTGGCCTGCGGGATCGGCATCACTCTGACCATGGAGAAAGGTGTGTCCTCGAACTGGTTCGTTGCCTATGGCTACGCGGCGATCGTGGGCGGGTTCGGGTTCGCGATCGCCGGCCGCTACCAGAAGATCATCCCCTTCCTCAGCTGGCTGCACCGGTATTCGAGGGCGCCCGGTCCGACACCCCCTCCTTTGCTCCAGGACTTGGTCGACGAGCGGCTGGGATGGGCCAGCCTGGCCCTGCTGGCGGCTGGCTACGCCGCGGTCCTGATGGGCCTGCTGGACGCCTCCGTGGTAGTAGTCCAGGCCGGTGGCCTGGTGTATCTGGCCGGCGCGCTGCTCGGCCTGGCGGCGCTGCGCACCGCGCTCATTCCTTCCCATCAGGTGCGGCGGTCCGCCTCCAGAGCCCGACTCTCCAGCGGGTCGGCCGGCCGGATCGGCGACACAGAGGCCCGGGGGTGAGACTCACCCGTCAGGGGGGCGCCCGCTGCGAGCGGACCGTGCCGGTCGGGTGGTCGTCATTGGGGCGGGCTTTGGAGGGCTCGCCGTACTGGCTGAACTGGCCCGGGCCGGCCTCCAGGCAACGCTGGTCGATCGGCACCAGTACACCACCTTCCAACCGCTTCTCTATCAGGGGGCGACCGGCGGCCTGAATCTGGAGGATGTGGCGTTTCCGGTCCGGACCCTGCTGCGCCGGATGCGCCCCGGCCGGTTCGTCCGGGGCGGTGTCGTCGAAGTGAACTGGGAACGCCACACCAGCGGTCTCGAGGACGGCACCATGCTTGGCTTCGACCATCTGGTCCTGGCTACGGTGGCCGCCACCAATTTCTTGGGCGTGGATGGCGCAGCCCGACACGCCCTACCGTTGTACACGCTGACCGACGCGGCCCGGTTGCGCGACCTTCTCATCTCGCGACTGGAGCATGCGGCCGTGGCCAGCGGAGCGCAACCAAGCCTGCGCGTGGTCGTGGTGGGTGGCGGGGCGACCGGAGTCGAGACAGCCGGAGCACTGGCGGAGCTCCGGGACCTGCTGGTCGGCCGGGACTATCCCGAATTGGACCGCTCCGACATCACCCTGGGGCTCTTGGAGCGCGCGCCTCGGTTGCTGTCCGCCTTCCATCCCGCGCTCTCACGGTACGCCCGCAAGGAGTTGGAGCGGCGACCGGTCGTGGTGCGTACGGACTGCCGAGTGCAGGCGGTGCGAGATGGCGAGATCCTGGTATCCGACACCGCACCACTCCCCTATGACCTGCTGGTCTGGGCGGCCGGGGTGGCCGTGCCCGACCTGCCCGCCTAGCGGGGGCTGGCGCGCACCCCATCAGGCCGACTGGCGGTCACTCCGACTTTGCAGCTGCCGGACCATCCCGAGGCCTTCGCCATCGGCGACGTGGCGGGTGCGGAGTCAGGAGGCGAGCTGCCCCAGCTGGCGCAGCCCGCCATCCAGGCTGGGAAACACGTTCCGCGGCAGCTAGATCGGATCTCCCGTGGGCTGCCGCCACTGTCCATCTCGTATCGGGACCGGGGCACGATGGCCACGATTGGCCGGCGCGCGGCGGTGGCTCAGCTCCGAGCCGGGGTCCGACTCACGGGCACCGTCGCCTGGATGGCCTGGCAGGGCTCCACATGGTCGAACTGCTGGGAGGGCGCAACCGGCTCTCGGGCTGCTCAACTGGAGCTGGCGCTACCTGGCTTGGCGGAGGGCGGCAGCCTCATCCCGGGGCCTTCGGCCGGACGGCGGCCCATAACCACGACCCGGGCTCAGGGCCCCGGCAGGACCGCCAGCGCGGCTCCCAATCCCACAATCGCGATCGAGATCAAAAGGGTGGCGACCGCCATGGCTCTGACGCCGCGCCGCTGCAGACGCCGCGCCGCGATCCCGTGCACCCCGGCCAGGCTGAAGACCACGACCACCAGGGCGGCCTTGACCAGAAGGACCCTCCCGAAAGGGGTGCTGGTGAGGTTGTCGGGCCGGACCCCGTTCCACCAGGCCAGAGTGAGCCCGGTCACCACCAGGATGGGGAGGAGGACCCAGTTGGTGATGGTGGCGAAGCGCCGACCGGTGGCGGTGGCCAGCTCCCGCACCAGCTGAGGCGAGGCACCTCGCCGCAGCAGAGGCAGCACCACCACCACCAGCATCAGCTGGCCGCCGACCCAGAAGGTGGCGGCCAGAACATGCACGAAGATCAGAAGCGTCCAGAACAGGGTGTTCATCACATCTCGGATTTGGGCGAACGGCCCAGGAGTGCGCGAGGCGGGGCCCAGCCGGCGCTCACCTCGCCAGCAATTCCTCCATCTGGGAGAGCAGACGTCGGTGGGCTGCGGCGTCGGCGGGCAGCTCGCCGACAATTGCGATCGAGGCTTGATCGAGGCCCAGGTCCCAGGACGCTCGCAGTGTCCCCGAGTGCCGATCGCTGAAGCTGACTGTGATTGTGAACGGGGTGCGGAGAGCCTCCATCTGGCGTACCAGGTGCCGGATGGCGGCGACCCCAGTAGCCTGAAACTGCACGTCAAGCACCTGGTCGGCGCTCCGCATGAAACTCTCCAGTCCCCCCAGGAGGATCGCCGGCAGGAGGTAGCGGAGCAAGATGTGCACCCGGGTCGACGCCTGAGTGGAGACCAAGCGTCGGCGAATCTCCCCCCAGGACTTCCCCCGCCTGCACTCGAGCAGCGCCTGCATCAGGGACTCCAGCTCGGCCAGCTGAAAAGGGCCAAGACTGGCTACCACGCTGACGCCATCCCCGGCAGTAATGCTGGCGGACTGCCTCCTAGACTCTCCCCGCGGCGGAGGAGATTGGGAAGTCAACTCGGCACCTCGCAGGTCCACCGCCGGTGTGCGGGCTCCATGACTGACCGCCATCAGGCTTCCTGAGGCACCAGCGGCTTGAGGGCATCGACCCGCTGGCGAGCCGCCTCCGGGTCCTCGAAGTACTGGCTGTTGATCTCCGTGTACTCGTGCCACTCCGGAGGGAGGTCCTCCTCGGCGTAGATGGCGTCGACCGGGCAGGGGTCGACACAGGCTCCGCAGTCGATGCACTCCACCGGGTTGATGTAGAGCATCCGGTCCTCATCGGTGTCGATGATGCAGTCCACTGGGCACACCTCAACACACGACTTGTCCTTGACGTCAATGCAGGTCTCGCCGATCACATAGGTCATCGCCAGCTCTCGTTACCCAGCGCCCCAAGCGCCAACTGTGCCGAATTCATCGCCTCATCCGTCCTCCACCTCCACCCGCACCGCCTCACCCTCGACCGTGACCCGATGGGTGCGCACCGGTACCACCGCCGGCAGATTGAGCACATCCCCGGTTATGAGATCGAAACGGGATCCATGGCAGGGGCACTCGACCGCGTGGTCCTCCAAGTCACCCTGGCTGAGCGAACAATCCTCGTGGGTGCAGGTGTCGTCGATGGCGAACCATGCCCCGTCCTGCGTGTGGGCGACGCAGATGCCCAGCTCCCCCACCAAGACGCGGCGAAGCCCAGGTGCCGGAAGCTTCGCCTGCTGCAGCGATGCACTTGCCACCCTACCCGCCCACCCCAGGGCACCGGCCTCGGTCGTCTGAGACGACCTCGTTGGCGGTACGCAGGTGAGGTGGTGCAGGGTGCCGGTGAAGCGCTCGGCCAGCTCGGGATCCTCTTTCTCCAGGACCGCGAACGCCTGGGCGGCGAGCCGACAGGCCCGCTCAGTCCGTCCTGCATCTCCCAGTTCACGCAGGGCCTTGTCCAAGAGCCTGGCCAGCTCCCCCTGCGCGGACATCAGGCCTGGCGCTCGATCTTGACCTTCCACGTCTTGGGGCCCTGCTCCAGATAGTCCCAGGTGAAGGCGTCCCCGCGGGTTGCCTCCAGCTGGTAGCGGAGAGGAAGCGGATCGTGGTCGTTGACCAGGGTCACCGCCCGCCCGGCCTCCAGCTGGTCCAGGGTGGAAAAGATCAGCTGGTGGCGTTGAGCGGGAGGCAGTGACCGGACGTCCAGCTCCCCCTTCACCTCAGCTCCTGGTTCGACCGTCACCGTTCCCACCTCGTAGGCCACGTCACTGCGCAGATGGCGGCCGATGAAACAGTGGTCCCGGGCCAGCTCGGCGGTGCGCTGATACTCCTCCATTCGACCGGGATCCCCACCCAGGATGTTGGGGGTCGCCAGCAGGCGGGCGATCCGCGTCGGCTGCCCGAGGACGGTCTCGTGCATCTTCACTTGGACACGCTCCCAGGGCAGACCGTCCCGGGATAGCAACGAGCTCAACGTCCCCGTGTAGCAGGTGGCAACCGCACCCGCCAGCAACTCCTCGGGGCTGCTGCCCTCACCTCGTCCCCCCATCCCCGAGGGGACCGACCAGGCCAGGACCTGGTCCCCGGTCTCGACCGTGCCGACGGCTTCGCGGCCACTGCCGCTCCACCTCGTCATCACCTCAAAAGTCAGGTCTTCCATTCAGTTCCTCCTTACATATCGACAGTTGTGTTGCCCATGCAGTCGCGCTTGCAGCCGTCGCCGCTCGGCTCAATCTCCCTCCCCGTCGTGATGGCCCCGCAGGGCTGCGACCAGGGCCTTGCGTTCGGCGGCCCCCAGTCGGCCCAGTTGGGGCAGGTAGTCCTCCTCCTCCTTGTCGAAGTGGAGGCTCACCACGGCGGACAGCGCCTGGAGCAGACGCGCCGCATCCGTCCCGTCCGCGTTCCGGGCTGCAGCGGCATGCGCCAGGTCGCTGGCCAGCGCCTCGATCCTCCGATGGTCAAGCGCCATCGTGTTGGTGGCCCCTCCCCGCGCTCGAAGCACTCCTTCAACGGCCGGGTACACCAGCCGCTCCTCAGCTGCGGCGTGGGGCAGCAACTCATTCCGTAGAAAGCGGACGGTTGCCTCGAGCTCCAGGCTGAGCCGCGCTGGGTCGAGGGTTCCGGCGACACCCGCCAGTCGGCCAAGATCGGCGACACCGGCCATCAACCCGCGATGCTCGGCCCGGATCACGTCCGCAGGATCGTCGGCCACGGGCTCATCCGGCCATGCCAGGCCGTCGGTTGTCCGATGATCTTCCGGTCCCGGCGGCGGGGTGACCACCGCGAGAGCCAGAAGTCTGCCCTCAAGACAGCGGAGGCCTCTGGCCACGCCGGCTCGGACCACCGCCAGGTCACCGGTCCGCACGGGCCGGATCTCATCGTCCACCAGAAGCTGTCCCATGCCATCCAGGACGGCCAGCACCAGATTCGTCTCCGGGCGATGTGGCGAGAGTTCCCGGCCAGGCTCCAGGTCAATAAAAAGCACCCGAACCTGGTCGGTTTGGAGGAGGACGCGGGCGGGCCCTGATTCCAGCCTGGCGGAGGAGGAGAGCGCGCCCGCGCGGGCCACCAGCACGTGGTCGGTGATGCTCTCAGTCATCGGCCGCTCCCTGGCTGGGGGTGAACCTGACGCGGTAGTCGCCTCCGCCAAGGTCCTCCGTGCGGTGGGCGTAGCCGCGCGCCTCGAGCACCGTGTACAGCGGAATCGGGTCCAGCGGGGCAATTAGGTCCAAGGGCTCGCTGGGCCCCAGTTGGGAGACCGCCGTCATGATCACTGCGAAGGGATCGTCTCCCTGAGTCATCAGGCCGCGCACGTCCAGCACCGCATCACTCCACCTCACTCCCAGCCGAGGGCGTGCTTGGCGGCGGCGCTCATCATCTCCGGCTCCCACCGCGGCTCCCAGATCAGCTCAACCTGGACCTCGCGCACGCCAGGAATGGTCTCCAGGCTGAACCGGACCTGATCGGGGATGCTCCCGCCCATGGGACACCCCGGGGTGGTCAGCGTCATGGCCACGGTGAGGGCGCCACCGTCCGAACCGAGCTCGTAAACCAACCCCAGGTTCACCAGATCGATTCCCAGTTCGGGGTCATACACCTCCAGCAGTCGGTTCCAGGCCTCCTGCTCGATGGCGGGATCCCCCAACACCGACTGCCCCTCCGCTGCGCTCACCCGGCTACCCCCACCGTAGAACGCTCCTGAGCGCCGAGGTGGGCGATGCAGAGCGACGGTTCCACCAGTGGGTTCAGGGTTTTTGCTGTCAGCGGAACTCCGGCTTCGGCCAGAGCTCCCCGCAGCAGGCCGAGGTGAGCCGAGCAGACCAACTGGCTGTTGCCCCGGGCCACCTCCAAGAAGGGGCATGAGTGGAGCTTGAGCTGGATCTCATCTGGGGTGTCCACCTGCTCGGGGCTGAAGCCTAGCCTGGCCAGCATGTCCACCACCCGGTCCAGTCCTTGCCGTGGGCTCTCGACCGGCGCGTTGGCGAGCTGGGTTCCCCACAAGGCGCCGATCTCGAGACCCAGCTTGCCAGGGTCCTTGACATTTGCCTGGAGGTAACCGGCGAGGACCTCAGCCAGCATTCGGTAACCCTCCTCCGGACCCGGGGTCACAGTGGCTGTGGCCCGCCAGACCTGACGGGGGCGGCCGCGGCGGGGACGATGCTCGAACTCAGAGGACACCAGACCCGCCTTGGCCAGCACCTCAAGGTGGAATCTCACGGTGTTGACGTGGACTCCCGTGCCCTTGGCCAGCTCCCGCACGTCGAGGGGGACAGCTGACTCCCGAAGGCTCGTCAGCATGGCCACCCGTGTCCAACCCGCCAGAGCTCGGTGGGCCTCCATGGCCTCTTCAGCCTGATCCGGCACCAACATCATGGAGGGATTATACACGATGGCGATGGTCCAAATTGACCAAAGCTACAGTCCGGAGGAGTGTCGGGGAAGTCGCACTGGTTCCACCGACTTCGGAATTCGGGCAGCTACACCCCTCGCCAGCGTTGAGCGGCTTTACCGCCCGTCGTGGCGCTGCCGTGGCCTCGGGGAGGGACGAGGCCCCGCAGCATCAAGCTCGACATCTCTGACACCGAGCTGGTCACGGCGCACGCGCGCCTTAACCTGCAACCTCGCTGGCCGGATCTGCTCCAAGGTGTGGAGATTGAGGGATACGTGCTAAACGAGGTCGGGGCTGAGAAGTTGCGCTGCCTCGCCGAACGGCTTCAATGTCGCGACCTGTACGACCTCCATGAGCTACTTGGCAGCGGCCGAGTCGACGCGGTCGAGGCCTGGGAGCTCTATCTCCGCAAGACCGCCAACGACCTCGCCCGTGACCGCCAGCGAACCGACCCCAGGCAGTGGGCAGCCATCTTCAACCGCCGGCTCATCGCGTACCGAAGCCGTTGGGAGCGTGAGCTCGGGGACTATCTTGCGCTCGGCGCGCCACCCTTCGAGGAGATCGAGCGACGCACCAGACGTGGCCTAGCGCCGGCCCTGGTCGCGGCGCGGGCACTCGCCAGCTGATCGGCAACCTGGAGCAAGCCCAGGAGCCGAGGATGCCAAGCGGGGTGACGACCTGCGGGCGCTGTCCTCCGGGATCACCTAGGTCGTCATGACCGTCTTGGCGCGGCTGGTGCAGGTTGACGGCGTCGCTGACGGCAACGCCGGCGAACTTTGGCGTACGTCAGCGGCCAATAGCGGCTCACGCTCCTCGCGGGTGACATCGGAGCGGATCCACAGGGTCCTTACCCGGCCGCCCGTGGGCTTACGTCAGCCGGTGTGGTCCGCGCGCACGTCCTATGCCCTTCATGCTGCCCTGCTCGATTGGCAGTCGAGCATCTTGGACGAAGTTCTTCCCGGTCGCCGGGAGCGCTTCCCCGACCTGGAGGCCGAACGGGACGAGTGCCCGATTCCTCGTCTGCGCCGGACCCGTCGCCGGACCCGCAGCAGTCTCGCCGGCCGTTCTGCCTTGGTTGGGGCGGCTTGAGTGGGCGGACTCGCGAGCCCGCCCACTCACCTCAAGCGAGTGTGGGGTCGGCGTCCCTCGCCACCGCCTTCACGATGTTCTCTGCCACCTGCTCGGGGCTGAGCCCACGATCCGCGCCGGAGGCCTTGACGTCGTCGATGGTGATGTCACCCTTCTGGTGGCGCTGGTAGGGCTCGGCGCATCCACAGCTGGCGCACATGGCGATCTCCTTCTCCAGTGGTGCCCATTCATCTCGGCCGGGGCACCTGCGGTCAGCAGGCATAACGCTCCCTTGGCTCCCTGGTTTCGCCGTTATCCCCTGGTGCGCCCAGGCCCGGTGGTGGGGGCCGGGTCTTGATCCGACCTGATCTGCGAGGCGCTGGACTCAGGTGGGCAGGCGCCATGAGCCCCACCGTCTAGTCGTTGACCGCTGCCGCCAGGAGCTGAGAGGATGTCCCGCCTCCGTGGAACTTCGGCGGTGACCTAATGGCGGGTCATACCCCGGAGGGGACCACCGGGGAAGAAAAGGATAAGTCGGTCGTAGTAGTGAGGGGAAGGCGGTTTGCGGGGACGGGTTGGACAACTTGGGGATTGGGGATAGTGACCGCTTCCAGGCGGGTGACAGCGGAGCGGATCCACAGGGTCTTACCCGGCCGCCCGCGGGCTACGTCAGCCGAGATGAGCTGCCCAGGACCTCGCCGCGACCAAGGAGCAAGGGCGCGGCGCATTCGGGAACGTCGCAGGCCGTGTCTCAGCGCTTGTCGGCTACATCTCGTGGCACCCGGCTTCCTTCATCTCGGAGCAGCTTCTGCCGCTCTCTGTGGGCTGCCTGGCGACAGGCATTGGGGCAGGTGAGGTGAGGGCGGCCGACGGCAGGGGAAGTGAAGGCGCCCAGTCCGCAGTCCGAATAGACAATCCAGACCCCGTCGTCCAAGTGACGAATTCGGGGCGCCCTAGGCATGACCCACCGGGACCATGTTTCGCAACACTTGTGCTGGCAGCGGGCTCGTGCCGAGGCCTGCATCTGTGCTTCCCCATCAGCGGTCACCCGGGCGAGGATGGCGGCAAGCTGAGTGAGCTGGCGGTCGCCCTTAACCGGGCGGAACTGGGCCTCGGCCGCCAGCATGCCCGCAGCCGCCCAGCGCAAGTGCATGTCCCCGCGCTGCCAGCGCTTCAGGTTGCGGCACCAGTTACGGCACCGGGGTCCAGGCTCGTGCGGAGCCGCCCACAGCCAATCGTAGGAGCCGGTTCCCCGGTGTGGCTCAGGTCATCTACGATCCGCTATGATCTGGTGTTATGGGTACTGCGGGCGGGTTGTTGCGGGAGGCGCGACGCCGTGCCGGACTGTCGCAAGTGGAGCTGGGTCGTCGGGCTGGGGTGGCCCAGAGCGTGGTGAGCGCCTATGAGTCCGGTGCCCGCCAGCCGTCGGTTCCCATGCTGGTCCGCTTAGTAAACGCCACCGGGTCTGAGCTCGACATCAGTCTCACTGAGACGTCCGGGCCCGAGCCGGTCAGAGGCTTTCTCGGCCAGCGAATCCACCGACATCGCGCGGCGGTGAAGAAGGTGTTGGCCAGCTACGGGTTGGACAATGCCCGGGTGTTCGGCAGCGTAGCTCGGGGTGAGGAGGGCCCTGAGAGTGATGTGGACCTACTTGTTGACGTACCTGCGGGTGTTGGCCTGCTGACTCTGGGGCGCTGCCAGGCGGAGCTTGAGAAGATGCTCGGGGCCCGCGTCGATCTGGTGCCCGCCGGCGACCTGAAGGCGCACGTGGCTGTCGAGGTCCTGGCTGAGGCGGTAGCGGTCTGAGTCGCCGCGAACGTCAACGTCTGGAGGACGTTATTGCCGCGATCGATGCCATTCGCGCTCACCTTGAATGCGGCGATCTCCATGACGGGCTTGTCTTCGACGCCGTGCGGGTTCGCTTGATCGAGATCGGTGAGGCGGTCAAGGCCCTTCCCGAGCGGCTGCTGGCCAGCGAGCCGGCCCTGCCGTGGGCGCAGATCGCCGGTATGCGCGATCGCCTCGCCCACCGCTACTTCGATACCTCCCATACCGTCCTTGCTGCCACCGTCAGCGAGGACCTGCCCGAGCTCGAGACCGCCGTACGGCGCCTCCTTCAGATGGTTGACGACGACAACTGAGCCGCCTCGCCTCCGTGGGGCACGTACGGGGCACGACACCGACACGACTCGGTTTGCCTTCTGCCACCCCGATCCCGGGTCCGATTCCCGGCTTCTCCTCCAACAAATCGAGATCAAAGTGGCCTGGGGCCGCCGCTCACCTTGGTGATGATCGGCGCGTTGTATGGCAGCGTCTGCGTGGTGAGGCCCATATTGGGCGAGCGGTCCCAGCGCAGGTTGCCGCCGTCGATTTGGCAGTCGCCACGGTGCTGGCGAGCGTTCTCACGGCGGTTGGCGCTTCCTGGCGCATCGACTTCTCAGACCTCTACATCTGGGTCGGGTTCTTCTCGGTCGGGCTCTTCGCGATCCTGTAATTTCGCCTTCCCTGGGCGCTCGGTAACATTGCCGCCGCCGGAGCCGCCTATGCAGTGGTGCTCGTGGCCGGCCCAAGCGCTCGCCAGCCGGTGGCTGAATGGTTGGTGGTGGTTGGGACAACGGCGGAGGCGGCGGGGCTGATCTACCTACTCGTGAGCTTTCTCCGGGGCACTGCCCGGGAGGGCACCTGTGGGGACCCCGCCAACTGGCGTTGGTTCGGCGAGCGCCTGGGGGAGGAGATGGAACGCTCTCGGCGGGAGGGTAAGCCGCTGTCGGTGGTCATGAGCGACTTGGACGGCTTCAGGACGGTCAATGACCGCAGCGGTCACGCTGCTGGTGACCAGATACTCCGGGAGCTTTCGGGCGCCTGGCGGCGCGAGGTGCGTGGTGGCGGGGACTTCGTCGCCGCCAAGGCGAGCGACGAAGTCCCTGTACTCAGTCCTAGTGCTGATGCATTGGGTCTGCACCGCCCAATCAAGCGGCTGGGGAGGCGCTTCCCGAAGGTGCATCCGCGTCGTTTGGCGTGGCCCGCTGGGACGGGACGGAAACGTTGAGAGTCCGATGCGGCCGCGTGATCCCGTCGGTGCTGGCCCCCAGCGCGCCAGAGCAAGTCCCGCGTGGCCGTATGTGGTCCAGACCTCGGGTGCTGCCTCCTCCACCTGGGGGCAGAGCTCAGGCACGGGTCGCCCCGACGTCAGGAGACAGGCGTCCCGCTTACCCCGACGTTGGAGCACGCGACACATACTTCGGGCGGAATCAGGCCCACCCGCATGAGTAGGGTGAAGAGGCGGCAGCCAATACAAAGGGCGAAGACCGACTCCAGGCTGGCAGCGACAAGTAGACCTCCCAGCAGAGCGTAGGTGGCGACGTTCGCGTGCCAGACCAGGGTGAGGAGCGTCGCCGACACCGTGATCGTCGCCCCGATGCCCTGGGCGAAGCGTTTCGGAGGACCTGGCACCAGCTTTGGGTGGGCCGACAGTCTAGGGGCGACAATTCTGGTGGCCAGCTGTCCTAGGGGACTCAGGGAGGGACCAGTAGCGAGTCGGGCCAGAAATCCGTAGGCGAGGACGGCGCTGAGCCAGGGCTGCTGGGTGAGAATAGCGATGGCGGCGACCGCGGCTACCGCGCCCGCCACCACCCGACTGGCGGTCTCGTTCACCGGATTCGGGAAGCTCAAAAGATTGCTGGTCACGAAGGTCTCCTCAGGCGACCGGATGCGCTGCCTACCATACAACTTAGTGTAATTGTATGGTAGATCGTCTACGCGGTTCCGAGCAGCTGAGGGGGGTGACCGTAGCGTTCGCGCTTCAGCTCAAATAGGTAGGGGCGCCGTGCCATCCGGACGACGTCCCGCAGCAGTGCGCGAGCTTCATCGTCACTGGGCACCTCGGTTATCACTGGCCCGAAGAGGCCTGGGCCCTTCCCCGCATCCAGGATGAGAGTGGGTACTCCGAAAGCTTCACAGGAGGCGACCGCAGCAGCGTGGTCGGCTACAACCTCCTGCCAGAGCGAGCGGTCTGACATCGCCGCTCTCCGGTCAGCCGGATCCATGCCTGCCGCCCTCATGGCAGTCTCCAGGACCACTACTCCCAGCTCTGGGGTCGGTGAGGACCCGCCAGCGTGAATCAGCCGACCAAGCTCCGTATAAAGGGTGGCGACCAACTCATTGCCACCCTGTCGGCGTGCGAGGGCCAAGAGCTGCAGAGCCGCGCCGCTGTACCCGACGGGTCCGTCTGCTGTGTCCTGGCCGGGCTCCAAGTGGACGATCCCCAAGGAGAAGAACCGCCAAGTGATCGCCACGTCTCCCAGGTCGACGAGGCGAGTTGCCCAGCGCGAGGTCAGCCATGCCCATGGGCACACGGGGTCAAAGTGAAAAGTGATCTCTTCCAACGGTTCTCCAGCTTTTGGCGGCGGCGCGGCAGAAGCTCGGTCCCTTGTGGGCAGTCCCCGGAACCGGGCTCCCGCCTCCGCGACCCTGATCTACTTCTTGGTTTCCCAGAAAATCCGCGCGAACTCGTCGACCTTGCTGCGCAGCTCGGCCGCCTTCTCCGGGTCGATGGACTGCTTGCAGGCTGATGCGGCCTTGACCGTCTTCCAGGTCAAGTCGTGCAGCTCTGGGAACTTCTCCAGGTGCTCAGGCTTGAAGTAGTCGCCCCAAATGATGAGGACCTCCCGCTTCACCTTCTCGGCGTGAAGCTCTTTGACTTCAACCATCCGGACAAAGGAGTTGCGGCTGGCCTCAGATGTCGAGTCGGGCAGAGCCCTGATCTTGGTCACCATGGTCTCCACCGTCTGCGCGGCGATCTGAGCTTCATGGGGATCGTAGATCCCGCAGGGGATGTCGCAGTGGGCGTGCACCACCCGGCGGGGGCTTACGCGGTCCTTGATCGTGCCGAACATGCTGATCTCCCTCCATTAGGACGTGGACCAGGCCAATAGCTGGCCGTGACGCTCTCCTCAAACTACCATCACCTGGTGACAAGCGGCAAACTCGCTCATCTGCTACCCGGCAGGCTGCCCCAATTGGTGCTGGTGGAGGGCCCCAGCATGGAACCCCAGCTCCCCAACGGAGCGTGGGCGGTCCTTTTGCCGCGCCCGGGCCGTCTGCCGAAGGTAGGGCAGGTGGTTGTGGCGGAGCATCCCGGGCACCTCGGCTTTGAGATGGTCAAGCGGGTGTCGGCGGTCAGCGCCAGCCGCGGGCTCGTGTGGCTGGCTGGCGACAACCGCGAGCACAGCAGTGACAGCGAGGAATTTGGGCCGGTCCGCCGGCAGCTGGTGGTTGGGCCGGTGGTCGCTGTGGTCCGCCCGGGAAGGCCGCACCTGGTACGAATCGACCCCAGCCGCCTGTGGTGATATTGGCCCTAGCGCCCCGTTCGGTCGCCAGAACTGGCACCATATGCGGATGAGCGAAAGTGAACTGCCGACTCCACCTCCGCGCAACCCAGATCCTCCCCGGGACCTCTTGAGCCCTGCACCCCAGCCTAAGCAGAAGAAGCACAAGAAGAAGGTCTCCCGGGAACCTCCGCGCGGTCGTGGTCGGGGAGGACGCTGATCCCAGTTGGCGAGATGAGGCAGCCTGGGTTGAGCCAAGCGGCCGCGGATATCGACCTGACGCTCGCGCTGGCGACGGCACGTTATGCCGCCCAGGCCGGGGGGGCAATCGTTCGCGCCTCCGGCCTCGGGGCGCACGTAACCGAGACCAAGGGTCCTGGCGACTACGTGACTGCGGTGGACCGCCAGAGTGAAGAGGTCATAGTGCGCGTCCTTAGCTCCGCCTTCCCGCACCTCCCGATCTTGGCCGAGGAGCGCGGGGGAGAGCGCAAGCCGACCGGGTGGGTGGTTGACCCCATCGATGGCACAACCAACTTCAGTCGGGGATTTCCGCTGGTCGGAGTGTCGGTCGCCCTGCTCGTGGATGGAGTTCCGGCAGTTGGCTGCGTCCACGCTCCCTTCCTGGGGTGGACCTACAGCGCTCGCCAGGGCATGGGAGCATTTGACGAGAAGGGGAGGCGACTGCAGCTCGGTGATCCCGCAGCAGAGCATTCACTGATCACCACGGGCTTTCCGTTCAAGGCTCCGGAGCGGATCCCGCGATCGCTGGCAGCCCTTGACAAGGTCCTGAATGGGTTCGAAGACGCGCGCCGGACAGGGGCCGCCAGCCTCGACCTGGCTTTCACCGCCTCCGGTGTGTTCAACGGGTACTTTGAGCTGGGTCTCAAAGTCTGGGATATAGCGGCCGGAGCTCTCCTGGTGACGGAGGCGGGAGGCGTCGTCTCAGATTGGGATGGGGCTCAGCGCCACCTTGACAGCGGAGACATACTGGCTGGGTCGCCTTTGGTGCATGCTGCTCTGCTTCAGGCGACGAGGACAGTGTCAGGAGCGCACTAGGATGTCGCCTCTGACGACATCCCCGACTGTCCGCTTGAGTACCTTGGGCTCTACCTCTAGGCCGTAGTCTCCAGGGTGCAACGGAACAACAGAGATCACGACGGGAATGGTGGAATTGGTCTCCAGGATGCCGCCGCAGGACTCTCCGTCCTTCCAACGGGTGCCCTCTGAGCCCAGGAAGGTCACCTTGACCACCCTGAACTCCGGTGTCAGGTTTGCCCCGATGCAGGCTGGCGACATCGCACTCCCGGATGCGACATAGAGACCGAAAGCGAGATGGGACTCCTGGCCGACGGTCATCTGTACCCCCCCGAGCACTCCGCCCAACTGGGCCTTCGGGGCACCGGAGTTCTTGCCGATCGAGCCGAAGCTGGTCACCACATCGACGAAGGCTGAGAGCGCCAGGAAGGCGATCACCGCCACAGCCAGGAGCTGTCCGGCGCTTAACCTTGGTAACCAGCTAGGAGCGGCTTTCAAGCTCCCCTGAGAGTAGCGGCTCGTTGGGATCGACCCTGACTGGCAAATTCGGAGGTGGCTCATGACCTTCATCGAGCAGGTGGAAGCGGAGGAGATCTTGGACTCCCGTGGCAACCCCACCCTGGCCGTCGAGGTTGGCCTGATCGGCGGCGAGGTTGGCCGTGCGGCTGTCCCGTCGGGCGCCTCGACCGGCCATCGCGAGGCGGTCGAGCTGCGCGACGGCGACCCGGCTCGCTATGGAGGCAAGGGCGTCCTCCGGGCCGTGGAGAATGTGAACGACCTGCTGGGGCCGTCCATTCTGGGCTTGGACGCCCTCGACCAGCGCACCGTCGATGCTCGTCTCCGTGAGCTGGACGGGACTCCCAACAAGGGCAAGCTGGGCGCCAACGCGATCCTGGGCGTGAGCCTCGCCGTGGCGCACGCCGCGGCCATTGCGCAGGAACTTCCGCTCTACCGCTACCTCGGTGGGGTTGGAGCGCGGCAGCTCCCGGTTCCCCAGTTCAACATCCTCAATGGAGGCGCCCACGCCCAAACCTCCGTCGACTTCCAGGAGTTCATGGTCATGCCGGTCGGCGCGCCGACATTCGCGGAAGCGCTGAGGATGGGATCGGAGATCTTCCACTCGCTGCGTGGGGTCCTGTCGGGCCGCGGCCTGACCACCGGCCAGGGGGACGAGGGCGGCTTCGCTCCCGGCCTCAAGAGCAACGTCGAGGCGGTGGAGCTGGTGGTCGAGGCCATCCAGAAGGCTGGGTATTCAGCGCCCGACCAGGTCGCCATCGCGCTCGACCCGGCAGCGAGCCAGCTCTTCGAAGACGGGCTCTACAACCTTCGGGGCGAGGGTAGGAAGCTGACCGCCAGCCAGATGGTGTCACTTTGGGACGACTGGATCAGGCAGTACCCCATTGTCTCGCTCGAGGATGGCATGGCTGAGGACGACTGGGCGGGATGGGCCGAGCTCACGTCCAAGCTCGGCAGCCGGGTTCAGCTGGTTGGGGACGACAACTTCGTGACCAACCCGGACTTTCTCGGCCGCGGCATCCGGGAGGGTGTAGCCAACGCGATCCTGATCAAGCTCAACCAGATTGGCACCCTTAGTGAGACGATCGACGTGGTCGAGATGGCGCAACGCAATGGCTATGGCACAGTCATCAGTCATAGGTCGGGGGAGACCGAGGACACCACCATCGCCGATCTCGCTGTCGGACTGGGGGCGGGGCAGATGAAGTCCGGAGCTCCATCTAGGAGCGAGCGAGTCGCCAAGTACAACCGGTTGCTGCGCATCGAGCGCGAGCTGGGGCCGAGTGCAGGCTTCCGGGGCCGGGAGGTCCTGACCAGGTCGTGCGGCTGACCGGCTATTCCCGACTGCTACAGTAGGTTTTGTGCCGCTCGCAACCGGGAGACAGCTTCGAGTTCTGGCCTCCCTTCCAGATCCGGGTATCGCCGATCTGATCGGAAAGACCCCGCTGCTTCGGCTGCGCCTCTTCGAAGCACAAGCCCCGCGCCTTTCCGTGTACGGGAAGGCCGAGTTCCTAAACCCCGGAGGTTCGGTGAAGGACCGCGCCGCACTGAAGATGCTTCAGGTGGCGCTGGCTTCCGGTGATCTGATCCCTGGCAGGACGATCCTGGACAGCACCAGCGGGAACACCGGGGTCGCTTACGCCATGCTCGGGGCTCATTTCGGATACCCGGTGAAGTTGGTGGTGCCGGCCAATGTGAGCAGGGAGCGTCAGCAACTCATGGAGGCATATGGGGCAGAGCTGGTGCTGAGTGACCCACAGGAGGGTGCGGACGGAGCGATCTGGAAGTGCCGGGAGTTGTTGTCCGAATCTCCCCAGAACTATTTCTTTCCTGACCAGTACAACAATCCAGCGAACTGGCGGGCGCACTACGATGGTACCGGGCGCGAGGTCTGGGATCAGACGGGCGGAGGGGTCACGCATCTCTTCGCCGGGCTGGGAACCAGCGGGACCTTTGTGGGCACGGCGCGCCGACTCAAGCGAGAGAACCCAAACGTCGTCTGCGTGAGCCTGGAACCAGACGACCCGTTTCACGGCCTCGAGGGTTTGAAGCATATGGGGTCATCGATCGTCCCTGGGATCTATGACCCCTCGGTCGCAGACCGGCATCTGCTGGGCCCCACCGATGAGGCTTATGATCTGGCGCGACGGTTGGCACGTCAGGAGGGCATCCTGGTCGGCCACTCGACCGGCCTGGCGCTGTGGGGAGTCAGTCAACTGATCCGAGAGGGGTTGCGCGAGGGGGTCGCGGTGGTGGTGTGCCCCGACGGCGGCGCTCGCTATCTCAGCAGCGGTCTATACAAGGGAGCATGATCAAATTGGCCGGGCCCGGATTGACCTTCAGCGTGGCGCTCTTTGAGCAGATGCGCCAGTTCGCAGAGCGCGCCTATCCCTACGAGGGCTGCGGGGTCTTGGTGGGCCGTCCGGAATCCGAACTGGCGGTGGTCACGGACGTCATAGAGGGGCGCAATCTGGTCGCAGATCGCCGACGCGACAGGTACGAGCTGGACCCCAGGGACATCATTCACGCAGAACGGAGCGCCCGCTCGAGAGGGGAGGAGGTGGTCGGGTTTTATCACACCCATCCGGATCACCCGGCACGCCCGAGCCAGTTTGACACCGACCGAGCCTGGCCCGGATACCAGTACGTGGTCATCGCCGTGCATCGCGGTCAGCAGCTGGCGGCCACCTCCTGGCGGCTGGACGACGGGGTGGAACCCAGCCGGTTTGGGGAGACCGATCTCCAGATCTCTGGCGGAGAGCACCGCGACTATAATCCGCCGGGTTTTGTGGCGGAGGTTACGTGAAGACAGCGATCACGACCCTGGAAGTGGTGCTGGCCATCCTGCTGGTGATAACCATTCTGCTGCAGACCCCCAAGTCCAGCGGCCTTGGCGGCACCATCGGCGGGGGGACGGACATGGGTGGCGGCTATCGCACCCGCAGGGGGCTGGAGCGGGTACTTTTCCGCACCTCGATCTGGCTCACCGTCGCGTTCGCGCTGGTGGCGATAATCCAGATCCGGGTGGGTTAACCCCGCAGCGGAAGAGAGGCTTCGACCTCCTTCGACCCAGTCACCACCCGTTGCGCTTCACATCGGTGGCGGGAAGTCTGGTGCTACTTCTCTTTGGCGCTGGATTCGTCGGCCTGGGTGCTCGGTCAATGGCCACCGACCAGATCTACCAGGAGGCGCTGGTGGCGCCCACCGGCCCATCTCCGCTCAGCTCCTTGCTGGACCCATCCAATCCGATCTCCCAGACCGTGGGCGCTCTGGCCCAGCCGGGACTCATGCGACCAGGGTCGCAGGGGACCGCCGTGCCGGGGCTGGCAGCCAGCTGGAAGTCCTCGAACGGCGGCGCCCGATACAGTTTCACGCTGCCTCGCGACGGGCGGTGGTCGAACGGCCAGCCGATCACCACCAGGGACGTGGGCTTCACCTTGGCAGTACTGCAGTCACCCAACTTTCCTCAGTCGATGGTCGCCGCGCCCTGGCGGGGAATCTCGCTCTACGCCACCTCGTTCTGGTCTGGAACCTTCGTACTGCCAGCGGCAGCGCCCAACTTCCCCACCACCGCCGAGGTGCCCCTTCTCCCCGCCTCCTCTTATCACGACCGGCCGCAACTGTTCCTAGCCGGGGACCAGCGCACGACGGCGCTGTTCCCCCCGAGTGCGGGGCCATTCACGGTCGCCGCGAACACCCCGGATCAGGTTTCGCTCATTCGCAATCCCTACTTTCGCCCCGTTCCGCTGCTGTCGGGCTTCGACATTGACCTGGAGCCCAGTCCGGCCGCGGTCGATGCCCTGTTGGCCAAGGGCCGAGTTGACGGTTGGTTGGCAGCTACCCCGCAGGATCTCGTGGGGCTTCCCTCTGGCTTAGTCAAGCAGCGCATTCTGTCCTTCTCATTCGTGGAGCTGCTGATGAACGAGGCGGCGGGCCCTCTGAGCAGTGCCGGAGTGCGTCGGGCCATCGCGGCTGCGGTGGACCGTGGCCGCCTGATCGGAGCCGGTCTGAACGGCCTTGCGGTCCCTGAATACGGCCCGCTGCCACAGTCAATCGGCTGGGCCAGGGCTGGCCGCTCGGCGTTGGGGCCCTTGCCGAGCACCGAGCAGTCGCTTAGGGCGCTGGGATATCAGCGGCCGCCTCCTCTGGGCGTCTTCGAGAAGGATGGGCAGCGTCTTTCCCTGACGATCAGCGTGCCGAACCTTGAGCCACTCCCTCAAGCCGCCGCGGAGATCGCCAAGATGCTCGACGTGGAAGGGTTCGCGGTGACGGTGTCGGTGCGCGCTGCCGGCGACTTCGTCTCCAGCACCCTGGGAGCGGAGAACTTCCAACTTGCGCTGGTCGGCTTCGACAACGGTCCCGACCCGAACCTAACGTCGTTTTGGGGGTCTGGCGCTCCTGCAGGTCAGTCTCTCAACTTCAGCCAGGCGCCGGTAGATGCTGTTCTGAACCACGAGCTGGACCTGCTCGCCACCGCTTCCACCGTCGCTGCCAAGCAGACCGCATACCGGGCTGTCACGCTGCGCCTAGCCCAGGACATGCCTGCGATCTTCCTGTACACCCCGGTTGAGGTGTACGTTCATTTGAGCTCCGTCCACGTACCAGGTATACCAGCGGGCGGAGATCCGGCGCAGCGCTTCGCGGATGTCACCGGCTGGAGCCTTTGAGCGGTGGTCGCTCAGCTGGCGGGACAGTCTCGGTGAGGTAGCATTCTCTCTCTCAGGGCCGGGATGGTGAAATGGTAGACACGCAGCGTTCAGGGCGCTGTGCAGGTCACTGCGTGCGGGTTCGAGTCCCGCTCCCGGCACCAAACTACGGGCCCCTGCCCATTAGGCGCGTTGTCGGGAGCGCGCGCGGGCCTAGGTGGCTATGCTGACTCAGGGTGGCACCCCCAACTGGCTTGAAGTTGCAGGAAGCCAGCTCGTCCGCTCCATGGAGATGACCCGACGGATACCCCTCCTCGTCCTGACGACGACCCCTCGGAGACCCACCGGGTTCCGCTGCCATGGCTTCCGCCTACACCGGACTCCACCTTCTCGGAAGAGACTTGGGCTGGAGGCGGATTTGAGCAATTGCCGCCCCAGTTCGACGCGACGCACCGGCCGGGGCGCGGCCGGCGCTGGCGCGGCGCAGTGGCTGGGCTGGCGATCGTGGGAGTGGCGCTCGGAGCCGGCTCTCTGGCGGGAGTAATCAGCCACCCGCCGCCGGTTGTGCATACGACCAAGAGACAGCACTCTTTCAGCGCTGGTCCCAGCATCTCAGCCACTCCTGCGGCGCAGAGCCTCGCCCAGGTGGCAGCCAACGATCTGCCGGAGATAGTCACCATCGTCGCTATCGGCCGCCAGACCGAGGAGCTGGGAACCGGGTGGCCGATCGACAGCCAGGGCGATTTCATCACCAACGACCACGTGGTGCGCGACGGCCTCAGCTTCCATGCGTTGACCGCTGCTGGGGCCGAGTACCCCGCTCAGGTGATCAACGTGGACGCCGCGCTGGACCTCGCGGAGGTTCGGGTGGTTGGCCTGCGAGAGCAGCCATTCACCCTTGGCGAGCTGCCCGCGGCCATCGGGGAGCCGGTCGTGGTCCTCGCCTCTGAGGGCGCGACCGGCAAGCCACCGGTCACAGATGCCGTAATCAACGGCGTCGGCGAGCGGGCCACGGTGGAGCATGCCGAGCCGGGTCAACTGAGCAACTACTCAGACCTGATCCGGATTCCCGCTCGAATCTTCCCCGGGAACAGTGGCGGCCCGATGCTGACCGCCGGCGGGCAGGTGGTTGGCATCCTGACCCTGGCCGCCGCGAATGGCTCGGGCGCTTTCGCGATCCCCCTTGCGGAGGTTGACCCGATCATTCAGCAGTGGCTGCAAACCTAAAGAATCGATGAGACTTCCGACGTTTGAAGTGGGGCCGAATTTGACGCTTCGGGGAGCCATCTGGCACCATCCCAGTAAGGTTCCCGGTGAGGGCCAACCGAATCCCGCGTATCCGTGACGCAGATATTCCTTAGGAGCAGAGCATGAGCGCCATCAACGGCCGTTCCGGGCTGACCGTCTTGGTCCTCGGAGCTGACGGATATATCGGTTGGCCGATGGCGATGCATCTCTCAAAGCTCGGCCATCGCGTGGTAGCGGTGGACAGCCTCGCTCGCCGCCGGTGGGACCGGGAGGGGGGAACCTACAGCCTGCTGCCACTGCGGTCGATGAGCCAGCGAGTCCGTCGTTGGGAGGCGGTCACCGGGCACCAGATCACCTGGCGGCGTGCCGACCTTCGCAATGCCGAGGTGATGGGCTCGCTGTTCCAGGAGTTCAAGCCCCATGCTGTGGTTCATTTCGCGGAGCAGCGGAGCGCCCCGTTCTCGATGGTCGATCGGGCCCACGCCGAGTTGACCCAGGTCAACAACCTCGTGGGAACCCTCAATCTCCTCTTTGCGATCCGCGATCAGGTGCCGGACTGTCACCTGATCAAGCTGGGCACGATGGGGGAGTACGGGACGCCCAACATCGATATTGAGGAGGGGTACATCGATATCGAGCACAACGGCCGCCAGGATCGCCTCCCCTTCCCCAAGGTCCCCGGCAGCTTCTATCACCTGTCCAAGGTCCACGACAGCAACAACATTCACTTTGCGACCAGGGCGTGGGGGGTGCGGGCGACGGATCTGAATCAGGGAGTGGTATACGGCTTCGAGACGGAGGAGACCCGTCTCCACCCAGATCTCAGTACCCGTTTCGACTTCGATTCCATCTGGGGCACAGCGCTCAACCGATTCTGCGTGCAGGCAGCGGTGGGGCGGCCGTTGACCGTGTACGGCAAGGGCGGGCAGACTCGAGGTTTCTTGGATATCCGCGATACCATGGCCTGCGTCACGCTGGCGCTGGAGAACCCGGCAGAGCGGGGCGAGTGCCGGGTCTTCAATCAATTCACGGAGCAGTTCAGCGTCCTCCAGCTGGCTGAGCTGATCGCCAAGGGCCGTCGGGACCATGGGCTTGAGACCACCATCGCGCACGTGCCCAATCCCCGGGTCGAGCTCGAGGAGCACTACTACAACGCCAAGCATCAGCATCTCCTCGATCTCGGGCTCAAACCGCACTTCCTCGCGGACACGCTGCTGGAGTCGGTCATTGGCATGGTCGAGCGGCGCAGCGATCGGGTGGACCCGGTGCTCTTGGAGCAGCCCAGCGTCAGTTGGAGGACTGGTGGCAACGAGGTTTGGGACCGCTACTCTGCCTACAAACCACCTGGCTCTAAGACGGCGTCCCAACCAGAGGGAGCGCACCTCAACCCGCGCTGACGCTGCCAGTCGGTGGCGGACCTCGATCTGAGCCGGTCCGGGTGGCTGCGGTAGGGGCTGGGTAGAATCGAGGACGTAGAGGCCAAAATTCCGGGGAACCCACTTTGAAGTCAAGAGACTATGAGATCGCGATCGTGGGTGCCGGGCCCGCCGGGCTCACTGCCGCCCTCTACGCAGGACGGGCGCTCAAGAGGACTGTCCTGCTCGAGGCCGGGATTCCCGGCGGCGAACTGCTTAACACCGAGACGATCGAGGACTATCCCGGATTCGTCTCCATCACCGGCCCCGATCTTGCCAGCAAGATGACCGAGCACGCGCTCAGCTTCGGAGCTGAAATGGTGCCCGCGCGCGTCTCCTCAATCTCCCTCGAGCCAGACGGCAAGAAGCGCATCGCGGTGGAGGATGGTGAGCCCTACTTCGCCAAGGCGGTGATCCTGACAGCGGGGGGTCAGCCTCGAAAGTTGGACGTGGTTGGCGAGCAGGAGTACGCCGGCCGCGGAGTCTCTTACTGCGCAGTGTGTGACGGAGCGTTCTTCAAGGGTGAGCACCTGGCAGTCGTGGGTGGCGGTGACGCAGCGTTGGAAGAGGCCGCCTTCCTGACGCGCTACGCCTCCAAGGTCACGGTCATCCACCGTCGCAAGGAGTTCCGAGCGCAGCCGGTGCTGGTCGAACGCGCCCGGAAAAATCCCAAGATGGAGTTCGTCTTGGACTCCGTGGTGGAGGAGGTCATCGGTGATGGCCAGCGGGTGGAAGCGTTGCGTCTAAGGCACCTGCCCGGAGGCGAGGGGAGCACCCTCACGGTCGGTGGGGTCTTCATCTTCATCGGCTTTCTCCCCAACAGCGGGCTGCTCGCAATGCACGCTGACCACGATTCCCAGGGCTACTACCTGACCGACTCGAACATGCAGACCTCGGTCCCTGGAATCTATGCCGCCGGGGATGTGCGGGCGCAGCTGACCCGCCAGGTAACCACCGCGGTTGGGGATGCCACCACCGCTGCGATGGCGGCGACCAAGCTGGTGGAAGAGCCGCTAGAACTGGTGCCCAACTCTTGAGCAGCATCGTCACCAAAGGTGGTGACGGGGGGGAGACCAGCTTGCTCTACGGAGGGCGGGTTCCCAAGGACGATCTGCACACCGAGGCCTATGGCGCGCTTGACGAGGCTATCTCTGTCATGGGGTTGGCCCGCTCCTTGTCAGCCAACCAGCAGGTGGCTCGCACCCTGCTGGATCTCGAGCGGGAGTGCTTCACGGTCGGTGCCGAGCTGGCCACTGCCGGTGAGGATAGGGCAAAGCTGGTGCGCCACTTTCCGACCATTGAGGCAACAGATGTGGACCGCTTGGAGCAGGAGGTCCACCGGCTGGAGGAGGAAGTGGGGATGCCCGCAGGCTTTGTTCTTCCGGGCGGGTCTCCCGCCGCCGCGGCGATCGACATCGCCCGGACGATGGTGCGTCGCGCCGAGCGCCGAGCGGTGGCCGTGGCCCGCGCGGATGAGCTGAGCAATCCGGAGGTGGTCCGATACCTCAATCGGCTCTCGGATCTTCTCTTCATGCTCGCACGTCAGGAGGAGGCCGGCGCGACCACCCTCAAGTGACCCGGGATCTTGGCGTCGCTAACCTGAGTGTGGTGAACTCCCAACGCCCCACGGCTGAATTCCCAGTTGTCGCTCGAACCTGCCAGATCTCGGGCCGCGTGCAGATGGTCGGATTCCGCGCCTTTGTGATGGGCAGGGCCCGTCGGTTGGGAGTCGTGGGCTGGGTGCACAACCTCCCGGATGGGTCGGTGGAAGCGTTGATCCAGGGACCTCAAAGCGCTCTGGACAAGTTGCAGCTCAGCCTGGCAAGAGGCCCCGCGGCTGCGCAGGTGAATGGAATGGTCGTACTCGATGTCGCCCCATCCTCCGAGCTCTGCGACTTCAGCCTTGTTCCCTGAGTTCGGCACAGGGCGCCGGCTGGTGGTCCCGACCGACACCTCCATCGCGTTGTTCGCTGGGTTCAGGAGATGAGCGCCGGCCAGCTGGACCCGATCCTCCTGCGCTCCGGGGAGCGGGCTGCAGCGCTCAGAGCCGCGGGTGAAGGCACCCTGAGGGAGGCTGCTTCGAGGGTGTCGCCTCCGCGAGGGTTCGCTGGCGCATTGGCTGGCAGGGATGTCACATTGATCGCGGAGATGAAGCGCCGGTCTCCCTCTGCGGGGGAGATGCGACCCGACCTGGATGTGGTGGAGATGGCCGTGGAGTTCATGAGGGGAGGAGCTTCGGCGATATCTGTACTGACCGAGCCGGAGAGCTTCGGGGGCAGTCTTGCTGATCTGAGCTGGGTAGTAGCGGCGTCGCCGCTGCCGGTGCTGCGCAAGGACTTTGTGGTGGACCCGATCCAAATCCTGGAGGCCCGCACAGGAGGGGCGGATGCCGTCCTCCTAATCGTCAGGGCATTGGGGCGAGAACTCCTGGCGCGCTGCATGCGGGCTGCGGCAGAGCTCGGCATGGAGAGTCTGGTTGAGGTCCACGACGAAGCGGAGATGGAGGTGGCGGTGCTGCTCGGCGCCAAGCTGATTGGGATCAACAACCGCGACTTGGATCGGCTGACAACCGATCTTGCTACCACGGAGAGGCTGGCGCCTCTGGCTCCGCCCGACTGCCTGTTGGTTTCCGAATCTGGTATTCGAGGCCGGAGGGATCTGGAGCGGTTGAGGAGCGTCGGGATAGCGGCGGTGCTGGTGGGGGAGGCCCTGATGCGAGCCCTGAGCCCGCGAGCGGAGTTGACCGCGCTCCTCTCTTCCGGAGGTCGAGAACTCCAGTGAGGGTCAAGGTGTGTGGCATCACCAGTGTCGGGGATGCCGAGGTCGCCCTCGACGCCGGTGCCGATGCGATCGGGATGATTTTCCATCCGGGCAGCCCTCGCCGAGTTGAGGACCGGAGTGCTCTGGCGATCTCCCGCCGAGTTCGGGGGCGAGCTGACTGTGTGGGCGTCCTGGTGGACGGCACCTCCCAGCAGTTGCGCGAGTTGGTTGATCGGTTCGAGCTGAGCGCGCTGCAGCTGAATCTCCGCAGTTGCCCAATGGGGCTGGTGGAGGAGATCGGGGTCCCAGTGTGGCCATTTTTGGGACTGAGAGGTGGCGTCGCCTCCATGCGCATCGAGTGGTGGGCGGGGCAGCCGGTATTTGTCGACACGGTCTCTGATGACGGCTCTGGTGGGACCGGCGAGCTGCCCGATCTCGATATCGCAATGGCGGTTGCCATCCATAGGCCGGTATGGCTCGCCGGCGGCCTCGGGCCTGACAACGTTGCGATGGCGGTCGCGCGGGTCAGGCCCTTCGGGGTAGACGCGAGCTCGCGCCTGGAGAGTTCGCCGGGCGTCAAGGACCAGAAGTTGGTGCGGGACTTCGTCGCCACCGCCAGGAGGGCCGCTGCGGGCAGCGACAATGGGAACCAACCGTGAAGAATCCTGGTCCTTTGCTGATCACCTCACCCCCTCCCGCCGGGAGGTACGGGGCTTTCGGCGGGAGCTACGTCCCCGAGACGGTGATGCCCGCTCTGGTGGCGTTGGCGGGAGAGGCAGAACTAGCCTTCGCTGACCCCCATTTCCTGGGGGAGTTGGCGGCCCTGCAGCGCGACTACGCGGGTCGCCCGACTCCGACATACAGGGCAGATCGGCTGTCGGCGCACGCTGGCGCCCAGATCTGGCTGAAGCGTGAGGATCTGCTGCACACCGGCGCGCATAAGCTGAACAACGCCCTCGGCCAGCTGCTGCTGGCTCGCCGGATGGGCAAGCGGCGGATTGTGGCGGAGACCGGCGCTGGCCAGCACGGGTTGGCTACCGCCACCGCGTGTGCGCTTCTGGGCCTCCCGTGCGTGGTGTACATGGGTTCCGAGGACATGCGCCGCCAGGCGGTCAATGTCGCCAAGATGGGGCTTCTGGGAGCCCGAGTCGAGCCTGTGGAGAGCGGCTCGCGAACGCTCAAGGACGCAACCTCAGAGGCAATTCGAGACTGGGTCACCAACGTGCGCGACACCCACTATGTGATTGGCTCCGCCGTCGGCCCCCATCCGTATCCCTGGCTGGTTCGGACCCTCCAGTCCGTCATCGGCGTGGAGGCTCGGGAACAGATGCTGGAGCAGGCGGGGCGGCTCCCGGCCGTCGTGGTCGCCTGTGTCGGGGGAGGCAGTAACGCCATCGGGATTTTTGCCGGCTTTTTGAGCGACCCCACGGTCAAGCTGGTCGGAGTCGAAGCCGGCGGGCGGGGGCGCGCCCAGGGCGAACACGGCGCCAGCCTCACCCTGGGCAGTCCGGGGGTGCTGCACGGCGCCAATTCGTTTTTGCTCCAGGATGCCGACGGTCAGGTCTCCGCCACCCACAGCATTTCGGCCGGACTCGATTACCCCGGAGTCGGCCCGGAACACGCGATGCTGAGGGATTCCGGGCGGGCCGAATACGCCATTGTCGATGACCGCGCCGCGCTGGTGGCCTTTCATCTCCTCTCGGAGCTGGAGGGGATCATCCCTGCCCTGGAGTCGGCCCACGCCATACGCTGGGCTGTGGAGCACGGATCGGCAGAAGTCGGCCCCATCCTGGTGTGCCTGAGCGGGCGCGGCGACAAGGATCTCGACACGGTCCTCGCTGTTGGGGCACCGGTTTGACTCAGCCCGGCCAAACCCCCAATCGGGTGAGGACAGCACTTCAGGGCGGCGGTCCAAGTCCTCATCTTGTGCCCTACCTGATGGCCGGCTTTCCCAAGGTCGAGGACACAAGCGGGCTGCTCCTGGCTGCCCAGTCGGCGGGAGCCACCCTGGTCGAGCTGGGGCTGCCTTACTCTGACCCCCTGGCCGACGGGCCAACGATTCAGGCGGCGGGCCAGCGCGCGCTCGCCCAAGGCATGACGGTCCGGCGGGCGCTGCGGCAGGTGGCGGAGGCGCGCGGTGCGGGTCTCACCATCCCCCTGATAGTTATGACGTACTTGAACCCCGTTCTGCGAATGGGGCTGGAGGAATTCGCTGAGGAGGCAGCCTTGTCCGGGGTTGACGGGCTGCTGCTGCCCGATCTTCCGCTCGAGGAGATGGGCGAGCTGAGCCCTGTGGCCGCGAGGTTCGGGTTGGCCCTCAACACCATGGTCGCTCCGACCACACCTGACCAGAGGCTCTCCCGTGCGGCCGAGCTCAGCAGTGGGTTCATCTACTGTGTCTCCAGGACTGGCGTGACCGGGTCCAAGTCGACAGGCGGTGATGAAGCAAGGGTGCTCCTGACCAGGGCGCGCGCCCTGACCGCTATGCCGCTGGCCCTTGGGTTCGGGCTGCGGCGTCGAGAGCAGATCCGAGAGCTATCGGGTTTGGCCGACGCCGTAGTGGTGGGGAGCCTGTTGCTCGAGGTGGCGGGCGTAGCCGCGGACCCAGCTGCCGCGATCGTAGAAGCGCTCGGAGCGCTCTCCGCTTAGGGTGGTGGGTCAGGCGGAGAGACCGCCGTCGACGACCAGCACTTCGCCGGTGATGAAAGAAGCGGCCGGGCTGCATAGAAAGGCCACGGCGGCAGCGACCTCGGCTGCCGTCCCTGCCCGTCGAAGCGGCGTCATCCTGATCAGCTCCTGCAGGATCTCCCCGGTGATTGAGTTGGAGGTCAGCTCCGTGAGCACGTACCCGGGAGCTACCGCGTTGCAGGTGATGCCCCTGGATCCCAGCTCCTTGGCCACCGACTTGGTAAGGCCGACGAGCCCGGCCTTGGCGGCTGCGTAATTGGCCTGACCAGGGTTGCCCCCCAACCCGACGATCGAGCTGACGTTGACGATGCGGCCCCAGCGCTGCTTCATCATGTGGGGTACCGCCGCCTTGGTGACGTGGAAGCTGGCGCTGAGGTCGGTGCGGATGACCGAGTCCCAGTCGTCGGCCGTCATGCGGAGAAGGAGACGGTCCCGGAGCATCCCGGCGTTGTTGACGACGACGTCGAAGGGGCCGGTTGCTGAGAACATCTGAGCCACCTGTTTCGGGTCGCCCACGTCAGCCATGTGGGTTCCAGCCAACGGCAAAGAGGCCGCCGTGGCATCCGCGGCCCCCTGGTCGGATCGGAAGTTGATGATGACCTCAGCTCCCATCTCGGCAAGCTGGGCAGAGATGGCGGCCCCGATTCCCTTGCCGCCACCTGTCACCAGGGCGCGGCGTCCGGAGAGGTTCAGATCCACCGTCAGAGACCCTGCTCGTCGACCAGCAGCTCGTCGGCGTTCCAGGTGACGACGCCGGTCATGTGCTTGGCGGCAAGGCTGGCTAGCACTCGTCCGGGGCCCAGCTCAACCACAGTTGCGACTCGCAACCGCTGCATCGCGGCCATGGTACGGGCCCAGAGCACAGGGCGCAGCAGGTGACCGACCAGCTCGGACCTCACCGCGTTGACGGAATGGAGGACTAAGCCTGTTCCGTTGGCGATGAGAGGGATCTGAGGGGCGCGTAGCGGCAGAGCCCGGACGGTCTCGGCGAGCTTCGAGGCCGCCCGGCTCATCAGCGGCGAGTGGGCGCCCAGGGGGATGTCGAGCATCACGACGCGCCGAGCCTTGGCGGTAGTGGCCAGAGTCTCGGCCGCGGCGATGGCGGCAGCTTCCCCACTCAGGATGAACTGGTTAGGTGAGTTCAGGTTGGCCATCCAGATGCCACCGGCGGCGCCAGCTTGTTGCCTGATGGCCTCGACCTGCTCCTCGGCCAGACCTACGATCGCGAGCATGCGACCTGGGCTGGTGGAAGCGGCGTCGGCCATCAGCCGGCCACGCTCGCGGACCAACAACAGGGCGTCTTCCCAGGAGATGGCCCCGGAGGCGGCGCAGGCGCTTATCTCGCCGAGGCTGTGGCCAGCAACCACCGCGATCTGGCCGGTGCCATACCTATGTTTGAACGCTTCGAACGCGGCATAGGAGACCGCAACCAGACAGGGTTGGATATTCTCGGTTCGAAGCAGCTCTTCCGCGGGCCCTTCAAAGCAGAGTCTGCGCACGGGCATCTCCAAAACCTCCTCAGCTCGGGAGATCGCCCGGTCCGCCTCCGGAAAGAGGCGCGTCAATTCGAGTCCCATCCCGGGGCGCTGGACCCCCTGGCCGGGGAAGAGGAGCGCGACCGGTGCGGTCAGTCCGGCGCCGACTGTGGTCGGATACAGGGTCAATTGGATCCCCGCTTCGCCTCAAGGTATGTCCAGAGGTCGCCCACCATCTTCATCTGCTCCAGCTCCTCTGGGGGAAGTGCCACCTGGTAGCGGTCCTCGATGGCCATGATCAGTTCCACGAGGTCAAGGGAGTCAGCTGCCAGGTCTCGGGCGAAGCTCACGTTCAGCTGAACTCGGTCCGGTTCTACTCCCAGGATCTCTGCCGCGATTTTCTGCAGCTCGGCGAACTCGGGCGCATCGTCTGTAGGGGTTGTGTCCGGCAAGCTGGTGTCTCCTTGAGGTCGGTTCAGATGGGTGCCGGCCCGAGCGCGAGACAGGCGTTGTGTCCTCCGAACCCGAACGAGTTCGAAAGAGCCACGCGGATCGCGGCGGGCCGGGCCCGATTGGCCACGAAATCCAGATCGCATCTGGGATCAGGGTTCTCAAGGTTGATAGTGGGGGGGATCACCCCTCTCTCAATGGCCAGGAGCGAGGCGGCTGCCTCCAGCGCCCCGGCGGCGCCGAGCAGGTGTCCGGTCACGGATTTGGTCGAACTCACCGCCACTCGGTCGGCGTGGTCCCCCAGCACCTCGTGGATGGCGAGGGTCTCCGCGATGTCTCCCAGGGATGTGGAGGTGCCGTGGGCGTTCACATAATCCACCTGATCTGGCTGGAGACCGGCTCTCCTCAGCGCCTGGCGCATCGCGCGGGCGGCCCCGCGGCCCTCTGGGTCGGGGGCGGTGAAGTGGTACATGTCGGCGCTCGCGCCGGCGCCCAGGATCTCCCCCCAAATGTGAGTATGCCTAGACTTTGCATGCTCCATCTCTTCCAGGACCATGACCACTGCACCCTCCGACATCACGAACCCATCGCGGCCGGTGTCGAATGGTCGGCAGGCACCTTGCGGATCCTCATTGCGGCGGCTCATCGCGCTCATCTGGCAGAAGGCGCCCATCAGCAGCGGGGTGATGCCGGCCTCTGCGCCGCCGGCGATCATCGCGACGGCGTCACCCCGCCTGATCACCTCGGCAGCGTCTGCCAGGGCATGAGAGCCACTCGCGCAGGCGCTGACGACCGCGTAGTTGGGCCCTCCCGCATGCATCTCGATGGCGATCAGGCCCGCCGCCATGTCGGTGATCATCATCGGAGCCATGAACGGGCTTATGCGGGCGACCCCCCGTTCCAGCAGGGTTCGGTGGGCCCTCTCAATCTCCTGCATCCCGCCCGCAGCGGAACTCACCACAACCCCGACGTCGTCCGGTCCGAGCTTGTCAGGATCAAGCCCAGAATCGTCGACGGCCATTCGCGCCGCCGCCAGGGCAAACTGGCAGTAGCGGGCCACGTGACGGGCCGTCTTCCGATCCATGAACAGCTCGGGGTCGAAGTCGAGAACCTCTCCAGCGATTCTGGTCGGGTAGCCGGTGGTGTCGAAGTGTGAGATCGGGCCGATCCCGGAGCGGCCGGTGATCAGCGCCTGCCAAACCTCCTCCACGCCGGTGCCGATCGGAGTAACCATCCCCATTCCGGTTACTGCCACCCGCGCGCCCACCCTTCTCGAGTCGTTCACTCTACTGGAAGCTTACGGACAAACTGTTCCTATTGCATCGGCCCGTGCGGATGATTGGGAACTGGCTCCCTTGGACATTCTGTCCTGGGCGGATGCGTCGTGCCGCGCTCAGCCAGAGCTTTGCGCCAGCCCTTGCAGGTCAGTTGCGGGACGGGCCAGTGCCTGGGGGTCGACCTCGGTCCTCTGCCCGATGAGTCGGCGAGCCGCCGTCAGCTCCGAGACTCGATTGACCGCCAGCCATGCGGTGACTACCGGTCCGTTCAGGTAGACGATCGAGAAGCTGGAGCTCAAGGGATCTCCGCGGTTCACCTGAGTCTGGTGAGGCCCCGGAATGCCCACCCTCTGCAGGGTGCTGTCGTATTGCTCGGACCAGAAGTAGGGCAGTGGTTGGTACAGAGCCGGACTGCCGAGCATCGCCGCCCCGGCGTGGAGCCCCTGGCGCTGGGCGTTGTCCCAGTGCTCGAGCCGAATGCGACGCCTCAGCCCTGGATGCCAGAACCGGGCCACGTCTCCCGCGGCGA
>Ga0307374_10002573_pt1 | contig 32029 bp, 33 predicted proteins | sample OX3MG_FD_202532 | JGI IMG/M metagenome (GOLD analysis project Ga0307374, IMG submission 202532) | Soil microbial communities from Risofladan, Vaasa, Finland - OX-3 | ecosystem: Environmental > Terrestrial > Soil > Coastal area > Acid sulfate soil | place: Finland: Risofladan, Vaasa | collected... | reverse complement strand
CGCCGGTGCCATCGGGGTGGTGCAGGCGCGTCGCGACCTGGTGCGGTGCGGGATCGCGCTGTACGGCGTGGCACCGACCCCGGCGTTGGCCGATGTGCTGGAGAAGGCCACCGACGGCCAACAGCTCCGGCCGGCCCTCTCCCTCTGCACCGAGGTGACGTACGTCCGTGACCTCGAGGCCGGCGAGCGTCCCTCCTACGGCCGACAGCGACCGCTGGCGGAGCGTTCGACCGTGGCCACCGCACCCGTCGGGTACGCCGACGGGGTACCCAGGCGCCTCTTCGACGTGGGCGGCGAGGTGTTGATCGGGGGGATCCGCCGACCCCTGGCCGGCGTTGTCACCATGGACCAGATCATGGTGGACTGCGGGCCGGTGGGATCAGCGCCGGTTGCGGTCGGGGACGAGGTGGTGCTGCTCGGCCGGCAAGGGTCCGAATCGATCGCCGCCACCGAATGGGCCGACCTGCTCGGCACGATCAGCTACGAGGTTCTCTGCGACATCGGGCCCCGGGTGCCCCGGCTGGTGACAGGGGAGCGTCCTGGCCCACCGTCCGAGCCGACGGCCCGGGCCACCTGACCCCCGGCGGTACGATGCGGCGGTGGTACCGGGCACCGAACTGGCCGAGCTCGCCCGGGAGGCTGCCGGCTGCACCCGTTGTCCACTGTCCGAGCACCGGACCCAGGTGGTGTTCGGCGTCGGGGACCCTGGGGCCGACCTCATGTTCGTGGGGGAGGCGCCGGGTCGGGACGAGGATCTGCAGGGTGAGCCCTTTGTCGGTCGATCCGGCAAGCTGCTCGACCGCCTGGTCCTCGAAGAGCTCGGGGTGGATCGCAGCCGCTTCTACATCGCCAACATGGTGAAGTGTCGGCCACCGGACAATCGCGACCCCAAACCGGATGAGATCGCGTCGTGTCGGCCCTATCTCACCGCCCAGCTCGAACTGATCCGGCCCACAGTGGTGGTGACCCTGGGTAACTTCGCCACCAAGCTGCTCCTGGAGACCGATCTCGGGATCACCAAGGTGCGCGGCAAGGCGTACCCGATGGGTGCCTGGCAGTTGGTGCCCACCTACCATCCCGCCGCCGCGCTCCGATCGGGTGGCGTGGTACTGGCCGAGATGCGGGCCGATCTGGTCCGGGCCAAGCAGTTGATGGGATGGAGCTCGTGACACCGGCACTCGAGCTGGCCACCTCCGGTGCCGACCAGACCCGAGCCTTGGCCCGGGCGATGGCGCCCCTGTGCCTGCCCGGCGACATCGTGTTGCTGGCCGGCGACCTCGGTGCGGGCAAGACCACGTTCGCCCAGGGGTTCGCCGCCGGCTTGGGCATCGACGAGGTCGTCACCAGCCCCACCTTCACTCTCGTCCGTCAGTACCCGGTCGACACCACCGGGGCGGCGGGCTCAGCGCGCGCCCACGGCGTCCGCGTGCTGATCCATGCCGACGTCTACCGGCTCGACCACCTTCAGGAGATCGCCGACCTCGGCCTCGGCGAGCTGGTGGAGGACGGTGGCGTGGCGCTGGTCGAGTGGGGTGATGCCGCAGCTCGACTTCTCGGCGAGGGTTCCCTGGCCGTCGGACTGGTGTCGACCGACGCTGACGACCACCGCTCCATCGGGGTCCGCCAGTGCGGCGGCGTCTGGACCGGGCGCTGGGAAGCGTTGGTGGCTGCCGTCGAGCCATGGCGGGTGTCTCGATGACGTTGCTGGCCATCGAGTCGGCCACCGACATGGTGGGGGTGGCCCTCGTGCGCGACGACGGGGGGTCAGCAGAGCGCCTCCACCTCGGAGGACGGGCCCACGCCGAACGGCTGGTACCGGCCATCGAGGAGGTGTGTGCCGCCTCGGGGTGCACCGTCGCCGACGTCGACACCATCGCCGTCGATGTCGGGCCCGGGCTGTTCACCGGGCTGCGGGTCGGGGTGGCCACGGCCAAGGCGCTGGCCCAGGCGTTGGGCGTCGGGGTGGTGGCGGTGACCAGTCTCGACGTGCTGGCGTCGGCGGCGGCCGGACGTGCCACCGGGCCGGGCCTCGTCGTATCGGTGGTGGACGCCCGCCGGGGCGAGGTGTTCGCCGCCGCGTACCGATTCGACCAGGCCACGGGATCGTTGGGCGCCGACGAACAATCCGACGCCCGGCACGGTGGCCCGGTCGATCCGGCGTCGGTCCGGCACGATCGGTTGGAGCCGATCTCACCGGAGGCGCTGTCGGCGTGGCTGGATGAGCTCGGCAGCGAAGCGGGCCGGATCATCGTGGTCGGGGATGGGGCGGTACGGTACCGCCAACTCCTCGCCGGGCACCGGTGGATCGATCTCGACCTGGCCGAGGAGCACTCGTATCCACCACCGTTGGCCCTGGCCGCCCTGGCCCGCGTCCGGCTGGACCGGGGGTGGGCAACCGTCCCCGCCGACGTCCTCGTGCCCGAGTACCGCCGCGCCGCCGATGCCCGGATCAACTGGGAGCAGCGGACACCTCGGCCACCCACGCCCGATATGGGTCGAGGCCGCGCCTCATGACCGACCTCCGCGGTCCCTCCGACGACGTGGTCGAGATCGTTGTGGCCCCCATGCGCATCAAGGACCTCCGAGGGGTGCTGCGGATCGAGGAAGCGGTGTTCCCCCAGCCGTGGTCGCACCGGCTCTTCGTGGACGAACTCTCCCAGCGCAGGTCGCGGGCCTACCGCGCCGCGTGGGTGGGGAAGACCATCGTCGGGTTCGCCGGTCAGATGTTCATCGACGACGAATCACACGTGAACAACATCGCCGTGGACCCCGGCTGGCAGGGTAGGGGCCTCGGGGCGGTCCTGCTGTTGGATCTCATCCGGACCGCACTCGGTCGGGGTGCCCGCCATCTGACGCTCGAGGTTCGGGTGGGGAACGAGTCGGCCCTGGCCCTCTACTCCCGGTTCGGCATGGCCCCGGTGGGGGTCCGGACCAACTACTACCCGGTCACCGGCGACGACGCCCTGGTCATGTGGGCCAGGGACATCGACTCTGACTCCTACGCCGAACGCCTTGCGGCCATCGAGTCGGCACGTCGGAGCCAGCTGCAGGTCACCGCCCGGGCGTGACCCGTCCAGCCCCCGCACCGACTCGGATGGGCGACGGCGGTCATGGTTCGTGGTGGACCAGATCCTGCAGCCCGATGACCCGGACCAGGTCCAATTTCTCCCCGTCGTCACTGGCCGGATCCGCCGTGTAGACGATGATGCGGAGGTCCCCACCTTCGGTGGAGAGGATGTCGCAGTCCAACGTGAGCGGTCCGACCACGGGATGATCGATGGTCTTGCGGTCCGAGCGGTGGGCGGCGACCCGGCGCTCCTCCCACGCCGCTTCGAACTGATCGCTGGCGTGGCGGAGGTCGGCGATCAACTCGGACAGTGAGAGGTCGTCCGGAAACCGGGTGGTCGCACTGCGCAGGTCGGCCACCATGGCCCGCTTGAACTCGACGTTCTCCTCGTCGGTACGCACGACCCGACTGGCCGCACCGGTGAAATGGCGCCACACGATGTTGCGGTCACGGCCGCCCAACCCCGAGGGATCGCCCATCAGCGCGGCCCACATCGGGTTCCACGAGATCATGGTCCACGATGCACTGCACACGGCCATCGGCGTGGCCTCGAGCCGTTGCATCAACCGCTCGACCCCCGGTGTGATCTGCATGGGCATGACCAGGGGGCTCGGCGCGGCCCTCCCGGCCAGACCGAACAGGTGGTCGCGTTCCTCGGTGGTCAGTCGGAGGGCGCGGGAGAGACTGGCGAGCACCTCGGCCGAGGGGTTGCTGGCCCGACCCTGCTCCAATCGGACCAGGTAGTCGACCGAGAGTCCGGCCAGCGCGGCGACCTCCTCGCGGCGGAGACCGGTGGTCCGTCTGGTTCCGTTGGTGGCCAGACCGGCCGTGGCCGGTTGCAACCGGCCCCGCCACACCCGGATGCACGAGCCCAGATCGTTCCGTCCGTTGGCCACCCCCCAAGTCTGACCCACGCCCGACGACGGTGCCTGGTACTGGTGGTCCTACCGATGAGGAGAGTCTGGTTGTCGGCTCCCGCCGTCGTCACACTGGAGTCATGACCATCACACTCATCACCGGAGCCAACAAGGGACTGGGACGGGAGACGGCCCGTCGGCTGGTCGGCCTGGGCCACACGGTCTACATCGGGGCCCGCGATCCGGTCCGGGGCCAGGAGGCTGCCGACCAACTCGGCGCCCGGTTCCTTCCCCTCGACGTGACGGACGACACGTCGGTGGCGTCGGCCGCCGCCCGACTCGAGGACGAGGAGGGTCGCCTCGACGTGCTGGTCAACAACGCCGGCATCTCCGGGGGGTTCACGCCGCCCCGCCAGGTGACCGCCGGCGACCTCCAGACGGTCTACGACACCAACGTCTTCGGTGTCGTACGGGTGACCCACGCGCTGCTGGCGCTGCTCGATCGATCCGGATCGCCGGTGGTGGTGAACGTCAGCAGCGGGATGGGGTCACTGGCGGTGACCACCGACCCCGATCGCCCGGAGTCGACCCTGCACAGTGTGGCCTATGCCTCGTCGAAGGCCGCGCTCAACATGGTGACGTCCCAGTACGCCAAGGCCTTCCCGCACTACCGGTTCAACGTCGTCGACCCCGGCTACACCGCCACGGATCTCAACGGCAACTCGGGCACCAAGACCGTGGCGGCGGGAGCTGAAGCGATCGTGGCCATGGCCACGATCGACGCCGACGGGCCGACGGGCACCTTCAGGGACGATCAGGGCACCGTGCCCTGGTAGGGCCCGGTCGGATCGGTGCTCCGGTTCGGTAGGGTCCCGCACATGGCGCGATCCACGGTGACCCGGGTGCTCGGGATCGAGACCTCCTGTGACGAGACAGCGGCCTCGGTGGTGGACGGCGGCTCGGTGATCGTCTCGTCGGTGGTCAGCAGCCAGGTCGATCTCCATGCCCGCTACGGAGGGGTGGTGCCCGAGCTGGCCGGACGGGCCCACGTCGAGCTGCTGACCCCGGTGCTCGCCGAGGCCCTGGCCCTGGCCGGCTCCGACCCGTCCGGGTCGGGGATCGATGCCATCGCGGTCACGAACGGGCCCGGGCTGATCGGCTCGCTGCTCGTGGGTGTGGCCGAGGCCAAGGCCCTGGCCCTCGCCTGGAGGGTCCCCCTGGTCGGGGTCAACCATCTCGAGGCCCACCTGTTCGCCTCGCTCCTCGAGCAGCCCGATCTCGGATGGCCGCTGGCCGTCCTGTTGGTGTCCGGCGGCCACACCCTGCTCATCGAGGTGTCCGAACCCGGTCGCTACCGGCTGCTCGGGGGCACCATCGATGACGCGGCCGGCGAGGCCTTCGACAAGGTGGCCCGGTTCCTGGGTCTTGGCTACCCCGGTGGCCCGGCCATCGACGAGATCGCCGAGGAGGGTGACCCTCACGCGTTCTCGTTCCCGCGGTCGCTGCCCGGCGGGGGCTACGACTTCTCCTTCAGCGGCCTCAAGACCTCGGTGGTCAACACGGTGCGGAAGCATCCCGACTCGTCGACCGCCGACGTCGCGGCGTCGTTTCGCCTGGCCGTGGTGGATGTGCTGGTGGCCAGGGCCCGGGCCGCCGCGGCCGACATCGGCGCCAAGGCCCTCTGCCTGGCCGGTGGCGTGGCGGCCAATGCGCTGCTGCGCCGACGGATCGAGGAGGCGTGCGCCGAGGACGGGATCGGCGCCTTCCTCCCCAGCCGGGCGCTCTGCACCGACAACGCCGCCATGGTGGCTGCGGCGGGATGGTGGCGGCTCCACCACGGGGAGGCCAGCCCCCTCACCCTGGGCGCAGACCCCAATCTGCGGCTGGTGTCGACCGGCTGACCGAGCCACGACGTACGGAACCGCGTCGGATCGGGCCCCGGCGGCGCCGGTGGGGGACGGGTGGTCGCCGGCTGTCGGCTGGCACTCGAGACCGCCGGTTGCCAAACGCCGCGGAGGTCGCTATCGTTGGCACTCTCAACGCTCGACTGCTAACGCCGTGCCACAGGAGGCCCGAAACCCATGAGTCTGCATCCCCTTGACGATCGCATCGTCGTCCGCCCGAACGAATCCGAGGAGACCACCGCTTCCGGCCTGGTCATCCCCGATACCGCCAAGGAGAAGCCCCAGCAGGGCGAAGTCCTGGCCGTGGGCCCCGGTCGCCGGGCCGAGGCCACTGGTGACCTGGTCCCCCTCGACCTCGCCGTCGGTGACACCGTGGTGTACTCCAAGTACGGCGGCACCGAAATCACCTCTGCCGGAGAGGACCTGCTGATCCTCTCCAGCCGCGATGTGCTGGCCAAGGTGGGCAAGTAATGCCGAAGATCCTCAAGTTCGACGAAGCCGCCCGCCGCGGTCTCGAAGCTGGTGTGAACAAGCTGGCCGACACGGTCAAGGTGACCCTCGGCCCCAAAGGCCGCAACGTGGTCATCGAGAAGAAGTTCGGCGCCCCCACCATCACCAACGATGGCGTGTCCATCGCCCGCGAGGTGGAGCTCGAGGACGTGTTCGAGAACATGGGCGCCCAGCTGGTCAAGGAGGTGGCCACCAAGACCAACGACGTCGCTGGTGACGGGACCACCACCGCAACCGTGCTGGCCCAGGCCCTGATCAAGGAAGGCCTGCGCAATGTCGCCGCCGGCGCCAACCCCCTCGGGCTCCGCAAGGGGATCGACAAGGCGGTCACCGCCGCGGTCAAGTCCATCGAGGAGCAGTCCAAGGTCATCGACTCGAAGACGGAGATCGCCCAGGTGGCCTCCATCTCCGCCGCCGACTCAGCCATCGGCGAGGTCCTGGCCGACGCCATCGACCGCGTGGGCAAGGACGGCACGGTGACGGTCGAGGAGTCCAACACCTTCGGCATCGACCTCGAATTCACCGAGGGCATGCAGTTCGACAAGGGCTACCTGTCGCCGTACTTCGTGACCGACGCCGAGCGTCAGGAAGCCGTGCTCGACGATCCGGTGATCCTCTTCGCCAACCAGAAGATCAGCGCCGTGCACGACCTCGTGCCGGTCCTCGAGAAGGTCATGCAGACCGGCAAGCCCCTGCTGATCATCGCCGAGGACGTCGAAGGCGAAGCGCTGGCCACCCTGGTGGTCAACAAGATCCGTGGGACCTTCACGTCGGTGGCCGTCAAGGCCCCCGGCTTCGGTGAGCGTCGCAAGTCGATGTTGCAGGACATGGCGGTGCTGACCGGCGCTCAGGTGATCTCCGAGGAGATCGGCCTCAAGCTGGACACCACGACCGTGGACCTGTTGGGCAAGGCCCGTCGGGTCATCGTGACCAAGGACGAGACCACCATCGTCGAGGGTGGAGGCTCCGAGGACGAGGTCAAGGGTCGGATCGCGCAGATCAAGCGCGAGATCGACGACACCGACTCCGATTGGGATCGCGAGAAGCTGCAGGAACGTCTGGCCAAGCTGGCCGGCGGTGTTGCCGTGGTCAAAGTGGGTGCCGCCACCGAGGTGGAGCTCAAGGAGAAGAAGCACCGCATCGAGGATGCCCTCTCCGCCACCCGCGCCGCAGTCGAGGAGGGCATCGTGGCCGGCGGAGGGACCGCTCTGGTCCGCTCCCGTGCCGCCGTGCTCGCCGTGGTCGAGTCCCTCACCGGGGACGAGGCCACCGGGGCCTCCATCGTGGCCAAGGCTCTGGCTGCCCCACTCCACGCCATCGCCAGCAATGCGGGCCTCGAAGGCTCGGTCTACGTGCGCCAGGTGGAGTCCGAGACCGGCTCCATCGGTCTCAATGCTGACACCGGTGAGCTGGTGGACCTGGTCAAGGCCGGTGTCATCGACCCGGCCAAGGTCACCCGGTCCGCACTGCAGAACGCCGCTTCCATCGCCGGCCTGCTGCTGACCACCGAAGCACTGGTGGCTGACAAGCCCGAAAAGGCTGACCCCGCCGCAGCGGCGGCAGCCGCCGCAGCCATGGGCGGCGGCATGGGAGGCATGGGTGGAATGGGCGGCATGATGTAGCCCTGCTCCGGCTCCTCACCGGAGCCGGACGCGCCGCTCAGGCGCCCACAGTTGTGACGCATCGGCCGGGCCCATGGGCCCGGCCGATGCGCGGATGACGTTCGGCCGCTCGATCACCCACGTGGCCTCAGTGGGCGTCCTCTACGTAGTGGCGCTCTCCGCCACGGTCGACCCATACCCGCATCATCCGATCGGTCCCGGGGTCGCGGAACACCTCGTCGGTCGGTGTCCACCCCGGCTGTGGGGCGTCGGACTCCCCGTGACGTCGGACGAAGAAACTGATCACCACCGCCACGACCACGGCCACACCGACCAGGCTCAGGATCAGGACCACCGGGCCTCCCCCAAGCGCCGGTCGGACGGCCGCATCAGGTGCGGTCCCCGACGACGACGGCGGTGCCGTACGCCACGATCTCCGTCAGACCCTGGCCGACTTCGGACGAGTCGAACCGCATGGAGATGATGGCGTTGGCTCCGAGGATGCGGGCGTTCTCGATGAGCCGGTCCAGCGCATGGCGCCGGCTGTCCTCGACCAGCTTGGTGTACTGCTTGACCTCACCGCCGGCCAGGGCCCGGAAGCCGGCGGTGATCCCCTTGGCCGCGCCCATCGAGCGCACGACGACGCCGAAGGTCATGCCGAGGCTTCGCTCCACCGCCCATTCGGGGAATTCGAGGGCGGTGGTGATCGGGAACTGGGAGGCCGCACCCTGGGTGCCGCTGGCTTCCACCATCGGGTTCTCCTTCTGGCCCGCGGGCCGGCTCTGGTCGCGCCATGGCGCGGTGTTGGCTCCGAAATCCTACGAGAGTCCCTGGTGGGAAGCGTCGATAGCCCACAGTGGCGCCAGTGGATACCGGCACCGGTAGGGGCCCGACCGGACGGCCCGTAACCTGTGTCCCTCGATGAAGTCCACCGATCTCCCTGCCACCACGTCCCGTCGACCCATCACGCGACCGCCCGTCCACCGCCAGGGCGATGCGGCGCCCTGGGCCGTGCTGCCCCCGGAACAACGCCGCCCGATCCCCCTCGAGCGGGTTCGTGCCGCGCTGGCCGACGACCGATCGGTGAACCCGGGCCCGGCCGTCGAGCTCTGGCGTACCGTCTCGGGGGTCAGGCCCCCCCACCGCCCCGCCGCGGTGCTGGTTCCCCTCTTCGAGGAGGAGGGTGAGGCCCGGGTGATCCTTACCGTCCGGTCCGATCGACTCCGCTCCCATCAGGGCGAGGTGGCGTTTCCGGGGGGCCGCCTGGACGGAGCGGAGTCCGTGATCGAGGGTGCGTTGCGGGAGGCCGAAGAGGAGGTATCGATCGATCCGTCGACGGTCACCGTGATCGGGGAGTTGACGGCGATGCCCACCGTGTCGTCCAACACCGTGATGACGCCGGTGATCGGCATCCTCGGCTCCCGCCCGGACCTGGTGGCCAATCCGGGCGAGGTGGAGCGGGTCTTCGACGTGGCGCTGAGTGAGCTGGCCGCCGACGGGGTGTTCCACGAGGAGTGGTGGTCGGTGCCGGAACGGAGCGAGGCCTCTGGAATTCCCGATGGAGAGTTTCCCGTGTGGTTCTTCGAGCTGGCCGGCGAGACGGTGTGGGGAGCCACGGCCCGGACGCTCGTGGAGCTGGTCTGCCTGGTGGTCGGGGTGGGCGTCCCCCCGACGCTCCGGGGCGAGGCGCGCCCGCGATGACCGCGCCGGGTCGACGCCGATCACGGCGCGGCTGTGGGGGGTCGGGAGGGGTCCAGGGACGATCGCCCAGGCGGTAACGTGGGTGGAGTCGGTAGGTGCAGCGTCGGGGTTGCCGCCGATCGGAGGTGTGGAGTAACTGCGACCAGGGTCCGGAGGAATGACACGTGGCTGAGCTAGAGATCGGCATCTTCAAGTCGGGTCGGAGGGCGTACGGGTTCGATGACATCGCCATCGTCCCCAGCCGGCGGACCCGCGACCCGGAGGATGTCGACATCAGTTGGGAGATCGACGCCTACCGGTTCGAACTTCCGGTGATGGCCTCGGCGATGGACGGCGTGGTCAGCCCGTCGACGGCCATCGAGATCGGGCGGCTGGGCGGCCTGGCCGTGCTCAACCTCGAGGGCCTGTGGACCCGCTACGAGGATCCGACCCCGCTGTTCGACGAGATCCGTGAGCTCCCGGCGGAGAAGGCCACCGCCCGAATGCAGCAGATGTACGCCGAGCCGGTCCAGCTGGAGCTGGTCACCGAACGGATCAAGGACATGAAGTCGGCCGGCATCACGACCGCCGCCTCGGTGACGCCGCAGAAGACCGAGGTGTTCGCGTCTGCCGTGGTCGCCGCCGAACTCGATCTGTTGGTCATCCAGGGCACCGTGGTGTCCGCCGAGCACGTGTCGAAGACGGTGGAGCCGCTCAACCTCAAGCGGTTCATCCGCGAATTCGAGATCCCGGTGATCGTCGGCGGCTGCGCCTCCTACCAGGCCGCCCTGCACCTGATGCGCACCGGCGCGGTGGGAGTGCTGGTCGGGGTGGGCCCGGGCAACGCCTGTACCACCCGGGGCGTCCTGGGCATCGGGGTCCCCCAGGCCACCGCCATCGCCGACGTGGCCGGTGCCCGCATGCGTCACCTCGACGAGACCGGTGTCTACTGTCACGTCATCGCCGACGGCGGGATGTCCAAGGGCGGCGACATCGCCAAGGCCGTGGCCTGCGGTGCCGACGCCGTGATGCTGGGCTCGCCGCTCTCCTCGGCGGTGGAGGCGCCGGCCCGGGGCTTCCACTGGGGCATGGCCACCTTCCACCCCACCCTCCCCCGCGGCGCCCGGGTCAAGACCACCACCCGCGGGACCCTGCAGGAGATCCTCCTCGGGCCGGCCCACGAGAACGACGGCCGCATGAACCTCTTCGGGGCACTCCGCACAGCCATGGCCACCTGCGGGTACCAGACCGTGAAGGAGTTCCAGAAGGCCGAGGTGATGGTGGCACCGGCCCTGCAGACCGAAGGCAAGGACCTGCAACGCTCGCAGGGTGTCGGCATGGGCCATTGAGCCCTCCGTCCCCGGGGGCCCCGGACGTGGGGGACGGCCCGGTGCTGGTCGTCGACTTCGGGGCGCAGTACGCCCAACTGATCGCCCGCCGGGTCCGTGAGGCCCACGTGTACTCGGAGATCGTCCCGCACACCGCGACCGCCGCCGATCTGGTGGCCCGCCGTCCTTCGGGCATCATCCTGTCCGGCGGGCCGAAGTCGGTCAACGAGACGCCGGCACCGACCATCGACCCGGCCATCTACACCACTGGCATCCCCATCCTGGGCATCTGTTACGGGGCCCAGCTGCTCACCCAGCAGTTGGGCGGCGAGGTTTCCCGAACGGGTCGGGGCGAGTACGGGCGGACACCGTTGACGGCCACAGCCTCGTCGCCGCTGTTCGTGGATTGGCCGGGCGTCGTCGAGGTGTGGATGAGCCACGCCGACGCCATCACCGCGGTCCCCGAGGGGTTCGTGGCCACCGCCACCAGCCCCGACGCCCCGGTGGCCGCCCTCCACGACCCGGGGCGGGGGATCTACGGGGTGCAGTTCCATCCCGAGGTGGTGCACACCGAACGGGGCCGCGATCTGCTCGAGCGGTTCCTCTACGACGTGTGTCGCTGCCCACCCTCGTGGACACACACGTCGATCATCGAGGCGCAGGTGGACGCGGTGCGGGCCCAGGTCGGCTCCTCCCCGGTGCTGTGCGCGCTGTCCGGGGGGGTGGACTCGGCGGTGGCCGCGGCCCTGGTGCACAAAGCGGTCGGTGACCAGTTGACCTGTGTCTACGTCGACACCGGCCTGATGCGGGCCCACGAGAGCGAGCAGGTGGAGGAGACCTTCCGGCGTCAATTCCGGGTCGAGCTGGTGCACGTGAAGGCGGCCGACCGGTTCTTCGAGGCGTTGGCGGGGGTGATCGAACCCGAGACCAAACGGAAGATCATCGGCGAGCTGTTCATCCGCATCTTCGAAGAGGTGGCCCGCGACCTGGTCGTCGAGCATCTCGAGCCGGTGTCGGGCGGTACCACGGCCACGGCCACGGCCGCGCCGGCCGCGGACAGGGAGGTGGCCGGCTATCTGGTGCAGGGCACCCTCTATCCGGACGTCATCGAATCGGGATCGGACAGTGCGGCCACCATCAAGTCCCACCACAACGTGGGTGGCCTTCCCGAGGATCTGGCCTTCGACCTGGTGGAGCCCCTCCGGCTGCTGTTCAAAGACGAGGTCCGGGCGGTCGGCGAGGAGTTGGGGCTGCCCCACGACATCGTGTGGCGCCAGCCCTTCCCCGGCCCGGGCCTGGCCGTCCGCATCGTCGGCGAGGTCACACCGGAGCGAGCCGAGATCCTGCGGGCCGCCGATGCCATCGTGGTGGAGGAGATCCGTCGGGCCGGCCTGTACCGCGACCTGTGGCAGAGCTTCGCCGTGCTCCCCGCCGTCCGCACGGTGGGGGTGATGGGCGACGGGCGGACCTACGCCTACCCCGTGGTCATCCGCGCCGTCACCAGCGACGATGCCATGACGGCCGACTGGGCGCGTCTCCCCTACGACTTGTTGGAGCGTCTCTCCTCGCGGATCATCAACGAGGTCGAAGGCGTGAATCGGGTGGCTCTCGACATCACGTCCAAGCCGCCCGGCACCATCGAGTGGGAATGACCGCCCACGGCGGGGGCGCCGACTCGCTCTCCGAGGACCACCGTCCCCCGGTCACCGGCGAACCGCGTGGGTCGGAGTCGTTCCACCCGGTCGGGGTGGACGACCTGGTCGAGGGTCTCACCGGCCCCCAGCGCGAATCGGTGGTGCACCGGGGTGGACCCCTACTCATCGTGGCCGGGGCCGGATCGGGGAAGACCCGGGTGCTCACCCGGCGGATCGCCCACCTCATCGCCTCCGGTGACGCCAAGCCCTGGCAGATACTGGCCATCACCTTCACCAACAAGGCCGCCGACGAGATGCGCACGCGGGTCACCGACCTGGTCGGGCCCAGGGCGAAACGCATGTGGGTCTCCACCTTCCACTCGGCCTGCGTGCGGATCCTGCGGGCCCATGGCGACCGGCTCGGCTACAAGGGATCGTTCACCATCTATGACGACGCCGACTCGCGCCGCCTGATCGAGATCGTCTGCCGCGAGTTGGACATCGACACGAAGAAGATGTCGCCCCGCTCGATTCTGGGCCAGATCAGTCAGGCCAAGTCGGGACAGCAGGGCCCCGAGGAGTACCGGGCCGCCGCGGTGACCATCTTCGACCGACGGATCGCCGACGTGTTCGACCGCTACCAGCAGCGGATGGTGGCGGCCAACGCCATGGACTTCGACGACCTGCTGCTCAACGTGGTCCGCCTCTTCCGCCAGCACCCCGACATCCTCGAGCACTACCGCACCCGGTTCACCCACATCCTGATCGACGAGTACCAAGACACCAATGCCGTTCAGAACGCCCTGGCCGTCCTGCTGGCCGGCGAGCACCGCAACATCGTGGTGGTCGGCGACAGCGACCAGTCGGTCTACCGGTTCCGCGGTGCGGACATCTCCAACATCCTCGACTTCGAGCAGGCCTTCCCCGATGCCACCGCCATCACTCTCGACCAGAACTTCCGGTCGACCCAGACCATTCTCGACGCCGCCAACGGGGTGATCACCAACAACGTCTCCCGCAAGCCGAAGACACTGTGGACCGAGCGCGGGGACGGGGAGAGGATCGTCCGCTACCGGGCCGAGGACGAGTACGACGAGGCGGCCTGGGTGGCCCACGAGGTCACCAGGCTCCACGCCGAGCACGGTCTGCGCTGGGGCGACATCGCCGTCTTCTACCGGACCAACGCCCAGAGCGCCGAGCTCGAAGGAGCGATGGTCCGCTACGAGGTGCCGTACAAGGTGGTCGGGGGCACCAGGTTCTACGACCGGCGCGAGATCAAAGACGTCATGGGCTACCTGAAGGTGCTGGTGAATCCGGACGACGAGGTCAGCTGGCGCCGTATCGTCAACGTTCCAAAGCGGGGGGTGGGCGAGACCTCAGTGGCCAAGCTGGCCGGGTGGGCCGGTCTCCGGGGGGCCTCGTTCGGCGAAGCGGTGGCCCATGCCGACGAAGCCGGGGTATCGGGCAAGGCGGGCTCGGCCCTGATCGATCTGTCGGGACTCCTCGACCGGCTGCGAGGCCAGATGGCGGTGCCCGAGCTGGTGGACGAGAACGGTGACGCCGTCCCACCCGAAGCCGAGGACATCGTGAGGGCGTCGTCGGACAGCGGCCTCGACGGGAGCCATGGCCATGGCGACGTCCCCCCCGGCAGCCTCGACCCCGGCGATCTGGTGACCGCGGTGCTCGAGGGAACGGGCTACCGCAGTGAACTGCTGGCCGAGGGCACCATCGAGGCCCTGGGGCGGGTGGAGAACGTGGACGTGCTGGTGGGCATGGCCGCGGCCTATCGGACGCTGGCCGAGTTTCTGGAGGCGGCGTCGCTGGTGGCCGACTCCGACGAGCTCGGCGGGGACGGCACCAAGGTCTCGCTGATGACCCTCCACATCGCCAAGGGCCTCGAGTTCCCCGCGGTCTTTCTGGTCGGGATGGAAGACGGGATCTTCCCGCACCTGCGGTCCCTCGGTGATCCGGTCGAGCTCGAGGAGGAGCGCCGGCTCTGCTACGTCGGCATCACCCGGGCCGAGCAGTACCTGTATCTGTCCCACGCGTGGAACCGCATGGTCTACGGACGGAGCAGCAGCAACATCGCCAGCCGGTTCCTCAACGAGATCCCCTCCGAGCTGGTGCGGGAGGTCGGCGGCGAATCGGTCGGACGGCGGGTCGGGTCCGCCGATGGCGGAGGGGAAGGTCGGCTGTTCCGGAGTCGGTCGGGCGGAGCCCATGACGGTGGGGGCACACCGGGGCGGAGCGTGTTCGGGCGCGGCGTGGCCCGGTCGGCCGAGGAGTTCGGTGCCGATGGCCGCCGCCGCCGGGCGCCGGCGTCGAGTGGGGCGGAGCGGCTGGGCCTCGAGGCCGGCGACACGGTGGTCCACGGGCTGTGGGGCGAGGGATCGGTGCTGGAGACGTCGGGTGCCGGTGAGGATGCCGAGGCGGTGGTCCTGTTCGGCACCGTGGGGCGCAAGAAGCTCCTGTTGCGCATGGCCCCGCTCAAGCGGGCCTGAGCCGCAGCCTGGGCGTCGGGGTGCCGCATCCTCCCCCCCGGCACCTGGGATACTGGATTCGGACCTGGGAGTAGGCTTTCCCAGCCATTTCAGTTCATGCATTCGATCAGATGGTCCTGCGTCACTGTCGTTGGCATGGTGCAGAGAGCGAGAGCTGGGGAGCGCGTTGGAGGGCAACATCATCTTTGATCAGGACGGCGCGGCCACCACCCAACGCCCCGATGTGTCCTCCGGAATGCCCGATGGATCGGTCGACGGGGGGCGCCTGAACGCCGACGGCCTTCCCGTGGTCATCTCGACCCCGAAGGGGCGGGACCCCAACGAGCCGCGGTATGCCCACCGCCCGCCCCGGCGCACCCGGCGCGAACGGAAGGCCCTCCGCAAAGCACGACTCCGACGCCGCCGTACGGTGATGGGCCGCCACCCGAAGTCGACCGTGGCCCTGGTGATCGTCCTGCTGCTGACGCCGGTGTGGATCTCCGCCGGATCGGCGGCCACCGATCAGGCGCTGGGCCCCACGGTGGGCGCCCGGTTGGCGGAATGGGTACGGGACCACGGTGGCGGTCCCGTGGTGACCTGGGCGGAGAACACCTGGTACACCTGGCATGCGCCGCCCAAGGGTGGGAAACCGGCCAAGGGCGCCATTCCCGTCCCCAGGTCCACGACCACCACGCTGCCGGCGGGGCCGGCCCACCTCCCGGTCCCGGCGGCCATCGTCCCCTTCGTCACCACCCCGACCGCCGGTGAGGGCCAGTGGCAGCCGATCGGGCGGACCGTGGGCGGGCTCCCGGCCATGTATGCCGCCTACCTCCGGCCCAACGCCGTCAACACCAGCCTGGTGACCGGCGTGGCGTGGATGGACACCCAGCTGCTCCGGGCCACCCTGTACGAGGGGTCGTCGATCCCCGGCACCGGTCAGACGTGGACCAACGAGGCACCGATCACCGGCGCGGCCCTCGACACCCTGGTGGCCGCCTTCAACTCGGGCTTCCGCATGCAGGATGCCCGGGGCGGCTACTTCGCCGACGGGGTGACGGCCATACCTCTGGTGCAGGGGGCGGCGTCCCTGGTCATCTACAGCGACGGGACCACTCAGATCGGCGCGTGGGGGACCGATGTGGCCATGTCGCCGACGGTGGTGGCGGTGCGCCAGAACCTCGATCTCATCGTGGCCAACGGCCAGCCGGTGCCGGGGCTCGACGCCAGCGACAACATCCGCTGGGGCGCCACCCTTGGGGGAAGGGTCCAGGTGTGGCGGTCGGGACTGGGCATCACCGCCAACGGTGCGCTGGTGTTCGTCGGAGGCTCGGGGCTCTCCATCGTGGACCTGGCCAACGTCCTGGCCCGGGCCGGAGCGGTCCGGGCGATGGAGATGGACATCAACACGTCGTGGGTGAACTTCTTCAGCTATGCCCCTGCGGTCGGTCAGCCGGCGTCGTCGTCCAACGGCACCAGGCTGACCCTCGACGAGGTCAACTCGCCGGGGCGGTACTTCTATGCCTCCTCTCGCGACTTCATCACCATGTCGGCCCGCCTGCCGGCCACGGCCCCCACTCCCACCACTCCCACCACGTCATCTACTGTTCGGAGGAAGTGAACCGGAGCGACGGGGAGAGGGGACGATGGGCCGGCAACTACCCAGGCGGTTCTACGAGCAGGAACTGCTGAGCCTTCAGGGCGAGCTGGCCGCCATGACCCGGTGGATCCAGCACAGCGGGGCCCGGGTGGTGGTGGTGTTCGAGGGACGGGACGCGGCCGGCAAGGGCGGTGCCATCAAGCGGATCTCCGAGTACCTGAGCCCGAGGACCTGCCGCATCGTGGCGCTCCCGACCCCCACCGAGCGCGAGCAGGGCCAGTGGTACTTCCAGCGCTACATCGGCCACCTCCCGTCGGCGGGGGAGATGGTCCTGTTCGACCGCAGCTGGTACAACCGCGCCGGCGTCGAACGGGTGATGGGATTCTGTACCGACGAGCAGTACCAGCGGTTCCTCCGCCAGTGCCCGGTGTTCGAGCACCAGCTGACCGAGGACGGGATCATCCTGATCAAGTACTGGTTCTCGGTGAGCGACGAGGAGCAGGAGCGCCGGTTCCAGAGCCGGGTGGACGATCCGCTCCGCCGGTGGAAGCTCAGCCCCATGGACCTCGAGGCCCGGCAGCGATGGGTCGACTACTCGCGGGCCAAGGACGCCATGTTCACCCACACCGACACGGCCGAGTCACCCTGGTACGTGGTGGAGGCTGACGACAAGCGGCGGGCCCGGCTCAACTGCATCGCCCATCTGCTGAGCCGGGTGCCCTACCTGCCCATCGACGAGTCGCGTCTGAAGCTGCCCAAGCGGGTCCGGGACGAACGCTATCAACGACCGCCGCGCGATCTCTCCACCTACGTGCCCGACTACGCCGCCTCGCTCCTGCCGTAGGGAGGTCGGACGGTCGTCGCGCCTGCGGACCGGCGCTCAGCCGGGCATCCGACGCCAGACGGCCTGGGGGAGATGCCGCATGACGGCAAAGACCCATCGAAGCACGGGAGGTGCGTAGACCACCTGGGCCCCGGACTCGATGCCGTGCACGACGGCGTCAGCCACCGCGCCGGGGTCGGTGGCGAACGGCGCCGGGGTCATGCCTTCGGTCATCCGGCCGACCACGAAGCCCGGCCGCACGATCGTCACGCCGACGCCGGTGCCCTCCAACGAGTCGCCGAGGCCCTGGGCAAAGGCGTCCAACCCCGACTTGGAGGATCCGTAGATGAAGTTGGCCTTGCGGGCCCGCTCGCCGGCCACCGACGACAGCACGACCAGTCGCCCGTGCCCCTGATGACGGAGGTGGGCGGCCACCGCCAGCATGGCCGACGCCAATCCGGCGAAGTTGGTGGTGATCACCGAGGCCGCCGCTACCGGATCGAGCTCGTCGGCACCCTGGTCACCGAGCACGCCGGCAGCCACGATGACGAGGTCGATGTCGCCGAAGCGATCGAAGACCTGGTCGGCGAAGGCCACGTGCTCGCCGCACTCGGTGGCGTCGAACGGCACCGCCTCGGCGACGAGAGCCCCGGCCGCCCTGGCCCGGTCCACCGCCTCGGTGAGCCGGATGCCCTCCCGCCCGGCGAGCACGACCGTCCGGCATCGGGCCGGCACCAGTCGGTCGACAATGGCCTGGGCGATCTCGGAGGAGCCTCCGAGGACGAGCACTGACTGGGGTCGCCCGATGGCGTCGATCATGATCCGGTCCGTTCTGCTGGTTCGTCGGCACTGGTGGATGGGCTGGCGGAGAAGGGGGTACAGGGATCCGTGACCGGCGGCCGGTCGGCGCACAGGCCGATGCGCCGCCCGAGGTCGGAGCGCAGTACGCCGTCCGGATCGACCCGGTCTCGCACGGCCGACCACGCATCGACGCCCGGGTACATGGATCGGAACGCCTCGGGTGACACCCTCGAGTCCTTGGCCAGGTAGATCCGGCCACCGGCGTCGATGACGTCCTGGTCGAGCCGGTCGAGGAGCTGGTCGAGGCCGTGGTAGCCGACGGGCAGGTCGAGGGCCAGGGTCCAGCCAGGCATGGGGAAGGACAACGGTCCCGGGTCTCCCGGCCCGAACCGCTTGAGGACGGCCAGAAAGCTGGCCAGCTTCAGTGTGGCGAGCCGCTCGATGACCGTGCGAATCGTCTCGCCGTGGCGATCGGGAACCACGAACTGGTACTGGAGGAACCCTCGGGTCCCGTACAGGCGGTTCCACTGACCGACGCCGTCGAGGGGATGGAAGAACCCGGTCATGTGGTGGGGTTTGGCCATCTGCCGCCGGGGAGCCTTGCGGAACCAGAACTCGTTGAACGCCCCCACGGTGAGTGGGTTGAGCAGACCGCTCGGTGGGGTGAGCGGGACCCGGGCCAGGGTCCGCGGGACGAAGGCGCGGGCCCGGTCCGGTGCGCGCCTCAATCGCTCGGGCAGATCCTCCAGACGCGCATGGTCACCCCGGGTCAGCACCGAGCGGCCCAGCCGACTGCCGGTCGACTGGCAGTCGATCCATGCCACCGAGTAGCGGTAGGCGTCGTCACCGGTGAGCATCATGTCCATGACGCGGTCGAGGTCGGGGGCGCGCTCGGTGTCCACCAACAGGTAGCTGGTCTCGACCGGGATCATCTGGAGGGTGGCGTCGGTGATCACCCCGGTGAGCCCCATCCCCCCCGCGGTGGCCCAGAACAGGTCGGGGTCCGACGACGGAGACAGCGACGCCGTGCCGGTGGGGGTGACCAGTGTCATCGACAGCACGTGGGAGCAGAAGCTGCCGTCCACGTGATGGTTCTTCCCGTGGATGTCGGCGGCGATGGCGCCGCCCACGGTCACCAGCCGGGTGCCCGGGGTCACCGGCACGAACCAACCCAGGGGCACGAAGCGCTCCATCAGCGTCTCCAGGCTGACTCCGGCTACGACGGTGATCACCCCGGTGGCGAGATCGACCCGGTGGACGGCGTCCAACCACGTGGCGTCGAGCACCGCCCCGCCGGCATTTTGGGCCGCATCCCCGTAGCTCCGTCCCAGTCCCCGGGCGACGATGCCGCGACCCCCCGCCCCGGACCGTGCCACGGCGTCGGCCATGGACCGGTCCACGACATCCGGATGGACGGCATGGATCACGTCCGCGGCGGTTGGAGACGTCCGGCCCCAACCCGTGAGCAGGGCCTGGTGCCCCACGGGAGCGGTCATGTGGCGTAGACGCCGGCGGCGAAGAGACCGGCCCAGATCACACCGTAGATCTGCAGGCGGTGGTCGTGGAGGGCCAGGTCCTCGGGCGCAGCCCCGGCTCCCGAATCGAGGAGCCGCATGATGTGGAGCAGGGCGATGGTGAAGGGGATGACGGTGAGCTGGAACCAGATGGGATCGGCCCCCGGGTGAAGCTGGCCGGCCCGGTCGAAGGCCCACAGGCAGTAGGCGGTCACCGAGACCGCGGCGGAGAGTGTCCGGACCGAGCGGAGGAACGACGGCGTGTACAGCCCGAGGGTCTGGCGTACCGATCCGTCGTGGACCTGCTCTTCCGACAGGAGCTGCTTCTCGCCCGACCGCTTTCCGGTCACGATGAGCAGGGAACCGAACGACGCCACGATGAGGAACCAGTTGGTGAGGGCTACACCGGTCGCCACCCCACCGGCCACGGCGCGTAGGACGAAACCGGCACTGACGGCGGCCAGATCGAGGACCGGTTCGTTCTTGATCCCCAGGGAGTAGGCCACGTTGACCCCGGCGTAGACTCCCATGACGAGCGTCAGGTGCCACCCGGCCAACAGCTGGGCCAGGCCGGCGGAGGCCACCAACAGGACCACTCCGGTGGTCAGGGCCAGGCGCACCGAGACCAGCCCGGTCGCCACCGGCCGGAGGCGCTTGGTCGGGTGCATCCGATCCGAGGGCGCGTCGACGGCGTCGTTGAGGAAGTAGGTGCCCGAGGCGGCCACGCAGAAGATGGCGAAGGCACAGGCTGCGTGCCAGAGGACGGTCCGATGGAAGAGGACCCCGGCCGCCGCCGGCGCCACGAACACCAGGAGGTTCTTGAGCCACTGGCGGGGACGGGCCACCCGGGCCATACCGACCAGCAGCGGCGCCGAGAACAGGGACGACGGAGCGGCGTGTTCGTCGGGTCTGTCCACAGCTTCAGCCGGGGTGGTCAAGGCGTCCTCTGAGCGTCGGGTCGAGTAGGAGCCGGGTCGAGCCGCGGGCGCCGGTGGGAACGTATCACGGACCACAAGGGTAGGGCCTGGACGTCGACCCGCGGGGCTCATGGGGCGCGGTCCGGTCCTCCGACCAGGCCCGGATGGGCCAGATGGCGTGTCACCGCTTAGTATCTGCCTCCGTGAAACGCCCGTATCGAGTGGTCGTGGCCAAACCCGGCCTGGACGGGCACGACCGCGGGGCCAAGGTGATCGCCCGGGCCCTGCGTGACGCAGGCTTCGAGGTCATCTACACCGGGTTGCATCAGACAGCGGAGCAGGTGGTGCAGGCGGTGATCCAGGAGGACGCCGATGCGGTGGGCCTGTCGTTGCTGTCGGGGGCCCACCTCACCCTGGTCCCCCGGGTGCTGGAGGGACTCCGCCAGCAGGGACGCGGCGATGTCCTGGTGCTGGTGGGCGGGATCATCCCCGCGGCCGACATACCGGTCCTGAAGGATCTCGGCGTGGCCGAGGTGTTCACCCCGGGTGCCCCCCTGCCGACCATCGGCGCCTGGTTGGCCGACGCCCTCGACGAGCGTGAGAGTGGAGTGGACGCCTGACCCCACCGTGGCCCGAGGGGCGCAGCAGGTAGCACCGGCGTACCCGAGGCAGGCCTGGCTTCTGCCCGTCGAGGTTCGCAGTACCAGACAAGACCGACGCAGCATCAGGTTCGTAGCAACGGACAGAGAGGAATGGATCCGGTGGATCTCTTCGAGTATCAGGGCAAGCAGTACTTCGCCCGCTTCGGCATCCCCATCTCCAGGGGTGGGGTGGCCGACACCGTCGACCAGGCCCTGGCCCAGGCGGAGGATTCGGGCTACCCGGTGGTGGTCAAGGCACAGGTGAAGGTTGGCGGCCGGGGCAAAGCGGGCGGCGTCAAGCTGGCCGCCAATGCCGACGAGGTGCGGACCCACGCCGGCGCCATCCTCGGGCTCGACATCAAGGGGCATGTGGTCAAGCGGCTGTGGATCGAGCACGCCTCCGACATCGCCCGCGAGTACTACGCCAGCTTCACGCTCGATCGCAGCGCCAAGAAGCACCTCGGCATGCTCTCGGCCGAGGGTGGCGTGGAGATCGAAGAGGTGGCGGTCACCAATCCCGAGGCCATCGCCCTCCTCCACATCGACCCGGTCGACGGCCTGAGCCTCGAGGCCGCCCGTCAATGGGTCGAGCGGGCCAACCTCGACGAGGTCGCACGGGACCAGGCCGCCGCGCTGCTGGTCAAGTTGTACACCTGCTACACCGAAGGCGACTGTGACCTGGCCGAGATCAACCCGCTCATCCTGACACCGGATGACAAGGTCCACGCCCTCGACGCCAAGGTCACCTTGGACGAAAATGCCGCCTACCGCCATCCCGAGTGGGAGGAATTCGAGGGCAGCGACGTGGAGGACGAACGGGAGACCAGGGCCAAGGAGCGGGGGCTCAACTACATCGGGCTGGACGGAACGGTCGGGATCATCGCCAATGGCGCCGGCCTGGCCATGAGCACGCTCGACGTGGTCAACCAGTGTGGTGGCTCGGCGGCCAACTTCCTCGACATCGGGGGTGGGGCCAATGCGGACGTGATGGCCGCGGCCCTCGAGGTGATCAACTCCGACCCCGCCGTCCGCTCCATCTTCGTCAACATCTTCGGTGGGATCACCCGGGTGGACGAAGTGGCGAACGGGGTACTCGAAGCGCTCGACCGGGTGTCGATCAGCTCGCCCATCGTGCTGAGGTTGGACGGCACCAATGCCCCCGCCGGCCGGAAGATACTGGCCGACCATCTGTCCGATCGCCTGGTCGCCGAGCCGACCATGCTCGATGCCGCACGCCGGGCGGTCGCCCTTGCAGGAGGAGCATCGTGAGCATCTTCGTCGACGAACACACCAGGGTCGTGGTCCAGGGCATCAGCCCGACCAGCCAGGGTCTCTACCACGGGCTCCGGAACCGGGCCTACGGCACCCATGTGGTGGCCGGCACCAATCCCAGACGGGGCGGCGAGGAGATCGAGGGCATCCCGGTCTTCGCCACGGTGGCCGAGGCGGTCGAGGCCACCGGGGCCAACGCCTCGTTCATCTCGGTCCCACCGAGGTTCGCGGCCGATGCCATCATCGAGGCCGCCGCTGCCGGCGTGCCCTTCGTGGTGTGCATCACCGAGGGCATTCCCGCCAGTGACGAGGCCCTGGCCTTCAACCGCCTGGTGCGGGAGCACCCCGGCACCCGACTGCTCGGCCCCAACTGCCCGGGCATCATCTCTCCCGGCAAGTGCAATATCGGGATCACCTCGGGGGACATCGCCATGCCCGGCGGGCCCGTGGGCATCGTCAGCCGCTCGGGAACGCTCACCTACCAGGCGTTGCACGAGCTCTCCCAGCAGGGGGTGGGCCAGACCACGTGCGTGGGGATCGGCGGCGACCCGGTGCCGGGGACCAGCTTCATCGACTGCCTGGCCGCATTCGAGGCCGATCCCGATACCAAGGCCATCATGATGATCGGTGAGATCGGAGGCTCCGCCGAGGAAGAGGCGGCCGAGTTCATCGCCTCGTCGGTGAGCAAGCCGGTCGTCTCCTATGTGGCCGGGGTGACGGCGCCGCCCGGTCGCAAGATGGGTCATGCCGGCGCCATCATCTCGGGGTCCAAGGGAACCGCTCAGGCCAAGATGGACGCCCTCGCCGCGGCCGGCGTCACCGTGGCCCTCAACCCGACGGAGGCCGGCGAGGCCATGGTCGACGTCGTACGGAAACTCGGCTGAGCGGGGTCGTCCCGTCTACTGACGCCGTGGGCGGGCGTCCTATCCGGGCGGTCATCTTCGATCTGGACGGACTGCTCGTCGACTCCGAGCCGTTCTGGCGCCAGGCGGAGATGGAGGTCTTCGGCTCACTCGGCCTGCGTCTCACCGAGGTCGATGTGCGCCAGACCATGGGGCTGCGCATCGACGACGCCGTACGTCACTGGTTCGACCGTTCGCCGTGGGAGGGCGCCGCCCCCGAGGAGGTGGAGCGGTCGATCACCGCCCGGGTGGCCGAACTGGTGACGGCGTCCGGTGCGCCGATGCCCGGTGCGCTCGATGCCGTGTCGCTCTGCCGGCGCCTCGCCCTTCCGGTGGCGGTGTGCTCCGGCTCCTACGCCGTGGTCATCGAGGCCGCCCTGGCCCGCCTGGCCATCGAATCCGATGTGGCGGTGTGGCACTCCGCCGAGTGGGAGGTGCTCGGCAAACCCCATCCGGGGGCCTATCTGTCGACGGCGGCGAAGCTCGGCGTGGACCCGACCGGTTGCCTGGCCCTCGAGGACTCCTTCAACGGCGCCATTTCGGCCAAGGCCGCCCGGATGCGGGTGGTGGTGGTGCCCGAGCCCGCCGCGGCTTCCTCTCCCCGGTGGGGCTTCTGTGACGCACAGCTCGCGTCGCTCATGCAATTCGACGACACGTTGCTCCGATCGCTGGAGCGGTAGTTCGAAACTTGCAAACTTTCGCTTCGGTATTGCCGAATCGGTGCCGATACTCCTGTCACGAGGGGCATCCCCTGGGCAGGGGGGACCGAGCGGCGTGGGCCCAGAGCCGGAGGCAGGCCGGCCGGGCCACGTCGCCCTGGTCCCGTTGGTCGGGACGATACCACCGGCGAATCTGAACCATCCGACGTGTCGCGGGTAGCGCGAGCGTCGACACTCTGAGGCACTGGTAGCGTTCGGCCGTGAGCCCCGGCGCCTCTTCAGCACCCTCGCCGCGCCCGGTGCGGATCGGTGTGCTGGCCTCGGGAAGCGGGACCATTCTCGACGCCATCATCACAGCCGGGCTCCCTGTCACGCTGGTGCTCGCCGACCGTCCGTGCCGGGCGCTGGAGATCGCGGTGCGGGCCGGCATCCCCACCGTCCTGGTGGACCGATCCGAATTCGGAGGGTTCGGGACCACCTTCGAACGTGGTCGCTATACCGGAGCAGTCACCGCCGCCCTGCAGGCCGCTGCCGTCGACGTGGTGGCCATGGCCGGATACGGCACCGTGCTCGGCCAGGCGGTGCACACCGCCTTTCCGGGTCGCATCCTCAATACCCATCCGGCCCTCCTTCCGGCGTTCCCCGGGTGGCATGCCGTGGCCGACGCCCTGGCGGCCGGCGTGGCCGAAACAGGCACCACCGTCCACATCGCCACCCTCGAGATGGATGCCGGTCCGGTGCTGGCCCGGGCCTCGGTACCGGTGCTCCCCGACGACACGGAGGCGACCTTGCACGAACGGATCAAAGCGGTCGAGCGCACGCTCTATCCGGACACCATCAGAAGGTTCGTGGACGGGTTGGCGGCGGCGACGGGGGATGGGCCAGGATCACCATCGGAGGTTGCCACGTGAGGGCACTGCTTTCTGTCTACGACAAAACCGGACTGGTCGACCTGGCGCAAGGGTTGGTGGACCTGGGTTGGGAGCTGGTCTCGAGCGGAGGGACGTCAGCGGCGCTTGCCGATGCCGGCATCGTCCACATCGAGGTGGCCGACCTCACGGGTGCCCCGGAAATGCTCGGCGGCAGGGTCAAGACCCTCCACCCCGCCATCCACGGTGGCATTCTGGCCGACCGCTCCAAGCCCGACCATCTGGCCGACGTCGAGCGTCAGGGCATCGGCCTCATCGACCTGGTGGTGTGCAACCTCTATCCCTTCCAGTCGGATCCTTCGATCGAGCTCATCGACGTCGGGGGTCCCACCATGGTGCGGGCGGCGGCGAAGAACCATGCCCACGTCGGTGTGGTGGTCTCGCCAGACGAGTACGGGGGTGTGCTGGGCGAGTTGCGGGAGCACGGATCGCTCACCGACACCACCCGACGACTGCTCGCCCGGGACGCCTTCGCCCATACCGCGGCGTACGACGCCGCCATCGTCGGCTGGTTCGACGCGCCGGACGGATCCGAGGCGCCGGACAGCGATGCCGCCATCCTGCCTCCGACCATCCATCTGGCCTTGGAGCGGGCCGGCTCCCTCCGGTACGGGGAGAACCCGCACCAGCACGGGGCGCGCTACCGGATCATCGGACAGCCCTCGTGGTGGGACGACGTCGTACAGCACGGGGGCAAGGAGCTCTCCTACCTCAACATCTTCGATGCCGACGCCGCGTGGCGACTGGTCCACGAACTCCCGTCGACCGGCAGCGGCGACCGGGCCGTGGCCATCATCAAGCACGCCAACCCCTGCGGAGCAGCGGTCGAGAACGATCTGGTCACCGCCTACCAACGGGCGCTCGAGTGCGACCCCCAGTCGGCGTTCGGGGGCATCGTCGCCATCGGTGGCCCGGTGACGGTGGCGGTGGCTGAGGCAATTGCCGCGGGCCCCCAGGCCGATGTGATCATCGCCCCGGCCTATGACGACGCCGCACTGGCCCAGCTGGCCTCCAAACGAAAGGCCACCCGCCTGCTGTCCGCACCGTCACCCGAGCCGCTGGTGCGGCAGTACCGGGGCCTCGGGGGCAGCGTGCTGGTCCAGGACGCCGACCGGTTCCTCATCGAACCCTCGACCTGGGAAGTGGCCACCACGGCGCAGCCCTCCGAGGCGCAGTGGCGAGACCTGACCCTGGCGTGGAAGGTCTGCGCCCGTACCACCTCCAACGCCATCGCCGTGGTGAACGGCGGCCAGGCGGTCGGTGTCGGAGCCGGGCAGCAGTCCCGGGTGGTGGCCGCGGAGATCGCGGTGGCGAAGGCCGGCTCGCGGGCGGTCGGTGCCGCTGCGGCCAGCGACGCCTTCTTCCCCTTTCCCGACGGGCTGTTGGTGCTGGCGGACGCCGGCGTGTCCGCGGTGGTGCAGCCGGGCGGGTCCATCCGCGACGGCGAGGTCATCGCGGCCGCCGACGAGGTGGGCATGGCGGTGGTCATGGCCGGTGGCGAGCGCCACTTTCGACATTGACCGCGACGGGGAACGGATGTCGGAACCGGTGACGGGGGAGTGGTGATGACCGCGAAGGTGCTCGACGGAGAACTGCTGGCGGCGCGCATCCGGGCCGAGGTCACCGACCGGGTGGCCCGGTTGCGGAGCGTGGGGGTGACGGTCGGGCTCGGCACCATCCTGGTCGGCGATGACGGCCCGAGTGCCCGGTACGTGGCGATGAAGCACGGCGACTGTGCCGAGGTGGGCATGCACTCCGCCCACCGGCACCTGCCCGCCGACGTCTCGCAGGCGGAGCTCGAGGCCACGGTGGCCGGGTTCAACGCGGACCCGGCGATCCACGCCTTTCTGGTGCAACTTCCCCTGCCGCCCGGTCTGGACGAGGAACGGGTGCTTCTGGCCGTCGACCCCGACCAGGACGTGGACGGTCTGCACCCGGTGAACCTGGGCCGATTGGTGATGGGGGCCGAGGGACCGCTTCCCTGCACCCCCGCCGGCATCGTGGAGCTGCTGGCCGCCAACGATGTTCCCGTCGAGGGGAAACACGTGGTGGTGATCGGACGGGGCCTGACCATCGGGCGTCCCCTCGGCCTCCTCCTGGCCATGAAGCGCCCGGGGTGCAACGCCGCGGTGACTGTCGTCCACACCGGCGTCGAGGACCTGGCAGGCTTGGTCCGTCAAGGCGATGTGGTGGTGGCGGCAGCCGGTCGGGCCGGACTGGTCACACCCGACATGGTCAGGCCCGGCGCCGCCGTGGTCGGTGCCGGCACATCGTGGGAAGGGAAGAAGCTGTTGTCCGACGTCGACGAATCGGTGGCCGAGGTGGCCGGATGGATCACCCCTCGCATCGGCGGCGTGGGTCCGATGACCCGGGCCATGCTGCTTCGCAATGCCGTCCGAGCCGCCGAGCGGGCATCGTGAGCGATGCACCCGGGCTCGAGACCGACCACCGGCCGTGGGGGTCCTACACCGTCCTCGATGACGGCGGGACCCACAAGGTCAAGCGCATCGTGGTGCTGCCCGGCAAACGCTTGAGCTACCAGAGGCACGCCCGTCGTTCGGAGCACTGGTTCATCGTGCACGGGACCGCGGTGGTCACACTGGACGGTATCGAGCGCGTACACACCGCCGGAGATTCGGTGGACATTCCGGTGGGAACCGACCACCGCATCGCCAACCGGACCGACGCCGTCGTCGTGTTCGTCGAGGTCCAGCACGGTGAGTATTTCGGGGAGGATGACATTGTGAGGCTCGAGGACGACTTCGGACGGAGTGACACCTGATGTGGATCCGCCGCGGGGCCCGGACCATCGTGGCCGTGGCCACGGTGCTCGGGATGGTGGCCGTGGTGTCGATGCTCAACCTCGAGCCGGTCGGGGCGGCTCCGAACGTGGCGCCCGCCGTGGTGGTCGACGTCACCACCACCACGGTGGCACCGCCCACCACCACCACCACGGCCCCCACCACGACGACGGCACCACCCGCGACCACCACGACCACGGTTCCGACCACCACCTCGCGGCCGGCGCGCACGACCACCACGACCCCGGCCACCACCTCGACCACCGCGCCGTTGCTGACCACTACGGCGGCATCGAAGACTCCCTGGGGGCTGATCATCCTGATCGCCGTGCTGGCGGCGGCCATCGTGGTGCTCGTCCTCGTCCTCCTGGCCCGGAAGAGGAAGGGCATCGAGGCCCAGTGGCGCCGCGCCGTCGTTCCGGCGCTGAGCGACGCCCAGCTGGCCCGCGAGTCACTCCTCTCGGGCAACGCCGTGTCCGACGACTCCGACGTACGTGGGGCAGTCGCCGTCCAGTCCGAGCGGGCAGCGGTGGCCCTCGAGCACGCAGGACCGAAGGCGCCCGACCCGGCGGCCGGTGCCATGGCTACAACGGCGGCGGGCGCGCTTCGGGGTCTGGCGTTCGCCGTCGAGGCCGATCGACTGCTCCGCCATGGGACCGCCGCCCCGACGGGCGTGCAGTTGGCCCAAGCGGACGAGGCCCGTCGCGCCCGTACCGCCGAGCTGAACACGGCCCTGGCCAAGCTGTCCACGCGCATCGGCTCGTCGTCTGCCACCCGACGCTGACTTCCCCCTGGCAGGAGCGCGGCCCGACGGTAGGCTGGATGGGCTATGACCCGAATCGCCGATCTTCTGGCCAAAGGCAGCACCTACTCGTTCGAGTTCTTCCCTCCGAAGACTGACGCCGAACAGGCCACCCTGGTCCGGACCCTCCGAGACCTCGAACCGCTGGGCCCCTCGTTCGTGTCGGTCACCTATCGAGGGGGGGCGGCGTCTCGCCAGCGCACCTTCGATCTGGTCACCGGCATGCTGCGGACGACCACGCTGGTCCCGATGGCCCACCTGATCTGCGTGGCCCACACCAGGCTGGAGCTCGCCGAGATCCTCGTGGCGTACCGGAGCGCCGGCATCGAGAATCTGATGGCCCTGGGTGGGGACCCCCCGGATGACCCCGCGGACGGTCCGGGAGAGCTGCTCCACGCGTCGGAACTGGTGGAACTGGCTAGGGCCGTGGGTGGGTTTTCGGTGGGTGTTGCCGCCCAGCCGGGTGGCCATCCCTCGTCTCCGGACATGGGCACCGATCGCGACCGTCTGGCGGCCAAGCTCTCGCTGGCCGACTTCGCCATCTCGCAGTTCTTCTTCGAGGCGGCCGAGTTCACCGGGCTGGTGGAGGACCTCAAGGCCCGTGGAGTGCAGCAGCCGGTGCTGCCCGGCATCATGCCGGTGACCAGCCTCAGGTCGATTCCCCGCATGGCCACCATGGGAGCGGCGGTTCCGGCCTGGATGGTGGCACGCCTCGAGGAGGCGGACACCCGCGGTGGCCCCGACGCGGTCCGTCGCGAAGGTGTGGTCATCGCCACCGAGCTCTGCGAGCAGCTACTGGCCGCCGGAGTACCGGGTCTGCACTTCTATACGCTCAATCGGTCGAGCGCCACCCGTGAGATCTACTCCGCACTCGGCCTGACGGTCCCCTGAGAGGGCCGGCGGTAGTACGCACCGGCATCTGCGAAGCAGCAGGGGCCGTGACCTGGCCAGCCATCCGCAGTGAGCCCGAATCCGTGGCTTTCACGGTATTTCCCACCGGATGTCGAGAATGGGAGACCAGCTTCGACTCAGTGGTGTCGACCCACCCGGGCGACGAAGCGATAGTCCAGGAGGTCCACATGCCATCCATCACACCATTCCTCTGGTTCGACACCGATCTGGCGGAGCCGATCGCGTACTACACGTCGATCTTTCCTGATGCCGCGCCGTCGGGCGGGCAACCCACGACTGACGACGGGCCGACCTTTTCGGCCACCATGGAGTTGTGCGGCCAGCGTCTGATGCTTCTCAACGGGGGACCGATCCACGCCGGGTTCACCGAGTCGATCTCGTTGTTCGTGAGCGTCGAGACCCAGGATGAGGTTGACGATCTGTGGGAGCGGCTGACGGCAAACGGCGGTGAGCCCGGCCAGTGTGGCTGGCTGAAGGATCGCTACGGATTGTCGTGGCAGATCATCCCCACGGTGCTGGGAACGCTGCTCGGCTCGTCCGATCGAGTCCGTGCCCAACAAGCCACCGATGCGATGATGCAGATGGGCAAACTCGACGCCGCCGCCCTACAAGCGGCCTTCGATCGTTGAACAGAGGGGTGGTCAATGCGCTTCATGCTGCTGCAGAATTATGGTCCGGTAGCGTCAGGCATGGGCCCGATGTTCGAATGGTCCCAGACCGACATACAAGCCCACATCGAGTTCCAGATAGCGCTCAACCGCGAGCTGAGTGCTCTGGGTGAGCTCATCGACGGGCAAGGGCTTTCCGGCCCGGAGGACGCCCGCTTCGTCACGTCGGACGGGCACCAGCCGCCGGTGGTGTCCGACGGCCCGTTCCCCGAGACCAAGGAGCTCGTGGCCGGCTATCGGCTGGTAGACGTCGCCTCTTGGGACCGTGCCATCGAGATCGCTGGGCGAATTTCTGCCGCTCCCGGCATCGACGGCGCACCCATCCGCCAGCCCATCGAGGTTCGAGAGGTGTTGGGCCCACCGGAACCCCAGTAGGTGGGGATGTCGCACCCTGACACCACATCGGAGGTCGGACGGCTACTCCGCGATGCTGCCCCAGAGGCGCTGGGCGTCCTGCTGCGGCGAGGCGAATGCTTCGCCGATGCCGAGGACGCCGTCCAGGACGCCGTCCTCGTCGCTCTCGACTCGTGGTCGACGAGAGGGGTGCCGGATCGGCCGGTCGGGTGGATGGTTCGCGTCGCGCAGCGTCGGCTGATCGACCAGCACCACCGCGACACCGCCCGTCGGCGGCGCGAAGCCCTCGTTGCGTCGTGGTCGAGCCTGCCGGTCGAGCCGGAGGTATCCGAGGACGATTCCCTCGCCCTGCTCTTCCTGTGCTGTCATGCATCGCTCACCCCGAGCGCGGCGATCCCGTTGACGTTGCGAGCCGTCGGCGGTCTCACCACTCGAGAGATCGCCGATGCGCTGCTCCTCCCCGAGGCCACGATCGCTCAGCGGATCAGCCGGGCCAAGGCGTCGATCAGCCGATCCGACGAGCCATTCCGCAGTCCGGCGCCGGACCTCATCGACGACCGATTGCCCGCGGTCATGCAGATCATCTACCTGATCTTCAACGAGGGTCACGCCGCGACCAGCGGTCCGACACTCAGTCGTACGGACCTGGCCAACGAAGCGATCCGACTGGCCCGCCAGCTGCACGAGCGCTTGCCGGACCAGCCTGAGACCACGGGGCTCCTTGCCCTGCTGCTGCTGACCGATGCCCGCCGGCCGGCTCGCGTCGCACCCGATGGCGAGCTGGTACCCCTCGATCGGCAGGATCGCCGACTGTGGAGCCGGCCGATGATCGCCGAGGGTCTTCACTTGCTCACCACCGCGCTCGCCCACCATGCCATGGGCGAGTATCAGCTGCAGGCGGCCATCGCCGCGGTCCACGACCAGGCGCCGTCGTACGACGAAACGAACTGGATCCAGCTTCGTGCCCTCTACAACCAGCTCCTTCTGCGCAGTGACAATCCGCTCATCCGGCTCAACCGAGCCATCGCCGTCGCTCACACCGATGGACTCGAGGCCGCCCGGAACGAGATCGACGCGCTGGGCGACGTGTTGGCTGAGTACCACCGCTATCACGCCACCGTGGGGTATCTCCACGAGCTGGCCGGCGAACAAGGCGCATCGAAGCGCGCCTACGAGACGGCGGCGAGCTTGGCTACCAACGAGCCCGAACGCCGCTATCTCGAGGGAAAGGCCGGGTTCTGACGGAGCACCCAGGACCTTGCCCTTAGCCTTGATCCACCGAACAACTGCCTGACCTAAAGACCGCGCATCCGCGGAAAGTGCCTCCCTGCCTGGGAGAATTGTGATGTTCGAAGTCACGATTCAGACCAGAACCA
>Ga0307374_10002570_pt1 | contig 32057 bp, 30 predicted proteins | sample OX3MG_FD_202532 | JGI IMG/M metagenome (GOLD analysis project Ga0307374, IMG submission 202532) | Soil microbial communities from Risofladan, Vaasa, Finland - OX-3 | ecosystem: Environmental > Terrestrial > Soil > Coastal area > Acid sulfate soil | place: Finland: Risofladan, Vaasa | collected... | reverse complement strand
TTACGCGCTCATCGAAGAACTGGCCAAGTTGTTGCACGGTGCAGCAGGAGCGAGCCGCGCCATCGTCGATGCCGGATGGGTGCCCTACTCGCACCAGGTCGGTCAGACGGGCAAGACGGTGAAGCCCACCGTGTACGTGGCCTGCGGTATCTCCGGTGCCACGCAGCACCTGGTCGGCATGAAGGGCTCGAAGAACATCGTCGCCATCAACAAGGACCAGGAGGCGCCGATCTTCTCGGTGGCCGATCTGGGCATCGTCGGTGACGTGCACAAGGTCCTCCCGGCGCTGATCGAGGCCCTCAAAGCAAAGGGCTGACCCCGGCCGCCATCGCCCCGGCCCCAAAGTGCCCGTGATGGTGACGCACCACCCTTCCATGCCACAAGAGGCAACGGTGCGGCGGTACATTCGGCTCATCCAACCGATTGGGCCGCATGCTCTTCCCCACATTCGACTTTGCCATCTTCTTCGCCGTCGCATTCACGGCGAATTGGCTGCTCAACCCCTATCCGGTGCCCTGGAAGTTGTCGATGCTGGCCCTCAGCTATGTGTTCTACGGCTGGGTCGGGTGGGGCTATTGCCTCCTGCTCCTCAGCACGACCGCCATCGCGTTGGTCGGGGGCAACGCGGTCGTGCGCTCGACGACCGAGAAGCGCCGCCGCCTGGCCATGGCCCTGTCCTGTGCCGGGCTCTTGGGCCTCCTCGGGTGGTTCAAGTACTACGGCTTCGTCTCGGTCAACCTCGACAACTTGACCCATGTGCTGGGGCTCGGTCGCGCCGTGCCGCTGCTGCAGGTGGCGCTGCCCATCGCCATCTCGTTCTACACATTCATGGCGTTGAGCTACGTCATCGACATCTACCGGCGGCACCTGTCGCCGGCGCGTCCATTGGATCTGGCGCTCTACCTGTCGTTCTTCCCGCACCTGCTGGCCGGCCCGATCGTGCGGGGCAACGAGCTCTTGCCCCAGCTACGGCACCGTCGCGATCCGACCGCGGTCGACTACTCGCGCGCCTTGTGGTTGATACTGGCCGGGCTCTTCAAGAAGGTCGTGATCTCGTCGTACGTCTCGAGTGCCATTGTCGTCCCGGTCTTCACGGCGCCGGCCCAGCACTCGGCACTCGAGTCGATCTTCGCGGCATGGGGGTATGGCGTCCAGATCTACTGTGACTTCAGCGGGTACACCGACATTGCCATAGGCCTGGCGCTCCTCCTCGGGATCCGGTTCCCCGTCAACTTCGACGCCCCCTACACCGCGCGCACCCTGCAGGACTTCTGGCGACGCTGGCACATCACGCTCTCGCGCTGGTTGCGCGACTACCTCTACATACCGCTCGGTGGGAGCAGCGGGTCCGAGGCCAGGACGGTCCGCAACATCATGCTCACGATGGTGCTGGGCGGCTTGTGGCACGGCGCGGCGTGGACCTTCGTCTTCTGGGGGGGGTCACCGGGGGGGGGGCGGGGGGGGGGCCACCTGCGCCGCCGCCGGCGCGTACGGCGGGGGTTGCCGGCCGTGGCAGAGGGGCCGGTGCGCATTTGGATGCAGCGCTTCTGGACGTTCCAATTCGTCTGCCTGGGATGGGTGTTCTTCAATGCGACCGGGCTCTCTGACGCCTTCGCCGTGTTGGGGCGAGTGGCCTCGGGCTGGGAGCGGCCGTCCCCCCTGGTCACACCACTCCTGGTGCTGGTGGTCATCGGAACGGTGGTCTCCCAACTTGTGCCCCCCGACGCGGTCGAGCGGCTACAGGCGACGTTCTCCCGGCAGCGCTCCGCGGTGCAGGTGGGCGTGCTGGCCTTGATCCTGCTCGGGATCACCACGTTCGGCCCCGTCGGTGTGGCCCCGTTCATCTACTACCGGTTCTGAATGATGTCCGAGAGCGCACCACCCACACAGACAGCTCCGGAGGGCACTCCCGACGCCCGGGTACGGGCGCCGTGGCAACGCGTGCTGCGCATCTGCGTGGCTGCGTTCCTGCTCTGGCTCCTTCTCTTCGCGCCCACGTTGCAGCACAACGCACAGGTCTCTCCCGTGGGCACCAGGCGCACCGTCGCGCTCGACCTGCTGGGACCGATCGCCGCCACCAGCCGCGCGCTGCAGCTGTCGCACCTCGTCTCGTGGACCGACGAGGCGACCGGCCGGACCGGCAACCAGCCGGGGAACGGGGTGCTCAGCACCCTCGGTCCCGGCCATCGCCACGGTGGTCATCCGGGGAAGCCGCACCCAGGCGGTCAGCCCAGTGGAACCCCGACCACTGTGGCCCCCCATGGCAGCGGTGCGCCCGACATCACGCACCCGACCGCCGCCAACCCGCTGCGTGTCCTCATTGTGGGGGATTCGCTGGGCATCGACATGGGGGGACCGCTCCAGAACGACCTGGCGAACACCGGCGTGGTCCAAGCCACGCTCGACGCGCGTGAAAGCACGGGCCTGACGCGTCCGGACTATTTCAACTGGCCGGCTGAGCTGCAGAGCGACCTCGGCACGGCGCGCCCGCAAGTCGTGGTGATCATGATGGGCGCCAACGATCCTCAGGACTTCCCCGGGCCGCCCGATGTCCCGTTCACCTCTCCGCAGTGGAACGTCATGTACGCCGCGCGCGTGGCGGCCTTCATGAAGCTGGCCCAGAGCTCTGGAACGACGGTGATCTGGGTCGGGATGCCACCCATGCAGAATGCCGCGCTCTCAGCCAAGATGTCAGATGTCGATGCCGTCGATCAGCAACAGGCCGCGTTGTGCAAACCACCCGTCGACTTCATCAGCAGTTGGACCCTGCTCGGCACCGCGCAGGGTGCATACGCCCCGTTCATCACGAACGCCGCGGGTCAGGTCATCAACGTGCGCACGCCGGACGGCATCCACCTCACGCCCGCGGGGGGAGAGGTCCTCTCCCAGACGGTGTTGAACTATCTGCGTGGCCCGCTCCACTTCCAGCTTCCGTGAGCAGGGGGGGCGGGGTGGTCCGCCAGGGCCGCGTCGACACCACCCAGACGGAGGCAGCCGCGAACAATGTGGCGCAGAGCACCCATCCGAGGGCAGTCGTCCCGAGTCCGACGTACTTCAGGCCTGACGCGAATATGACGAAGGTGATGACGGGGCGGATATAGCGGTCCGGGGCGCGGGACGACAGGAGTGCCCCCACGAAGACCGCCGGCACGCTCCCGATGATGATCGACGTCGTCACCGAGAACTCGACATGCCCGAATGCGAGCGCGCCCAGCGCCGCGGCGAGAGTGAGCGGCACCGCCTGGGTGAGGTCGGTTCCCACCAACTGGTTGGCCCCGAGCATCGGGTAGAGGAAGAGGAGCAGGACGATCATGAGGGAGCCCGATCCGACCGAGGTCATTCCCACGATGAACCCTCCGACCATGCCGATGCCAACGGTGCGAGCGGGATGGATCTGCAAGCCATGGACGACACCTTGGCGGGACTGGCCCGAGCGGCGGTCGAGGGCGTACCGCAGCACCATGGCCGCGGCTCCGAGCAACAGCGCTGCCCCGAGGGTGATCTCCACGTTGTGCTGGGCCCCGGTCGAATCGCCGAGTTCATGCAGGACGAACGCCCCCAGAAACGCCATGGGGACGGATCCCATGACCATCCAGCCCACCAGTGGGAAATTCACGGTGCGTTGGGCGATGTGCACGGCGGCACCTATGGGCCGCATGACCACAGCCGCCACCAGATCGCTGGAGATGGCGGTGGAAGGCTTGATCCCGAACAGCAGGATCAGCATGGGGGTCATGAGTGCACCCCCGCCGGCTCCCGTCACCCCTACGAGAAGACCGACGACGGCACTTCCGAGGACGATGTACGGATCAATCTGCACCTTGTTCGTAGAATACCAATAGATTGGGACCCCTACACGAGGGGCCACGGGTAGGGCGGCCATCCTCCGTCGTCGACCAACTCGGGGAGGGCCCGGAGATGCACGAGCCACGCGGCGCGGTGTAGCAGCGCCTCGATCTCGGGTGGTGTGAGCAGCTGGCACAGCCGGGCCGACGGACCCTCGCGCTGGAGGCGCTCCAGCGCTGCGGCGTCGTCGGGAGTCAGCGGCTCGCCGCCAAAATCCCAGATGACCGTGCGGAGCTTGTCCTCCTCGTTGAAGCAGAGCCCGTTGTCGATGGCCCACAGGCGGTCCTCGGCCAGGAGCACGTGCCCACTCTTGCGGTCGGCATTGTTGGCCACGACGTCGAAGGCACACATCCGCATGAGCGTCGCGTGCCACTTCGGTTCGTCGCGCAAGGTGAAGTAGTGCGACGTACCGTCCTCGGGGACGTATCTCTGCACCGATCCTTCGCCGAAAGGGCCCTCGACGCGCTCGACGGTCTCGGGGACGAGTCCCCACCCGAGCGACTCGGACAGCAGGTAGGCGGCCACCTCCCGGCGGAAGAGGCCACCCGGGAAGTCCCACAGCGGTCGTTCGCCCTTGAACGGCTTGTAGACGGCCATGAGCTCGTCCCGGCCGAGCCGGCATGTGACGAGCAGGGTGGCATTCGAGCTCCCCGCTATCCTCCCGTGCACCTCCATGGCACCTTCGGTGAGGATGTGCGCAACGGCTTCGTGTGCCACCGTCAATCAGGTCACCGGCGGGCGGTGTCCGTTCGTGCGCGGACAGTCGTGACCGGACGGGTCGAGAGGGAGCCCGCAGAGGGGGCAGGGTGGCCTTCCGGACTCCACCAGGCGGGTGGCATGGATGGCGAACGCAGCCGCCTGCTCGCGGGTGAGGGCAATCCGGAGCACATGGCCGTTCTCGTCGTCCTCTTCGTCCTCGTCCTCGTCGTGGACCTCCTCGAGCACGATGACGACCCGATCCAGTTCCTCGTCGTAGGACACGCCGATCGTCCCCACGACCCACTCGGGGTCTTCTGTCCCGTCGAAGCTCAGGTCGTCGGGAAGGTGGCCGGGGCGACCGAGTTCCTTGACGATCCGGCCGAGGTAGCTGGCCAGGACGGCGACTTGCTGCTTCTCCACCTTGACGGTCGTCTCGGTGAGGCCCTGTCGACAGTAGAAGAGAAACAGCCGGTTGCCGACCTCTCCGATGACCCCGACCGTGCAGTGGTCGGGGTCATCGTAGTCAGTTTCGTCGATCATGACAGGACCAAATCGCCGAGGGAGCCGGTCGAGTTCACGCAGAGGATAGCGGGGCCCCCACCGGTGAAGAGCAGGGCCGAGACCGAGCAGGGCGAGATCACGAGGCGTTGCATGAGATCCAGCGGAATGCCCGCGGCGGCGGCCACGACGGCTTTGATCGGGTCGGCATGCGAGACGGCCACGATCGTCTCTCCCGGGTGAGCCTTGACGAGCCCGAGGACGGCCGTCATGCTGCGCGTCGACATCTCGCTGAACGACTCGCCACCGGGAAACCTGAACCCGCTCGGCCAACGTTGCACCGTGGGCCACGCCTTGTTCTTATAGAGCCTGGCCAGGGATTTCTCCGTCCATTCACCGACATCCACCTCGATGAGCCCGCGGGCCGTGCGTACGCGCAACCCGAGGGCGGCCGCGATCGGTGCAGCCGTCTCGCGGGTCCGTTCGAGCGGGGAGGCGTAAATGGCGGTTGGCGCCTTGTCCATGGAGGCGATCCGTGCGGCCACGAGGTCGGCCTGGGCCAGGCCCTTCTCGGCCAGGTGCAGCCCGGCCGCCCTTCCGGGCAACATCTTTCCCGTGGTGGGGGTGGTGCCGTGGCGGACCAGCAGGATCCGGGTCGGGGCGGGGGCCTTGTGTGCGGGGCGCGAGGGCGATGGACGAGGGGATGCTGGCACGGGACCCCATCGTAGGCTTTGCGTCGTGCTCTCAAACCCGGCCCGCGAGGATGGGCTGCGCTCTGTCCAGCAAGACGTGATCGACTGTCGCCGCTGCCCGCGGTTGGTGCAATGGCGCGAGGAGGTTGCGGCAGCGCCACGGGCTTCATTTGCCGGTGAGTCGTATTGGGGGCGTGGCGTGCCCGGGTTCGGCGATGCCCGGGCGCGCGTGGGCATCGTCGGCCTGGCGCCGGCGGCGCACGGGGCCAACCGGACCGGGCGCATGTTCACAGGCGACCGCTCGGGCGATTGGCTCTTTGCCGCTCTGTACCGGGCCGGTTATGCGTCCCAGCCGACGAGCACCGCCCGCGACGACGGCCTCACCCTGCGAGACGTCTACATCACGGCCGCGGTGCATTGTGCCCCGCCGGCCAACAAGCCCGGTCCGAGCGAGCGTGCGGCCTGCGCACCCTACCTGGCTCGGGAGTTGGAGCTCCTGGAGGACGTCAGGGTGATCGTGGTGCTGGGCCAGTTCGCCCTCCAGAGCGTGGCGGGGCTGCTCGGCGTGCGGCCCCGGCCGAAGTTCGGCCATCTGGCCGAGTACGTGCTGCCCGACGGCCGGGCGCTTCTCTGTTCCTACCACCCGAGCCAGCAGAACACGTTCACCGGGGTTCTCACCAGGCCCATGTTCGACGCGGTGTTCGCGAGGGCGGGTCAGATCGCCACTGCGGAAACCAGGTCGTAGAGGAGGCTGGCCGGTGCGAATTCCACTTGCGTGCACGCTCAGTGCCGACGCGGCGACTGGGCGCGTCGAGGAATGGCGGGGCTTTCTCGCCAGTTCGGTCGTCCACGTCGAACGTACGAGCGATCGGCAACTCCGCCTTCGCCTCGACGATTCCACCACAGCCTTGACCACTGCGGTCGATCTGGCACAACGCGAGAAGGCGTGCTGCGCGTTCTTCGAGTTCTCGCTCGAGCTGGAGGTGACGTCGCGCTGGTTGGTCGTGCGCGTGCCGTCCGAGGCCTCTGACCTCTTGACTCAATTCGCCACGCTGATTCCTGCCTCTGGTTGAGACGGCCGGTGTCGCGCGACCTACCTCCGCAGTGTGGCGTACTCGGCCACACGGGTCATGGTGCTCTGGCTGGCCTTGGCTACGGCACCCGTGTCGAACGGTGGTTGAGGGTCGTACTCGATCATCAGTTGCGATGCTTCAGCCGCGGTGCGGTCAACGAGGAGCTCCACCAGCCGCAGGGCCATGTCGATACCGCTCGACACGCCGGCCGCGGTGATGATCCGACGTTCGAGGTGCTCGACGACCCGTTGCGTCGTGGGTACCGCACCATGGGCCGCCAACTCGCGGTAGCACGACCAATGCGTTGTGGCGGTGAGACCCTCGAGGAGGCCGGCCGCACCGAGCACCAGCGATCCGGTGCAGACCGAGGTGGTGAATCGGGTCGTGGCGTGGGCGTGGCGGACCCACTCGAGGACGTGGTCGTCGAACTGCAGCGGCCGCGTGCCCACGCCGCCCGGGAAGACGATCACGTCGGGTTGGGGAAGCTCCGCAAAGGTGGCGTCGGCCATCAGGCCGAGCATGCCGTTCTCGCTGCGGAACTCGCCTCGACGGTGCCCGATGAACGTGACATCGATAGTGGGGATGCGTTGGAGAACTTCGTAGGGCCCGACACCATCGAGGGCCGTGAATTCTCCAAACAGGGGGATGGCGACGCGCAGTCTGGGGGTCATGCGGGTGTCCTTTCTTCGGTAATCGTGCGAAAGCGGCGCCGATAGGCATCCGGTGCGACGCCCAGCCGGCGCTGGGTGACCCGTCGAAGCGATTCGGCGGTGCCGAACCCGCACCGGACGGCGATGCGGTCCAGCGTGTCGTTCGTCGTCTCGAGTTCGACACGGGCCGCCTCGAGGCGCACGCGCTCGACGAATTTCCCCGGCGTCTCGCCGACTTCGGCGGTGAAGACGCGGGTGAAGTGGCGGACGCTCATGGCCGCCGCCGCGGCCATTGTCGGCACCCGGTGATCGCCACCCGGCGCGGACTCGACGAGCGTTTGCACCGCCCGCACGGTCGAGCGCTCGGCGCGCCGCACCCACACCGGTGACGCGAACTGCGTTTGCCCACCGGGACGGTGCAGGAACATCACGAGCCATCGGGCAACGGTCTGCGCCACGTCGACACCCAGATCGTCTTGCACCAGCGCGAGCGCGAGGTCGATACCGGCCGTGACCCCCGCGCTCGTCCAGTACTTGCCGTCATGGATATAGATCGGGTCCGCGTCCACCGACACCGCCGGGAATTCCCTCGCCAAGCCCGGCGCGCTGGCCCAATGGGTCGTGACGCGCCGGCCGTCGAGCAGACCGGCCTCGGCCCCGAGAAAGGCGCCCGTGCACACGGTGGCCACCCGCCTGGAGCCGGGTGCGGCCTGCGTGATCCACGCCATGAGCGTCCCATCGCGCCGGGCTGCCCGGCTCCCATTTCCGCCCGCGAGCACCAAGGTGTCGATCCCGCCGGCATCGGGAAGCGGAATGGTCGACAGGCCGACGCCGCTGTCCGACCAGACGGTCCCACCGTTCGTGGAGGCCAGCGAGACCCGGTAGCCGGCGTCCCGCCCCTGCGCCCGCGCCGCCCTGGATGCGCCGGCAAAGACCTCGATCGGGCCAACCGCGTCGAGTGGCTGGACCCCGGGGAATGCGACGACCACCACGTTGCGTACGCGCATGCCCTCACCTTGCACGGCACAGCCGATGGCGTCAATGACACATTTCCCACATTTTCGGCCAGAGCCGGGCACCACGGCGCAGGTGAGAAAGGGTGGGGGCGCGGTCTCTCCTAGTTCTGGCGGGACCTGCGGGTGCCGCGGGCACGCACCCAGGCCAGGACATCGCCCTGGTCGCCCCGGCGGACCGTCCCGATGAAGATGTCCTCTCGTTCGGTCGACACTCCCCGGGAGACCTCGGCCAACAGGACATCCCCGATCGCCGCCGGCCGGAGGTACTCGACCAGCACAGACGTCACGATGCCCGAATGTTCGTCGTCGTTGGCCGCAGCCGCGAGGGCTGCGCCGGCGACGGCGTAGAACACGGCGCCATGGACTGTCCCGTGTGGGTTGGCGTGGCGGTCATCGGTGGTCAGGGTGGCCACGGTGTGGCCCGCTCCGCGGCGCTGGACATCGATGCCGAGCAGAGCGGCGAATGCGTCGCTCTTCGGACCTGGCGCGGTCACGCAGTCGGCGCCGGCAGCCGGCCTGGCATGGGCACGGCCGTGGCCGGCCAGCGCTTGCGGCTCACCTTGCTCAACCGGTTGAGCAAGGTGATGGCGCCGGGGTCGTCCTCCGAGGGGCGGGTCTCGATCACGCCGCCGGCCTCCATGGCGTTGAACAACTCCTCGCCGCGCTCGGTACGAATGAGCGTGAGCGTCCAGTCGCCGAAGGCTCCGATGCCGCCGGTCGAGATATCTGCGTGTTCCGCGGCAAAGTCGGGGCAGCTGGTGCAGCCTTCGCGCGTCCAGGCGTGCGCTTCTTTGAGCGGGATCTCGTGATACGCCCCGTCGCGCATCCAGACCTGGAAGACGCCCTTGATGTTCATTTTGACGATGTCGGCCCGGTGCAGCCCGTACTTGGCCTCGAAGAGCTCGGGGAAGATGGCGTCGTCAAAGGTCTTGGAGCACAGCAGGCCGACAGAGAGCGTGAAGCGACGGGCGATCTTGCCGGCCTTGCGGGCGGCCATGACCGGGGGGGCCGACGCTTGGCACCCCATACCGACAAGGGCGATGCGCTCCGCTCCTCCTGCGATGGCCTCGGGGTAAGCCAACGGGTTGGCGGAGTAGGTGTAGCGGGACCCCGACGTGGCCAGCACGTCTTCCTTGTTCCAGGCCACCTGTGGGACGGCCTTCCAAGTCGACCCATCGCCCTCGAGCCCGGAGACCAGTGCCGCGTCAATGAGGTCGTGCTCGAAGGCCCAGATGAGGAGGGCGGAGACCAGGCCACCATCTTGTCCATAGCCCTGCACTTCGGGATCGGTGGCCCGTGCCAGCACGGTCCTGCGGGCAATGCCCGCAACCTCTTCGTCGGTACGTGGCCGTCCGAACAGATGGGTCTCGATGTCCGGCTCCCAAGTGCGGAAGCGGGGGCAGGCGCGGGTGCACAGGGTGCACCCCTTCTGGCCGTGGGTGCAGTTGTCGGGACCGCCGTCGGTCAGGACGTGGAACGGCTTGTAATGCCCGTCGGCATCGTCGTAGCCAAGGACGTCGTACGGGCAGGCAATGACACAGGCTGAACAACCGGTGCACAGGCCGGACGTGACGACTTCGGTGAACAACTCGGCCCATTGTGGTTTTTCGGGTGGCATTGACCCACCATATGCGGCGGAACGACCACGGTCCGGTACCGTGCTGTCGATGCCTGAAATCCTCGAGGTCGAGCTCTACCGCGCCCTGGCCGAGAGGGCGCTCGGGCGGACCATCGACACGGTCTGGATGGTCGACGCCCGCTATGGACGGGGTGGGACAACGGAGCGCGGCCTGAAGCGAGCGCTGGCCAGCCACATGTTCACCCACGCGCGTCGGCGGGGGAAGCTCCTGCTCGTCGATGTTGATGAGGGCCCGACGCTGGGCATTCGCTTCGGTATGACCGGCGGCCTGGTGGTCGACGGGGACCAGGCGCTCGACCGCTTGCGCTACGGCCCGGGAGTCTTCGACGACAAATGGGTGCGGGCACGCGTGACGTTCGTCGATGGTGGGAATCTGCTGGTCCACGACCCTCGGCGGTTCGGCTCCCTCGAGCTGATGCCCAACGAGGTCAGGCTCGGGCCGGATGCGCTCGGCGTGACGTCGGCCGAGCTCGCTGCGGCACTGGCCGTCAACGCGACGCGGGCGAACGCGGCTGCGCCGCTCAAGGCGCGGCTGATGGATCAGTCCCGGCTGGCCGGCGTGGGGAACCTCCTGGCCGACGAGATGTTATGGCGGGCCGGACTTGATCCCCAACGACGGGACCCGCTCACCGACGCGGAGCTACGCGCCTTGCACAAGGCGCTGCGCGGCACCCTTCGTCAGCTCGGGCGTCGTGGGGGGTCGCACATGGGCGATCTCATGCAAGAGCGTCACGCCGGCGGGCGCTGTCCCAAAGATGGTGTGGAGCTGCGGAGCGCGACCGTGGGTGGGCGCACGACGTGGTGGTGTCCGCAGCACCAGCGGTGAACCGTGGCTCAGCCTTCGGAGATCGCCTCGAGCACCTTTGCCGCATGGCCGTCGGCTCGTACATGGGACCAGGCACGTTGGATCTTGCCGTTCGGACCGACGAGAAAGGTGGAGCGGATGGTGCCGACCGTCTTCTTGCCGTACATCGTCTTCTCGCCCCATGCGCCGTACTTCTCCATCACCTTCTTGTCCGCGTCGGTGAGGAGCGGGAACTTCAGCTTGTACTTGGTTCGGAATTTGGTGTGCTTCTCCGCCCCGTCCGGAGAGATTCCGAGGACGGCGACTCCCGCCTTTTCGAACGTCTTGAGGTTGTCGTTGAACTGGCAGGCTTCCTTCGTACACCCCGGCGTGTCGTCGGCGGGGTAGAAGTAGACGATCACCTGCTGGCCTTTGAAATCGGACAACTTGACCGGTTTACCATCCTGGTCAGGAAGCGTGAATGCGGGTGCCACAGAACCTGCCTCGAGTTTCGCCATCGACCGTTCTCCTTTGTCGGTATGAGAGAAAGCCCACCTTGGCCCAGCAATACGCTGGAGATGCCTTCCCGACTGGTACAATAGGTCTGCGACCACCGGCAAGGGGCTGGTGAGTCGGGGCCGTTTCCTCCTCCTCTGGTTGGCGCAGGGTCCCGCCGCACAACAGAGAGAGCGAGATATGACAGTTCAGGCATTGACCGGCGCGGGCGCCGATTCACCCGACGACGGGACCGAATCCTCCACGGATGACATGTACGAAACGGCTCGGACATTCGAGTCGCTGGGAGTCTCAGAAGAACTGACCAAAGCGCTGGCCGATCAAGGGATCGTCAGCGCTTTTCCAATTCAGGCCCTGACCATTGCCGACGCGCTGGCGGGACGTGACGTCTGTGGCAAGGCCAAGACGGGCTCGGGGAAGACACTGGCCTTTGGCGTCCCGCTCCTGCAGCGGACCAAGGCAACAAGGGATGCCCAGGGCGCGGCCGCCGCGCCGGTTCGACCGGCTCAGCCCCTCGCATTGGTGCTCCTGCCCACGCGCGAACTCGCCGTCCAGGTCCATGACGTGCTGGCTCCGCTGGCCAAGACCCTGGGGCTACGCGCCGTGGCGGTGTACGGCGGCGCCGACATCGACCGCCAGGTGTCGAAGTTGCAAAAGGGCGTGGATGTGGTCATCGCGACGCCGGGTCGCCTCATCGACCTCGGTGATCGCGGAGAAATCTCCGTGGCAAAGCTCGAGACATTGGTCCTCGACGAGGCGGACCGTATGGCGGACATGGGGTTCATGCCACAGGTGGAGTGGGTGCTCCGCCGCCTCGAGACCCCACACCAGACGCTTCTGTTCTCGGCCACGCTCGACGGGGCGGTCGACCGGCTCGTGCAGCGCTATCTCACCGAGCCGGTGTTCCACGAGGTGTCCTCGTCGACGCAGACCGTGACGCTCATGGAGCACCGCTTCATCCAGGTTCACCAGATGGACAAGGTGAAGGTGGCGGCCGCCATCGCCCGCTCACAGGAGAAGACACTCTTCTTCGTCCGAACCAAGCGGGGGGCTGACAGGCTCGTGGAGAACCTGGAAAAGGAAGGACTCCACGCCGCAGCCATTCATGGTGATCTCCGGCAGGCGAACCGCGAGCGTGCATTGGCCGATTTCTCCGGGGGCAAGCTGCCCGTCCTGGTGGCGACCGACGTTGCAGCCCGCGGTCTTCACATCGAGGCCGTTGACGCCGTGATCCACTGGGATCCTCCTGAAGATCACAAGGCCTATCTGCACCGCTCGGGCCGGACGGCTCGTGCGGGAAAGGCCGGTATCGTGGTGAGCCTTACGTTGTGGAACCAGCTGGTTGAGGTAGAAGTGATCCAACGTCGACTCGGATTGCGCATTCCCATCGTCGAGATGTTCTCCAACGACCCGCGCCTGGCCAATCTGGCCGAGTGGACGCCGCTGCCCGAGGAGGGCGTGCTCTGAGCGACGATCCGGCGATCGCCACCTGGACTCCTGATGACGGTGTCCGGCGGGTGCTGATCGTGACGGCGCACCCCGACGACGTCGATTTCGGCACCGCCGGTACTGTCGCGGCCTTCACCAAGGCCGGCGTGGAGGTCACCTACTGCATCGCCACCAACGGGGACGCGGGAGGATCTGATCGGGCGGTGTCCCGTTGCGACATGGCCGCCATACGCCAGCGGGAGCAACGCGCGGCCGCGGCTGAGGTCGGGGTGACCGACGTCCACTTCCTGGGACATCCCGACGGCCGTCTCCGGCCGACGATCGAATTGCGGCGTGACATCAGCCGGGTCATCCGCCAGGTCAGGCCCGAGCGAGTGCTGACCCAGTCACCGGAACGCCGTTGGGATTTCATTTTCGCCAGCCACCCTGATCACCTGGCGGCGGGCGAAGCGACCGTCTGTGCCGTCTATCCCGATGCTCGCAATCCCTTCGCACACCCCGAGCTCCTCGACGAGGAGGGTCTCGAGCCCTGGACCGCCAATGAGCTCTGGATCGTGGGCGTGCCGGAAGCCAACATGGCCGTCGAGACGACGTCGACGATCGAACGCAAGGTGGCCGCGTTGCTCCGCCACGAGAGCCAGATCAGCGACTCGGCCGGGGTGACGGCACTGGTCATGGACAGTGGCCGTGCGTCGGGGAGGGAGGCGGGGCTCCCTGAAGGTTCGACGGCCGAGCTGTTCCGGGTGACTCGCATTCCCTGACGTCACTTTGGGCATCACCCCGGCTACCGTGCGGCGCCTCGCCCTGTCGCAGCCCGAAGCGACCGAAGCGCCTCATCACGACATGACGTCGTTTCGCATCGCGGGAAGGATCTTCGCCAGCGTGACTCCGGAGGGAGACCGGGTCCATGTCTTCATCAGCCCCGATGAGGTGCCCGCCTACTGCGCCGAATATCCCGGGACAGGTCCAAGAACTCCGATGGGGCACGCGGCTGCGCGGTTGTCGCGTGATGCTCGACACGTCGACGACCCCCCTCCTGCGCGAACTGCTGGTCGAAGCCTGGCGCCTGCGAGCACCGCAGAGAGCGCTGGCTGCGTTCGGGGGTTGAGGTTCAGTCGCCTCGGGACGTAGCGCTCGTGGATGCCATTCCATTCGGGAAGCTCGACCAGGCCGACCGTCCCACCTCTGAGGGTGTGGCCGAGGGCGAGGAGATGGAAGTGCCGGCCCGCCAGGGTGCGGGTGCGAAACTCATCGGGGTGAGGGAGCTGGATCAGCCAGCCAACTGCCGGAGCACGTACGGCAGGATCCCCCCGTGGCGGAAGTACTCGGCTTCCATGGGAGTGTCGATGCGGACGATCACGCGGAACTCGGTGGGAGAGCCCTCGTCCGCGGTGGCGATCACGGTCAACTCCTTGGGGAGTTCTCCACCATTGAGCGCGTCGATCCCGGCGATGGAGAAGACCTCGGTTCCCCGCAGTGCGAGCCCCTCGGCGGAGTCCCCCTTGTAGAACTGCAACGGGAGCACCCCCATGCCGACCAGGTTGGAGCGGTGAATGCGCTCGTAGCTCTGCGCGATGACCGCCCGAACTCCGAGCAGTGCGGTGCCCTTGGCGGCCCAATCCCGGCTGGATCCGGTGCCGTACTCCCGCCCGGCCAGCACGATCAGCGGCACACCGTCGGCTGCGTACTGCATGGCGGCGTCGTAGATGGACGTCTCGGTGCCCTCTGGGAGGTGCAGCGTGTACCCGCCTTCTGTCCCCGGTGCGAGCCGATTCCGGAGGCGGACGTTGGCGAAGGTGCCACGCATCATCACCTCGTGGTTTCCCCGTCGCGCACCGTACGAGTTGAAGTCGTTGCGGGGTACGCCGTGCTCGGCCAGGTACCGGCCGGCGGGGGTGTCGGGTCCTATCGACCCCGCCGGGGAGATGTGGTCGGTCGTGACGCTGTCGCCCACCATGGCGAGCACACGCGCCCCGGCGATGTCGGTGACGGGCTCTGGCGTCATCGTCATGCCCTCGAAGAACGGTGGGTTCTTCACATAGGTCGAGTCGTCCTGCCAGGAGAACGTCTCGCCCTCGGCCACCGGCACCTGCTGCCAGTACTCGTCGCCGGCGAAGACGGCGCCGTAGCGGGTGCGGAACATCTCCGACGTCAACGAGGCACGAATGGCGTCGGTCACCTCCTGCTCGCTCGGCCAGATATCCGACAGGAAGACCGGATGGCCTGCGTCGTCCTCCCCGAGGGGGTCGACGGTGAGGTCGATGTCCATGGTGCCGGCCAAGGCGTACGCCACCACGAGCGGAGGAGAGGCCAGGTAGTTCATGCGCACGTCGGGGTGGATGCGGCCCTCGAAGTTGCGGTTTCCCGAGAGCACGGACACCACCGAGAGGTCGTCGGTGTGCACGAGCTCGCTGACACCGTCGAGCAGCGGTCCCGAGTTGCCGATGCAGGTCGTGCACCCGAATCCCACGAGGAAGAAGCCCAGTTGCTCGAGCGGCGTCACGAGCTGTGCGCGCTCGAGATAGTCCATGACCACACGGGAACCGGGGGCGAGCGACGTCTTCACCCACGGCTTGGCCCGCAGGCCCCGTTCGACGGCATGCTTCGCCAACAGCCCCGCCCCGACCATCACTTGTGGGTTCGAGGTATTGGTGCAGCTGGTGATGGCCGCAACGACGACATCACCATCACAAAGAGAGTGATGCGGTGCTGCGGGTGGAGCTTCCGTAGACGAGCGTGGGCTCCGGTCCAGGGCGACCCTGAAGGCGTCGCCTGCTCCCGCCAGGGAAACACGATCTTGCGGGCGGGACGGCCCGGCGAGGGAGGGTTCCACGTCGCCCAGGTCGAGAGTGGCATATTCGGAGAAGACGGGTTCAACCCCTTCGGCCGCATGCCACAGACCTTGTTGCTTGGCGTAGGCCTCCACCAGTGCCAGCTGCCCTTCGTCGCGGCCGGTGAAGCGCATGTAATCGATCGTGACCTGGTCGATGGGGAACATGGTGCACGTTGCCCCGTACTCGGGGCTCATATTGCCGATGGTGGCTCGCGTCTCGAGCGGAAGGGCCGCGACGCCGGGTCCGTAGCACTCGACGAAGGCCCCGACCACGCCGTGCTCCCGCAGCAGCTGGGTCACGGTGAGGACGACGTCCGTCGCCGTGGTTCCGGGTCGGAGTTGACCCGAGATGCGCAGGCCCACGACCGGGGGCAGCAGCATGGAGAGAGGCTGTCCCAGCATGGCCGCCTCCGCCTCGATGCCCCCGACGCCCCAGCCCAGAACACCCAGCCCGTTGACCATGGTGGTGTGGGAATCGGTGCCCACCAGCGTGTCGCAGAACGCCCGGCCGTCTGGCGTGCCGAAGACGACGCGGGAGAGGTATTCGAGATTCACCTGATGGCAGATCCCGGTGCCGGGCGGGACAGCTCGGAACCCGTCGAACGCGCCTTGCGCCCAGCGGAGAAGCTTGTACCGCTCGATGTTGCGCTCGTACTCGATCGACACGTTCCGGTCATAGGCCGAGGCATCACCCGAGCGCTCCACGATCACCGAATGGTCGATGACCAGTTCGACCGGGACCAGGGGATTGACCTGCGCCGCGTTGCCCCCGAGACGCGCCAGGGCATCGCGCATGGCGGCCAGGTCGACCACGCCCGGTACACCCGTAAAGTCCTGCATGAGGACGCGCTCGGGGGTGAGCGCAATCTCGTGCGCCGCATCACCGGCTCCCTGCCCGTGGGCCTCGGGATTGGCCCCCCATGCCGCCACGGCCACGATGTCGTCAGGCGACACGTGAGGGGAGTCCTCGTGGCGGAGCAGGTTCTCGAGGATCACCTTGATCGAGTAGGGGAGCCGGCTCACGTCGTGGTCCGTGGTGAGGGCGGGTGCGTTGAGGGAGAAGATCTCGTACTCGCGGCCGCCCACCGGGAGGGTGGACCGGGCGCCGAAGCTGTCGGGGTGGGATGCGGCGGGGGATCGTGAGGCCATCTCCCCATTCTGTCGTGCATCCGCGGCGAACGCCCCATTGGAGACCCGGGGCGGGGTGGCGGCGTTTCGGCGCCCGGTAAAGGGGGCAGAATGAGTGCCATGGGCCAGCATGTCGGTGCCACCCTGCGCCGCGCGTCGCGTTTGGTCTTGGCCCTCGCACCGCTGGCTTCGGTCCTCACGGCGACGTCGGTCTTGGTGGACGGGCCGGCGGGCGCCGCGCCGGTGGTCGCCCATGCCTACGCCGGCGGCGGCATGATCGGATTCGGCGCCGTCGCGCTGGGCGCCCCCGACGTGCCCCAACCCCTTGATTCACCGGTGGCCGTGGGGACGGCCACTCCCGACGGGAAGGGCTACTGGCTGGCCAGTGCCGACGGCGGTGTCTTCACCTCCGGTGACGCCGCCTTCGAAGGGTCTCTCGGCAACATACCGCTGCAGGGCCCGATCGTGGCCATGGCGGCCACCCACGACGGCCAGGGCTACTGGTTGGCCGGAATCGACGGCGGGGTCTTCTCCTTCGGCGATGCGCCGTTCCTCGGGAGCATGGGAGGGACCCGGCTCAACCAGCCGATCGTGGGCATGGCGGCCACCCCCGACGGCAAGGGCTACTGGCTGGTGGCGGCCGACGGCGGCATCTTTTCGTTCGGCGACGCCCACTTCTTCGGCAGCACCGGCGGCATCGTCCTGAACGAGCCCATCACGGGCATGGCGGCCACCCCGGACGGCGACGGCTACTGGCTGGTGGCGGCCGACGGCGGCATCTTCGCCTTCGGCGACGCCCGTTACTTCGGGTCATGGGCCAACCAGAATCTCCCCGATCCGGTGATAGGCATCCTCCCCACACCCGACGGCGGCGGCTATGCCATCGCCACCTCCGACGGGGTCGTGTTGGCCTTGGGGGACGCGCCGGTCTATGGAAGTCTCACGTTGTCGCCGGATGCCACGCCGGTCTCCGCCATCATCGGCAATGGGTCCGGTACGGGCTACTGGCTGCTCGATCCCGACGCCTGGACCTATTCGTTCACCACGCCGACACCCGAGGCGAGCTTCCCCGGTTCGTCCGCCATCGTGGGGGCGGCCGCCTCCCAGGTCGCCCCCGACCCGGACACCGGCGCGTACTGCAATCCGTACGGTCCCTGCGAGGAGTGGTGTTCCCTCTTCGCCACCTGGGTCTGGCGCTACGCCGGAGTTCCCATACCCTCCTACGCCTTTACCGGCGACATGTATTACTGGGCCGGAGCCCATGGTGCCCTCCTCCCACCCACCGCGACGCCCGCTCCCGGCGATGCCGTCCTCTACGGCACCGGACCCCAGTCGGTGGCTACATCGGTGCATGTCGGCATCGTGGCGCAGGTCTGGCCCGACGGTGCCATCGACACTGTCGAGGGCAATGCGGGGCCCGGGCGCGACGGGTGGCTCTCTGTCGTCATCAACGGTCCCTACCTGCCGTCTGACTCGCTCTGGTACAACGGGGTGGCGGTCTACGCCTTCGCACAGCCCTGAACGTGGCGACCCGGCGCGCCTAGGCTGCGCCCGCACGCCGACCCGACTCGACCCGCCGCTGCGAGGAGGACATTGTGACGCTGTCGTCGTGGGATGACTTCCCCGTGCATCAGGCGCCGGAGTTCATCGCCCATCCGGGCACGAGCGATCGGAATTTCTACGATCGCTACTACTTCAACATGCACCCGAGCACAGACGAGTGGTTCGCCGTCTTCGGATTCGGGCAGTACCCGAACCTCGGCGTGGTGGACGCATTCATCGACGTGCGCCTCGGCGGCGCCCAGCACATCGTACGGGCGTCGGCTCCACTGACCGATCGCTCCGTCTTGCGCGTCGGCCCCATCCGTATCGAAGTGCTCGAACCACTACGGCGCCTTCGTGTCGTGGTCGAGCCCACCGAGCACAGTGTGGCCATGGACGTGACGTGGGACGGGCACATTCCGGCGCTCGCCGAGCCACGGCAGTCTCTCCGCAGCAAAGGGAAGGTGGTCTTCGACACCCAGCGTCTGGCCCAGACGGGACGATGGGCGGGCATCCTCTCGGTCGACGGCACCGAGCATGTCGTCTCACCCGACCGGTGTTGGGGCACACGTGATCGCTCATGGGGCATCCGACCGGTCGGAGAACCCGAAGGTGATGGCATTCGCCAAGGTGAGCTGGTGTTGGCAGGCATGTGGAACTACTTCCCCATGCAATTCGAGGACCACGCCATCATGTACATCTGCCATGAGCGCGACGATGGCGTGCGACCACTCGTACAAGGTGAGCGGGTCTGGGCCGACCCGACCCGGTCGGTCGAGGACCTCGGGCCCTCCACGCACGAGCATCACCTCGTTCCGGGCACCCGTGTCCTCGACCGGTCGGTCATCCGGTTCCCCGACGCCGACATGGAGGTCACGTGCACCCCACTCCTGGCCAACTACGTGTCGATCGGGACCGGGTACGGGATCGACGTCGACTGGCGTCATGGCATGTACCACGGCCCCGAACCGGTGGTGCAGGGACTGGTTCTCCAGGTCGAGGAGGTCAAGGGGTTGGCGCAGTACGGGATCGTTGATCACGTCGCACGGTTCAGCTACGGCGACGTTATCGGCTACGGGCTCTTGGAGCACGGCTTCTTCGGTCCGTTCCGCCGTTATGGGTTGACCGACGGGGGTGTCGGGGCACCGCCCGACTAGAAATTCTTCGTCCAACCGGAAGAAGGCGGCCCTGCGGAATGCGACAATGGGGCATGCCCGACGCGTTCAGCGTGCTACTGCAACGACTTCAAGCAGGTTTTGACACGATCGTCCCCGGGGCCGACCCCGTGCTCCGTGTCTCAGATCGGGCCGACTTCCAAGCCAACGGGGCGCTGCCGCTGGCCAAGCAGGTCGGGCGCTCTCCCCAGCAGGTGGCCGCCGATGTCGTCGCGGCCGCATCGCTCGACGACATCTGTGCCGTGGTCGAAGTGAGCGGACCAGGCTTCATCAACCTGACCTTGTCGGACGCGTTCGTGGCGGACCAGACGGCGGCAGTCAGTGCGGACGAGCGCTTGGGGGTGGCCATCACCGCCACCCCGCAGACGATGCTGATCGACTATTCGAGTCCCAACGTGGCCAAGGAGATGCACGTGGGGCACCTGCGCAGCACGGTGATCGGCGACGCGCTGGCGCGTGTACTCGGCTTCTTGGGCCACGAGGTCTTGCGGGAGAACCACATCGGCGACTGGGGCACGCCGTTCGGCATGCTCATCGAACACCTGATCGAGGTGGGCGGATCGGCCGACGCCGAGTCATTCAGCGTGCGCGACCTGAACGAGTTCTATGCCCAGGCGCGCCTTCATTTCGACCGTGACCCCAAATTCGGCGAGCGTTGCCGGCAGAGGGTGGTGCTCCTCCAGGGGGGAGACACGGAGACGCTACGTCTCTGGGAGATCTTCGTGGCCGAGAGCTTGCGTCACATCAACGAGGTCTACCGCATGTTGGGGGTGCTCCTCACCGATGACGACGTGGCCGGGGAGAGCTTGTACAACCCGTTGCTCGACGTCGTCGTCGACGAGCTGGGTGCCAAGGGTCTCCTGGTCGAGGATCACGGCGCACTGTGTGTCTTCCCCGAAGGCTTCACCAATCGCCAGGGGGATCCACTGCCGCTGATCGTGCGCAAGTCGGACGGAGGCTACGGCTACCCGGCCACGGATCTGGCGTGCATCCGGGACCGCACGCAACGGCGCGGCGCCACCACGCTGCTCTACGTCGTCGGGGCCGAGCAGGCATTGCACCTGCGGCTGGTGTTCGCCGTGGCCAGGCTCGCCGGCTATCTGCCCGAGACGTCCGATGCCGTCCATGTCGGGTTCGGCCTCATCCTCGGTGCCGCCGGCAAGAAGCTGGCCAGCCGGTCCGGAGATTCCGAGCGCCTGATCGACTTGCTGGCCGAGGGGGTGACCCGGGCCACTGCATCCATGGCGGAGCGGCCGAGCGACCTCAGTGCCGAGGAAAGGGCGACGGTGGCACGTTCGTTGGGGATCGGAGCGGTCAAATACGCCGACCTGTCGACCGAACGCATGCGGGACTATGTCTTCGACTGGGACCGCATGCTGGCGTTCGAGGGCAATACCGGCCCGTACCTGCAGTACGCGCATGCGCGAATCCGCTCGATCTTCCGTAAGGCCGAGGTACCGCCCCCAGAACGGGGTACCCGGCCGGTCGTGGACCAACCCCAAGAACGGGCCCTGGCCCTGCAACTGCTCGGATTTTCGGCGGCCGTCGAGGCGACGGCGGAGGCCCTCGGCCCGGCCAAGCTCTGCACGTACCTCTTCGATCTGGCCTCCTCCTTCACCACCTTCTACGAAGCCTGCCGGGTCCTGGTCGACGACGAGGCGGTGCGGACGTCACGCCTCGCGCTCTGCGACCTGACCGCTCGTGTGCTGGCCCAGGGGCTATCGCTTCTCGGCATGGAGGCACCGGAACAGATGTGAGCCCTCGCCGCTCGTGGCGCGAGTTGGGACGCCGCGAGGGCACGCCCTATCCTCTGGCCGGCACATCTCGCGCCCTCAGCCCACGGGTGGGGCCTATGAAGGAGTCCAAGAACTGATGGATCTGAATGCGACGTCTGCAATCGTCACTGGCGGGGCCTCCGGGCTCGGTGCGGCGACCTCTCGGCTTCTGGCGGAACGGGGGGTCCGTGTCGTGGTCGCCGACCTCCAAGAGGACAAGGGAACCGAGCTGGCCCGGGAGATCGGCGGCATCTTCGTCCCGACCGATGTCACCAACACCGAGAACGTCATCGCCGCCGTCGAGGCGGCCATCGAGATGGCACCGCTGAAGTCCCTCGTGAACTGCGCCGGCATCGGGTGGGCGGCGCGGACGATCGGCCGAGACGGCGACTACGGCTCGGCCCATGACCTCGATCAGTACCGCCGGGTCATTGAGATCAACCTCATCGGCACGTTCAACTGCATCAGGTTGGCTGCCACCAAAATGAGCCTCAACGAACCCGACGTGGACGGCGCCCGTGGGGCCATCGTGAACACAGCCTCGGCCGCGGCCGAAGACGGGCAGATCGGGCAGGCCGCATACTCCTCGTCCAAGGGAGGCATTGTCGGCATGACACTCCCGGTCGCGCGTGATCTGGCGGTGGTCGGAATAAGGATCAACACCATCCTTCCGGGACTGATCGACACCCCGATCTACGGCTCGTTCGAAGATTCCGAGGCATTCAAGGCGAAATTGGCCAAAGATGTCCTCTTCCCCCACCGTCTCGGCTCTGGCGCCGAATTCGCGTCGCTGGCACTCGAGCTGTTGGGCAACTCGTACATGAATGCCGAATCGGTCCGTATCGATGCGGGCATCCGCATGCCACCGAAGTAGCAGACAGACGACGGCAATCGCAAGAAACCTGGGATGGGGAGGACACAAATGATCGATCCTGAGTTGGCCGGCGTCCTGGATCTGCTGCCCGCCGTCGACCTGTCCGATCCGGTCGCCGCCCGGGCTGCGATGGAGACCATGCTCTCGGCCATGCGGGCGGAGATCCCGGGGATCGAGACCTTGTCGATCGAGGATCGGCAGATCCCGGGCTGGGAGGACGACCCCGACGTCAGCGTGAGGATCTACCGCTCGGTATCTGCCGCGGAGCCCTCGTCGGGGATCTTGTACATCCACGGCGGTGGGTTCGTTCTCGGCAGCGTGGAGGCCGAACACGCCGGAGCTGCGGTTATTGCAATCGAGACGGGTGCGGTGGTGGTTTCCGTCGAGTACCGCCTGGCCCCGGAGCATGCCTTCCCCGCCGCGCTGCACGACTGTTACGGCGCGCTGCGTTTCCTGGCTACGCACGCAGGTGAGCTCGGAGCCGACACGGACCGGCTCGCGGTCTTCGGGGCGAGTGCAGGAGGGGGGCTGGCCGCGGCCACTGCGCTCTTTGCCCGTGACCAAGGAGGACCTTCACTCTGCTTCCAGATGCTGCAGATCCCTGAGCTCGACGACCGGTTGGAGACCCCGTCCATGCGGGCCTTCATCGACACGCCGATGTGGAACCGGCCCTTGGCCGAACAGAGCTGGCGGGCGTATCTCGGGGAGTGGCCGGGTGGCGCTGACGTCTCGCCGTACGCCGCGCCTGCCCGCGCCGACGATCTTTCGGGCCTCCCGCCGACCTATATCTCGACAGGCGAAATGGATCCCTTGCGTGACGAGGGGATCCTTTACGGACTCCGGCTGCTCCAGGCCGGGGTGTCCGTCGAGCTCCACCAGTTCCCCGGGACGTTCCACGGCTCGTCGCTCGTCTCCACGGCCGCCGTGTCGATCCGGGCCCGCACTGAGGCCAGCCTCGTTCTGCGACGTGCCCTCGGAGTCGGCTGAGTCCGGAGCCCCCTGCGTCAGGCGCTGGCGGGAGGAATCGGGGCAGCGGCACTCGAAAGCGCCTTCCACAGAGCCCGATAATCGGGGTAGGTCAACGCGTCGGTCACATAGCCGGCTCGCTCCAACTCGGCGTGGTACGCCGGCAGGTTGCGCCAGGGCACACCCATGTCCACGTGGTGGGCCAGATGCCACCCGGTGTGGTACGGCACGAACCAGAAACGCGCCACGAGGGATTGCCGCACGTTGTGGGACGTGGCGCGTCGGTCCTTGCTGCGCTCCATTCCCCCGTGTTCGGCGATGGAACGCAGACGATTGATGACGCGCCATTGCGTCATCCAGGGCAGCCACCACAGCAAGGGGTAGATCCACCAGCGGCCGGTGGCCAGCCAGGAAACGGCCCACAGGACGGCCTGCACGGCGAAGATGGAGAGGCCGATACGCCGGAGGCGGGGCGTCGTGGTGTTCTTGATGAGTGGGGTGAAGTTCTTCCAGCCCGAGATCCCGATCGCATCCCGCAGGAGGCGCCGACGCAACGCGGCTCGGGTACAAGGGTACGGCCGGTAGAAGGCGAGATCGGGTTCGTCCGGACCGAACTCGTCCTTGTGGTGGGCGAAGTGCACGCGCCGGTAGAGCTGTATCGGTATGAAGACCGGGTAGGCGATGACCCAGGTGCCGATCCAGTCGTTCCACCTCTTGTCGGAGAACAGGAGCTTGTGGGCCGCCTCGTGCATGAGGATGGCGAAGCGGGCGAACATCGGCCCCATCAGGGCGAAGGCGATCAGGTAACCCCACCAGGCGTTGAGCCAGATGGCGCCGCCGACGAGGAGCACGGTGGAGAACCAGAGCGACACCACGGTCCAGGCGTTCCGCAGATCGTCGATGTGCCGCAAGGCCGGTCGGAGTTCCGGGATGGCCATGCCGTTGGCGAGAAGCCGCTCGCTCGGAAGGACGTCGGGTCGTGCCGCCAGGTCAGGCACCACGGTGGTGGCCATGCCCCGTATATTACTGTATTTCATCAAGTGAGACAAGAAAGTAATAGACCGTTCGCCGCCCGGTCGGTGCTGGCCAGCGCTCTCTTGGGCATGGAGCCGCCCGAGTTGCCGGTGGCCCAGCTCGTGCGGTTGAGCTCCCTCTTCGGGATCAGCGCGAACAGGGCCAGGGTGGCCCTCAGCCGCATGGTGGCCGCCGGTGAGGCGACCACCGACGGATCGGGGAGCTACCGGCTCAGCGGGCACCTGCGCGACCGCCAGGCGCGTCAGTCGGCGAGCCGGTCCGGGATCACGACTCCTCATATAGGGCGTTGGTCGCTCGCCGTCGTCACCACTTCGGGCAGCACGGCGGGCGTCCGGCTGGCTCGCCGCCACGCCCTGTCATTCGCCCGGCTGGCCGAGTTGCGCGAAGGGGTGTGGATGCGTCCCGACAACCTCCCGCTCCACCTCCCCGACGAGCTCGGCCCGGACGTGGAGGTGATGGCGGCCCATCCTCGGGAACCCCACCGTCTGGTGGACCGATTGTGGGATCTCCCGGCGTGGTCGGACCGGGCCGACCGCTTGCTGGATGCGCTGGCCGGCCTCACACCGGACAGCCCCGATGTGTTGGCGCCGGGGTTCGAGCTCTCGGCGTCTGTCCTGCGCCACCTCCAGGCGGATCCGCTCCTTCCTGAAGAGCTGCTCCCGTCACGGTGGCCGGGCCGGCGCCTTCGCCAGGACTACGACCGGTGGGATGCCCGCTATCGGGCCACCCTGCGGGAGTGGAGTCGGGCCTGAGTCAGGAGTGCGACTGCGAGATCCACGTGGCGTACATCTCGGCGTAGTGACCACCGAGGGCTATCAGCTCGTCGTGCGAGCCGATCTCCAACAGCCGGCCGTCGCCGACGACCACGATGCGGTCGGCCCGCATTGCGGTGGACAGGCGGTGGGCAATGAGCACAGCCGTGCGCTGCTGGAGGAGCACGTCGAGCGCGGCCTCGATCATCGTCTCGGATTGCAGATCGAGATTGGAGGTGGCTTCGTCCAGTACCAGGACACGGGGCTGGGCCATGAAGGCCCGGGCCAAGGCGACGAGTTGACGCTCCCCCGAAGAGAGCGACTGGCCACGCTCGTGCACCGCGGTGTCGAGCCCATAGGGGAGCCGCGCGATCAGATCGGTCAGCCCCACCTTGTGCACGGCGTCCCAGACCGCATCGTCAGGCGCGTCGGGACGGGCAAACGAAATGTTGTCCCGGATCGAGCCGGCGAAGAGGAAGGGCTCCTGGGGCACGACGCCGAGCTGGCTGCGCAGGGACCCCAAGGTCACCGAGCGCAGATCGTGGTCATCGATGAGCACCCGTCCCGATGTCGGATCGTAGAAGCGCGTCACCAGTTTGGCCATCGTCGACTTGCCGGCACCTGTGGCACCGACGAAGGCGACCGTCTCGCCGGGGGCAATCGTCAGATCGACGTCTTCCAAGACCGGAACGGCGGGGTCGTACCCGAAGGAGACATGGTCGAATCGGATCTCTCCGTGGATGGGCGGCAGGTCGACCGCATCGGCCCGCTCGGTCACCGAGGGCTCGTTCTCGAGCAGGCCGCGCAGCTTCAGGACCGAGGCTTGGCCCTGTTGGTACGAGTTGTACTGCTGCACCAGCAGCTGAATCGGTTGGAAGAACCGGTTCACGAAGAGGAAGAACGTCGTCAGCTGACCGATCTCCAACTGGTGGTGCAAGACCATGTACCCGCCCGCAGCGAGCACGACAACTTGACCCACCACACCCAAGAGCTGTGAGCCGGGACCGTAGAGGCCATTGATGCGACCGGTGTAGTAGTTCGCGTCGCGGTACTTTCCGACGACATTGCGGTGGTGCACCACGTTGAAGCGCTGCCGGTTGTGGGCCGTGACAATGCGCACGCCCTGCAGGCTCTCGGACAGGTCGGCCAGCACGAATGCGATGCCGTCGCGCACCTTGTCGTACCCACGCTCGGAGGCTCGCTTGAACCAGACCGACATGGCGAACAACAGGGGCATCACCACCACGATGGTGATGAAGGCGAGCTTCACGTTGGTGGTGAACAGGAAGACGGCGATGACGATCATCGTCAAGCCTTGAATGGCGAATTGCGCCAGGCCATCCTGGAGAAGTTGCTGGAGGTTCTCGATGTCGCTCGTCATCCGGCTCATGACGACTCCGGCCTTCTCTTCCGTGAAGAAGTCGAGCGAAAGGCGTTGCAGGTGACGGAAGATCGTGACCCGCAGGTCGTTCATCACCCAGGAGGCCAGCCGGCCCGTCACCCGGACCTGACCCCACTGCGCCGCGGCGGAGACAGCCACGGATGCCAGGTAGATGCCGGCGATGAGCACGACCACCCCGAAGTTGTGGTGGCCAGGGACCATTCCGTCGTCGATGGCGATCCCGGTCAGCTTGGGACCGAGCTGCGTCGACACCCCGATGACCGCCACCAGCCCCAGGGCCAGGGCCAGCATGCCGGGATAGACCATGAGGAGGCCCGTCAGGCTCAGCCGACGTTCCTCGTCGGCCGACGGTCGTTGGGAGAACGTGACCGTGGACTCGCCCCGATCGGGTTCTTCCTCCAGCAACAGGTCGACCCCCGCCTGGAGCTCGTGGGGAATGCCGCCGAACGGAAGTCCCGGCTGGGCCGCCCCCGGAGGGCCCCCACCGCCGATGGGCGGGCCGCCGCCGAACATCAGTGACTCCCGCTCACGTCGACGTCACCCTCGACGCCGATGTCGGACACCGCCGCTGCCTCTTCGGCCGTGGCCGCCTGGGCCAGGACTTCCGAATAGAGCGGAGTGGAGGCCAAGAGCTCGGCGTGCGTGCCATCGGCGACGATCTGGCCGCCGTCGAGAAGCACGACCCGATCGGCCAAGCTGATCGTCGAGAGCCGGTGCGCCACGATCAATGTGGTCCGACCTTCCATGAGCACGCGCAGGCCGGAGTGAATCTTCTGCTCCACCTTGACGTCGATGGCGCTGGTGGCGTCGTCGAGGATCAGGATCGGTGGGTTGATGAGCAGGGCCCGCGCGATGGCAATGCGTTGGCGCTGTCCTCCGGACAGGGTGTAGCCCCGTTCTCCGACGACCGTGTCGTACCCGTCGGCGAGGCGCCCGATGAATCCATCGGCACCAGCCGCCCTCGCCGCGGCGACGATCTCGTCATCGGTGGCGTCGGGGCGCCCGTAGGCGATGTTGTCGCGAATGGAGACCGAGAACAGGAAGGGCTCGTCGAGGACGACACCGATGTTGGCGCGCAGGCTGGTCAAGGTGAGGTCGCGGACGTCATGACCATCGACGAAGACGGCGCCACCGGTCACGTCGTAGAACCGCGCCAGCACCCGGGCCACGGTCGACTTGCCGCTGCCTGTCCGGCCCACCAGCGCAACCGTCTCGCCGGAACGCAGATGGAGGTTGAAGTCCGAGAGGACATCGGGATTTCCGCCGTCTTCGACCGAGAGGGCGACCCGGCTCTCAGTGCCGTAGGCGAAGGACACGTGGTCGAAACGGACGTCACCCGAGCTGTGCACGAGGTCGACGGCGTCCGGCCGATCGACGATGGTGGCCTGCTCGTCCAGAATTTCGTAGATGCGTCCAGCCGACGCGGCGGCGCGCTGTCCCATCATGATCAACATGCCGAGCATCATGAACGGCGCCTGCATCATGAGCAGGTAGATGTTGAATTTGAGGATGGCCCCCAGCTCGAGATGGCCGTGAATGACCAGGTAGCCGCCGAGCAAGAGGACGAAGACCAGCCCGACCTGGGAGAGGTTCTGGATGAGCGGTGAGAAGCGGGCGCGGAGGTCGGCGTCCCTGATGTACGCCCATTGGACCTTCTCGGCGGCGGTCGCCATCTTTCTGAGTTGGTTCTCTTCCGCCGCGAACGACTTGACCACACGCACGCCGTTGGTGTTCTCGTCGACCACGGTGGCCACGTCGGCCAACCGGGATTGGATGACCCAGGAAACCGGGAAGAGCTTCTTCCGCATGCGAATGCCGGTCCAGTAGATGAGCGGCATGGTGGCCATCGCCACGAACGCCAGCGGCACGCTCGTGGCCAGCATGTAGCCGAACGCCACGACCGCAATGGAGCACTGGACGAGGATCAGGGGCGCAAAGGTCAGATACATCTGCACCGAGCGGATGTCGGAGTTGGCGCGCGAGATCAGCTGTCCTGACTGCACGCGGTCGTAGAAAGGGAACGACATCCGGGTGAGGTGTTCGTAGATGCTGTTGCGAAGGTCGTACTCGATGTCGTACGCCACCTTGAACAGTGACGTGCGCGAGAAGTATCCCGCGACGCCACCGATGACGCCGAGGACCAACACCCAGTACACGTAGAAATGCAGGGGAACGGTGTGGTGGGAGCCGAGCGAGTTGTCGATGGCATCGCTGAGAAACTGGGGAATTTGCAACTGCAGCACGAGGCCCACGAACGACAGGATGAGGGCAACCAGGAAGTGTCCCTTGTGCGAGGCCACAATCGGGTACGCCCGCTTGATCCACGATTTCGACGTGTCCGGGTCGATTCTGGCCTTCGGCGGCTTGTAGTTGCTGGTGACACCCATCGGCACGTAGACGGCCAGAGGCTGTCGCCGCACCTCGGTTTGGGGCGCCTCGGCCGGCAGGGTCGTCGCGCCGTGCTCGTCGTCAGCTTCTGCGCCGGCGACCTGGTGTTCGGTGGTGCTCATTGGGGCTTCCGCGCCTGGTGGAAATTGGCCAGCGCCTGTCCCCACAGCTCCAGCGAGCGCAGCACCATGACGCCGTCCTCATCGGGGAGGTGGGCGGCGATCGACGCCAGGTAGTCGTCGACCGCGCGGTCGGCTTCGGCCACGATGCGTGCCCCTTCGTCGGTCAAGCGGAGTGCGATACGACGCCGATCGCCCTCCTCGTGCTTGCGGTCGACCAGGCCCCGCGCCAGCAAGCCGTCGATGATGGCGGTGACCGATGAGGGGCGGACCGCCAGACGACCGGCCAGGCCCGATGCGGCGGCCGAGCCCTCAGCCAGTATTCCGAGCACCCGGTACTGCGGCAGGGTGAGGTCCATCTGCGCCAGTGCGAACTCGACCCTTTTGGACAGCCAGGCGGTGACACGCCCGTAGGTCCCGACGCTGGGACCGTCACCGGGTGGTCGCGGGGACGTCACGATGGCATGAGAAAAAGTCACTTAGATGATCATACAGTTAGAGACTCTAACTACAACCCGTGCGAACTCCATTCGGGGTCCAGTTGGCGCAGGAAAAGGGCGCAGCGCTGCTCTTCTTCCACTTCTCCGATGGCCGCCGCCGCCTTTTCCAGGGCATGGAGGGACCGTAGGAACCCCCGATTCGAGTCATGGCGCCAGCGGACATAGCCCGATCCCCGCCACCCGGCGGCGCGGAGAGCGTCGAGCCCACGGTGGTATCCGACCCGGGCAAACGCGTACTGATCGATCGGCGCTTCGGCCAACTCGGCCAGTGTGGCCCAGGCCTGAAGGCAACGGGGGTCACTCGCGGCCACGGCCGACACCGCAGCACGGCGCTCGGCGGGAGGGAGGGCGACTGCGGCACGCAGGGACTCGGCCACTTCCGGGCCGATCGGGTCCAGCACCGTTTCGGGGCTCCCACTGGTGAATTGGACGGAATGTTCGGTGGCCATGACGTCATGTTAGGAGTGGGACCGACGTCGCCGGTCGGTCCGTCGTCACGCCCACCGAAACAGCCTGAAGGACTTTCGAGCGGAATGTGGCGGCGGATGGCATCGCAGGTACTGTGCGCACCACCGTGGAAACCGAACCATTACCTTCCGTTGAACGCCATCCGGGCCTGCAGGGCAGGGCGAATGAGGCACACGCCCTGGCTGACCAATTGCGGCGCCTCATCCGCTTGGCGGTGAGCATCGCGCCGTCCCCACAAGAGACTGAGGAGATGACCGCACAACTGGCCGCGGTGGCCGATCGGATGGAACGTCATGTTCCGGACGTGCCGTTGCCCCGCTACGCACCGGCCGAGGAAGGCCCATCTGGGGGCGCTCTGGTCGACGACTCCATGCCGTTCGACCTCACCGTCGGTCGGTTCAATCCGCTGGCACTACCCGTGCGACTCACGGCAGATCCTCCGAAGGCTCTCGGACATGGCATCTTCAACGTGGCGTATGAGGGAGCGCCGGGATGTGTGCACGGCGGTGCCCTTGCGGCAACGTTCGACATCGTGTTTTCTGCGGCGAACACGATTGCCGGTTCGAGTGGCCCGACCGTACGGCTCGGCTTGCGGTACCGAAGGCCGACGTTGATCAACGAAGAGACACTGTTCGAAGGGTGGGTGACCCGGGCGACGGATCGGCGAGTCTTCAGCGAAGGACACATCATCCAGGGCGGAATCGTGACCGTGGAAGCCGAAGGAGAGTTCGCTATCTTCGAACGGAGCGACGTCGACCGAATGGCCGCAGGGAGACGCACTGCGTTCGATGATGCCATGCGACGCGTCAGGGATTGACGCGTGACGGTGCGTCAATCCCTGGAGCCCTCGCGCCTCTCTGGGGACTACCAATTCGTGCACCGAATCCGCACCCGGTTTGCCGAAACCGACGCCATGGGCATCATTCACCATGCGGCGTACCTGCCGTACCTCGAAGAGGCCAGGGTGGCGTACCTCCGTCACCTTGGGCACCCCTACGGAGACGTGCGCGAGAGCGGACAGAACTTCGCCGTGCTCGAAGTGTCAGTGCAGTATCGGCGACCTCTCGGGTTCGATGAAGTGGTCGAGGTACACCTCAAGGCAGGAGCGGTGAGTCGCGCCACGTTTCAGTTGGCGTATCTGCTCACGGTCGACGGTGTGTTGCGTGCGACGGCTGTCACCGTGCACGGGTGTGTCGACGGCAACGGGAGGGCGATCCGGCTACCGTCGTGGATCGGTGAATCTCTTGGAGGTCAGTCCGCGCCGTAGAAGGGCGCGTTGAACGAGAAGATCCCGCCATCGGAAGCAACCATCCAATAGCCACCCGTGGCGCTGTCAACGGCCAGCCCGACCACCGGCGCATTGAGAGCACTTCCCCCCATCGACCCCTCGAATTGTGCGTCACCGTAGGCGAATGCCCCGCCATCGCTCGCCACGAAGAGGTAACCCTGGTCGTCTGTGGTTGGCGTCATGCCGTTGACCGGCTTGTTGAGGACGATGTTCCCCGTCGAGCCGTAGAAGGGCGCGCCGAACGAGAAAATACCGCCGTCGCTCGCCACCTCCCAGTACCCGCCCGTCTGGAAATCGGGCGCGAGGCCCACCACCGGTTTGTTCAGGTGCTGGCCACCCATGGAACCCCTGAAAACGGCATCGCCAAAGGAGAAGACCCCCCCGTCCGAGGCAACGAGCCAGTACCCCTTGCCGTCGCTCGTCGGGGCCATGCCCACCACCGGAGCGTTCAGGCGCTGCCCACCCGTGGAGCCATAGAAACCGGCATCGCCGAAGGTGAAGATACCGCCGTCCGCAGCCACCAGCCAGTAGCCGCCGCCGTCCGGCGTCGAGACGATGTGGGCGATCGGAGCCTGCAGTGACTGTCCGGCCATGGATCCGTAATTAACCGCCGAACCATGCGCCGAGACGGCGCCGGCTGCGTTGGCCAGCCAGTAGCCGCCGCCGTCCGGCGTGGCCGCCAGACCGACGATCGGTGCCGCCAGGCCACCGGGCGTGAGGGGAGCCGAAGCCTTCCAGTACCGGATGGCGCCGTCGTAGGAGTAGATCGTGCTCAGGAACGACATGGTGTGGGTTTGCACGGGAACGTTGATCTGCAAGGCATCCCACACCTCCCCATTGCCGGCATAGATCCCTGAATGGGCAAAGCTGTTGATGGTCCCGCCCCAGAACACCACATCTCCGGGCAGCAGTCCGGCGGTGTCCTCCGCGATGGTGGCTTGAGGAGGGAT
>Ga0307374_10002567_pt1 | contig 32099 bp, 34 predicted proteins | sample OX3MG_FD_202532 | JGI IMG/M metagenome (GOLD analysis project Ga0307374, IMG submission 202532) | Soil microbial communities from Risofladan, Vaasa, Finland - OX-3 | ecosystem: Environmental > Terrestrial > Soil > Coastal area > Acid sulfate soil | place: Finland: Risofladan, Vaasa | collected... | reverse complement strand
GACGAGCACATTGCCAAAGTCGCACGTTCGATCAAATAAGAATTGCCAGATTTTGTTGGCCTACATTCCGCACATCGGCAGAGGCATTTGCCCGCAATTTCCGGCTTCGGGGCGGAAGTTTTCAGTGCGCGGCGCGGTATTGGCCGAGCGGGACGCCGAGGACGGCGGTGTTGGTGGCAAAGCTCACCGCGGTGTTGAACGACGAGTCGGGCGAGACGTCCGCCATCTTCGCCGGATTCAACGGCAAGTGCGCCTGCAGCCGCTGCAGCGCATATACCGCGAGCACGCTCGACACGCTCATCCAGAGGACGGCGAGCGCATACCGGGTCCAGTGCATCTCCTTGGCCGGATCGACCCCGCACAGGCGGTAGACCAGACGCTCGACGGGCGCGCCGATCCGGCCGAGGATCGTCGGCTGGCCCTCGTACACGCGCGCCATGTAGCCGCCGAGCGGCTTTGCCAGTGCGATGAGAACGACGAGGTAGACAGCCAGCTGCAGATAACCGTTGGTAGTCATCAGAATTTCTCCGGCCACAGGAGCGCGACGAAGAGATAGATGACCAGCGCGGCGGCGATCAGCCCGCTCAAAACGTAGACCCAACTCATCGCGGTGTGCGCGGGTTTTCGAGCGCGTAGACCAGCGCGACGCTTAGCGCGAACAAAGCCGTCGCGAGCCCCAGGTAAACAAAATCCATCTCGATCTCCGCGCCCTCATCGCGCGGAGGCCGCCCCGTGCCGCCCCCGCGCAACCGGAAATCTAGTCGCCCGGCTGCAAAAACGGCGTAAGGACTGCGGCGTGTCGCATCAAGCTCGCGTAAACACCGGCGAGGGAGCCGGCAGCAGGAAGGCCTCGGGACATGGGTCCCGCCTTGCCTCAACCCGGGTGCGCGGCGCGCAGCGCCAGCACCCGGTCGACCATCACGCCGGACTGGCCGAGGTAGTTGGCCGGGTCGCACAGCCGCGCGAGCGCCTCGCGATCGAGGTGCTTCGCGATCTCCACGTTTTCCGCCAGCAGCTCGAGCAGCGGCCGCTCCAGGCGGATCGCCTCCCGGCAGATCTCGTAGACGAGGTCGTGCGCGTATTCGCGCCCGATGTACGGCGCGAGGCCCATCATCACCGCCTCGGAGACCACCAGGCCATGCGTGAGGTCGAGATTCGCGCGCATGCGCTCGGCATCGACTTCGAGGCCGGCGAGCACGAACTTCGCCTGCCTGAGCGCGCCGGCGAGCAGGCAAAATGCCTCGGGCAGCACGATCCATTCGATCTCCCACGGGCCGGTGGATCGCTCGTGGTCGGCGACCATGGCCTCGATCAGCGCGGCCGCATGCTGCCGCACGACCGAGATGGCGGCGTGGATGTAGCAGCACGAGATGGGATTTCTCTTCTGCGGCATCGTGCTCGAGGACCCGCGGCCGGGCGCGAAGGGCTCGTAGACCTCGCCGACCTCGGTCTGCATCATCAGCTTGACGTCCATGGAGAGCTTGCCGAGTGTGCCGCCGACGAGGCCGAGGAAGCACCCCACCTCGGCGATGCAGTCGCGGATCGTGTGCCAGGCGATGACCGGCTGGCCCAGGCCGAGCTCGCGCATCAGGCCTTCCTGCGTCTCGATCGCGCCGCGCTCGAGGGAGGCGAGGGTGCCCGCGGCGCCGGCGAATTCTCCGACCAGCACGCGCGGACGCAGCTGCGCGAGCCGCTCGCGGTGGCGCTCGATCGCCGACAGCAGGCCCGCCATCTTGTAGCCGAAGGTCACCGGCACCGCCTGCTGCAGGTTGCTGCGGCCGACCATGGGCGTGTCGCGATGCTCCGCAGCGAGCGCGGCGAGCGAGTCCGAGATGGCCCGCAGCTCGCCCTCGACGAGATCGAGCGCCGCGCGGATCTGCAGCACGGTGGCGGTATCGGTGACGTCCTGGGTAGTCGCGCCCCAGTGGCAGTACTCCCCGAGCTTGTCGCGGCACAGCGCGTTGAGCTGCGACACGACCCCGAGCACCGGGTAGCCGATGCGCTCGGTCTGCGCCTGCAGCTTCTTCATGTCGATGTTTTCGATCGCGCAGTTGCGCACGATCTCGTCGGCGGCCTCCTGAGGGATGAGTCCGAGCCGCCCCTGCACCCGGGCCAGCGCCGCCTCGATCTCGAGATAGCGCGCCGTACGGCCCTCGTCCGACCAGATGGCGCGCATCGCCTCGGTGCTGAAGATGTTTCCGAAGATCGATGAATCAATGATGGTGGCGCCCACGCGATGATCTCCTGGTAAGAGTGATGATCCGATTGTTCGTCAGCGGCCGCGCGCAGCCGATGCGACCGGCCTGCCCGTGGGTCGCCGCCCGGCGACAAGATTGCGCTTCCAGCTCAACGGGTTCGACGAGCACGCGCGGATAGTGTTGGGGGCCAGCGACACTTTTCATGCAAGCCGCGCCGGTCGCATAGCTTAGCTCACTGTTTTGGCGCGGATATACACGCTGGCACGGAATTCGCCTTGACGCAGCGACGGGCGCCCCGGCGCTCGCCTGTACAAACTCGAGATAGGAGGCATCGCCGTGCGAGTCCAGAACCATCGACCCGCCCGCGCGGGGCGCGGGGCGCTCGGCCTGCTTGCGCTGTGCGCTCTGGCGGCACTCTGTCCCCGGGGCGCCCCCGCCGATGCCGCCGTCCCCAGCCCGAGGGAGTACGGCGTGCTCAAGCTGTACGACACCAACGGCGACGGCTACGTGTCGATCGAGGTCAAGACCGCGGAGTTCGCCGGGGACGCATGGATCACCGCCAAGGTGAAGGCGGCGCTGCTGCACGACAGCGCAACGACGCCGATCGAGGTCAAGGTGCAGACTCAGGACGGTACGCTCCAGCTCTCCGGCTTCGTGAACAGTGCGCAGCAAGCGGCCCGCGCAGCGGACATCGCCGCGCACGTGCACGGCGTGAGGACGGTGATCAACTCGCTGGTCGTCAAGTCCTGACCCCCCGCGCCGCCGCGGGCCGGCGGCGCGGAGCCAGCGGCGTGGCCTGTGCGCTCGCCGGCACCGGCCTCGCCGGCTTGCCTGCGCGAGCACGTTGCGCGCGCCCGCGGTACCATCGCCGTCCCCGCGCGCGTCGCAATCGCGCGGCGCCAATACCCTTCCGCAAGGACCTGCGCGCAACGACCTGGTCGTTCGGCACGCTCGGAAGCCTCGCCCTGTCGGGCGCGGTGATGGTGGTTGCGCTGGTGTATTCCGACAAGCTGCGCGCCAAGCTCTATCCGCCGCAGAAATTCTGACCCTACCACGCGCGCAAAGTGCTGAGCGCTCCGCAGCAACTGCTTTACTGACGCTTGGTCAAGGCGCTGCCCGAATGCATGGTGCTGGCGGCGCTGCCGCTTGCGAAGGTGATCGCCGTGAAGCGCGCGGCGTACTCCGAGGACTGGATGCACCGGATCGCGCCGAAGAGCCTCGACTTCGTCATATGCCGGCCCGACTCCTCGGTACTCGCGACCACCCTGCTGGAAGACCCGAGCGGGGACGACCCGTTCCGGGCGCAGGCCGAGCGCTTCACCGGCAACGTTCTGGTCGCGGCGGGAATCGCATTGTTGCGCTGGAACGCTGCCGAACTCCCGAGCGAGTCCGAGATCCGGCAGCTTATCGCCCTGCAGCCGTCGATCGCGCGGGCGCAGGGACGCGCGGCTTCGTAGCCGCGCCGCGGGTCGCCCAGATCCCTGTGATGGCAGCCGCCTGCGCGGCCCCCCTTGGCGGCCGCAGACCATACATCTCGGCGATGGTGCGCAGCACGCTGTAATGATCGATGCGCTCGGCGTAGGCGCCGGGGCGGACCATCGCGCCCACGATCAGCGTCGGAATGCGATTGCGGCTCGAGCCGTCGTCCTCGTCCCAGGTCAGAATCAGCAGGCTCTTGTGCGTTCGTGCCCAGCGTACGTAGGGACCCAGGTTCTCGCGCAGCCAGCGATCGCCCCTCGCGATCGCGTTGTCCGGGCTCCCGTCATGCATGTCGTTCTCCTGGTTCGGCACCACGATGGCGACGCTCGGGAGCTTGGCGTAATCCGACGGAAAGGCAGCGAACGGCAGGTTCGCCGCGCTCGGGACGTTGACGCCCTGCCAGTTCACCACCGGGTTGTGCTTGCGCTGGTAATGCCCGGCCGCGCAGCCCGTGTAGCCCGCCTGCGGCATCGACTCGGAATAAATGGCGAAGCTGTGGCCCCTTCCCAGCAGCTCGCTGGCCAGGTTATCGCCCGCCAGCGTACCGAGGCATCGGTCGTCGCGCACGTCCTGGGTGCTGCCGGAGAACAGGGCCAGATAGTTGGGCTGGCTCGGATGGGTCACCGCGTAGGAGTGCGTGAACAGCGCCGCGCTCCCGGCCAGCGCATTGATGTACGGCGCCTCCGGGTTGCCGATGATCTGCCGATAGGCCTTATTCTCCTCGATCACGATCACGACGTGATCGGGCCTGGGGACGGCCTGCGCCCCGGATGCCGCGGCCGCGAGCGGCGCCAACACCGCGAGGCACAGCGCCCCGAGCCTTGCCGGCAGCGCGCTCATCGCCCTGTCGCCGGCGGCGCGAACCGCGTCGGCTGATCAGAAGAACTCATACTCCAGGCGCGCCAGGAAAGTCTGATTGGGCGCGGCCGCATTCACGCCGAACACGACGCCGACCCGATACTCCAGTTCGCTGCCGCGGGCGCTCGCCAACTCGCCCGAGAGGACCGGGCCGATCTGGTAGCTGTTGTCGCTGGGCCGAACGTAGGCCTCGAATCCCGGTGCAATGGCGGCCGTGATCTTGTAGGACAGGCTGTAGGCAGCGCGGAATTCGTACTTGTTGTTGGCGCCGCCGCCCACTTGCTTCTCCCAGATCATGTTCAGGCGATGGTCGAAGCGGCCGCTTTGCTTTTCGAACAGCGGCCCGAACTCCACTGCGTCCGGCACACCAGGCTGGACGTTGCGCTCGTAGGACAGCAGGAACCCGGCGTCGGCCCAGAATTCGCCCTGCGGCGTCAGCTGGAACGTGTTCTCGAATTCATTGCCGACGCGCTGCTGCGCCTGGCCCGGCTGCCGCTCGTATTCGCCCAGATAGAGCTCGGGGCGCCACCAGTCGGTCACCGCGTGCCCGACCGAGATTTCATACGCGCGCGCACCATTCAGCGACGGATCGCCGTCGCGCTGCTGGTAGCCGCGCACCTCCACCTCCGATTGGCCTTTCGTGACGTAAGGCGAGTAGACGATGAAATCGTCGGCGCGGCTCGCGCGCGGTGCCAGTGCCAGGCCCAGGCCGGCGAGCATGACGACCAGCCAGAGGATTCCCGACAGGGGTCGGCGCAAATCTGTCATGGGGGAAGTGCCCGCCTTCTTTGCGGCACGCGGGACCGGCCTTGCGCCAAGCGTGTGCATGATCGAACTGGCTCCTACTTCGCAGACCCGCCGACCACCACCCAGCCCTGGACCGCGTGGTCGAAGTCGTTGAAGAAGTTGTAGCGGCCCGGCTTGAGAGGACCGATGTAAACCGTCACCTGGCTGTGACCGGGCACCACGATCTCGCGCGACAAGTCATAGCTCTCGAATTCGGCCGGCAGGGCGTCGTCGTTGCGGATCAGCAACCTGACCCTGACGCCTCCCGGGACGGGCAACTCCTTGGGCGAGAACTGGTGCTGGGCGATGACGAGCCGCAAGGTGGCAGGATTATCGGCGAGCGCCGGCGCCCCCATGGCCAACCCGAGGGCGAGCGCTGCAAACCCGACATACGTTTTCATCACGCTTCTCCAGGCAGGTCGATTTCGGCTCGATCTGTTGCGGCGGTGCAGGCCGAAAGACCAATGACAATTGTTCTCATCTTGATGCCCAGCGCTCTTATTGTCAATGCTTCTCATTTACAATTCCCTTAGGCCTGCCCGGAAGAATTGGCTTGGACGGTGCTACAAGAGCTTGTATTTACTGGAAGTATTCAAACTCTTACAAAGCTCTTCTCCCCGGGGGCACGGGTAGCCACGGTTCAACCAAGAGATTCAGAAAGGCAATCCAAAATCCACCTCCTGGTCGGCGGGGCGACCGCTGGCGAGTGGGAAGGCAGCCAGATCCTTCGTAATCGCCGCGCGCAGGAACGAGTCGACCCACCAGAACACGTCGTGCTCGCGCACCGACCGCCTGAGCCTGCGCATGCGCGCGCGGCGCTCGGCGCCGTCCATCAGATAGGCGTGACGGATCGCGTCGGCCACCCCCTCGATGTCGTAGGGGTTGACCAGCAGCGCGCCGTTGGCGAGCTGCACTGCCGCCCCCGCGAACTCGGACAGGATGAGCACGCAGTCCTCCTCGATGCTGCAGGCGCAGTACTCCTTGGCCACCAGGTTCATGCCGTCCTTGAGCGGCGTGACGAGCGCGATGTCGGCGGCCCGGTAATAGGCCAGCAGCTCCGCCCGCGACAGGCTGCGATAGGCATACCAGACCGGCACCCACCCGCCGGGGCGCGCCAGGCTGCCGTTGATCTTGCCCACCAGCTGCTCAATCTCCGACTTCAGCCCGCGGTACTCGGCGATATCCTCGCGGCTCGGCACCACGACCTGGATCAGCGAAATGCGCTCGCGCAGCTCGGGGTAGCGCGAAAGCACGTCCTGGAACGCCTTGAGTCGCAGCGGAATGCCCTTGGTGTAGTCGAGCCGATCGATGCCGAGGATCAGCTCGCGCTTGGGCAGCAGCGCGTGCAGCTCGCGTGCGCCCGCTGCCACCTCCTCGCTCGCCGCCTGGCGCATGAAGGCGTCGTAGTCGATGCTGATCGGGAATACGCCGATGCGGGTCGTGCGCCCGCGGTGCGTGGCGAGCAGCACCTGTCCGCGGCCCTCGATGCGCACGTCCTTGAGCAGCGCGCGCATGCACTGCGTGAAATTGTGCCGGTCGCGCATCGTCTGCAGGCCGATGAGATCGTATTCGAGCAGCGCCTCCAGCAGTTGCAGGCGCCACGGCAGCTTGAGGAAGATGTCGAGCGGAGGGAACGGGATATGCAGGAAGAACCCGACGCGCGACTTCACGTCGAGCCGCCTCAGCTCGGCGGCCACGTTCATCAGGTGGTAGTCGTGCACCCAGATAAAGTCCTCCGCGTTGCTCGCCTCGCGCACGACGTAGGCGAACTTGCGGTTCACCGTGCAATACGTGCGCCAGTACTCGGGCGCGAAGTTGCACAGCGACTGCAGGTCGTGGAACAGCGGCCAGATGACCTCGTTGGCGAAACCTTCGTAGAAGCCGTGCACCTCCTCGGCGGTGAGCGCGACGCCGCGCAAGGTGTAGCCCGCGTCGTCGCTGAGCGCAGCCAGCTCATGGCTCAGGTCGGGCACGGATTCGGACGAGCCGGGCCAGCCGACCCAGGTCCCGCCGCGGTGGCGCAGCACCGGCAGCAGTGCGGTGACCAGGCCGCCTGCGCCGGGCACGGTGCGCCAGCGCCCCGAGGGCTCCCGCCGGAAGGCGAACGGAAGCCGATTTGAAACCACGACCAGTTGTTCGCGTTTGGCTTGCATGGCAAGAGTTCCCGAAGTCGATGACAGGACGCGCCGCAGCGCAAGCGCAGGCCGCACCGCGCGTGGCGCGCGGCACCGGGCCGATTATCACCCAATGCGGCGGCGCGCTATCATTCGCGCTGGAAGCGAAGTTCGCGATGACCCCGCCGCAGACCGAGAACATCAACGTGGCCTCCTTGGACGCCATGCCCTCGCCGCGCGAGCTCAAGGAGCGCGTTGCGCTCACCCCCGCGGCCGCGCGCTTGGTGGCGGAGGCGCGCGCCACCCTCAGCCGCATCCTCGAGCGCACCGACCATCGCCTGTTCGTGGTGCTGGGCCCGTGCTCGATTCACGACCCGGTCGCGGGTCTTGACTACGCGCGCCGTCTGGCGCGGCTGGCATCCGAGCTGCGCGACGCGTTCTACCTGGTGATGCGGGTGTATTTCGAGAAGCCGCGCACGGTCACGGGCTGGAAGGGCTACATCAACGACCCGCGCATGGACGACTCGTTTCACATCGAGGAAGGCATGGAGCGCGCGCGCGCCTTCCTGCGCGCCGTGGCCGAGCTCGGCCTGCCGGCTGCGACCGAGGCCCTGGACCCGATCGCGCCACAGTACCTGGGCGACCTGATCGCCTGGTATGCGATCGGCGCGCGCACCAGCGAGTCGCAGACGCACCGCGAGATGGCAAGCGGACTCTCGGCGCCCGTGGGTTTCAAGAACGCAACCGACGGCGACGTCCGCGTGGCGATCAACGCGATCCGCTCGGCAAGCCAGCAGCACAGTTTTCTCGGCATCAACCAGGACGGCACCTCGGCGATCGTGCGCACGCGCGGCAACCGCTACGGCCACGTTGTGCTGCGCGGCGGCCAGGACGGCCCCAACTACGACACCGCGCACATCGCGCTGACCGAGCAGGCGCTTGTGCAAGCCGGGCTCGCGCGCAACATCGTCGTCGACTGCTCGCACGCGAACTCGTTCAAGAAGCCGGAGCTGCAGCCGCTCGTGTTCCGCGAGTGCATCCATCAGATCGTCGAAGGCAATACCTCGCTGGTCGGGTTGATGCTCGAGAGCAATCTCGTGGCCGGCAGCCAGCCGATCCCGGAGGACCGCTCCAGGCTGATCTACGGCTGCTCGGTCACCGACCCGTGCATCGACTGGGAAACGACAGCTTCCCTGCTGCGCGCCTCGGCGCACCCGCTCGCGCAGGCACTGCGCGAGCGCGCGGCACGCATGCACGCGACGGCCGCCTAGGCTTGCGCGCGCATCGCGGCGTGTTTGACTTAAATCAAGCGCCCCATCGCCCCGCGCGATAGCTTCGACAGATCCGGCCGCGCGCCGCCCCGCACAGCCTGCGTTGCTGACGTGTAGTCGTCAGGCGCGTGCGCAATTCGGAACCCTTTACCGCGGCCGAGTCCATGGCGCTCAGTCGAATTGTCGATTCCCCCGCTGCAGCGGAGCTCACGCCACGGGCGGCAGGCGCCGAATTGCGCTGTGCCGGCGCGTGGGTCCTGCGCGGCATCGCCGGGCTCGAACAGCGCCTGGAGGCGCTTCAGTGGCCCCGTGCGGGCGAGCTGATGATCGACGCATCCGCGGTCACCGCCATGGACACCTCCGGCGCCTGGCTGTTGCACCGGACCATGCGCGCGCTGCAGGGGCGCGGTCGCGCCGTGCAGCTGCGCGGCCTGCGCCCCGGGTTCGACGCCGTGCTGCAGCTGGTGGCGGAGCGAGCCGGGATCACGCGCACCGCCGCCCTGGGCGCCCCGGGCATGCTCTATCGGATCGGGCAGGCGTCCTGGCGGGGCCTGCTCAACGCCCTCGGGCTGGTTGCCTTTCTCGGCGAAGCCGCGGTGCTGCTCGCGCGCTCGCTCGCCGACCCGCGGCGCATTCGCTGGCGGGCCGTTCTGCACAACCTGCAAAGCGCCGGCTACGCGGCGCTGCCGATCACCGGGTTGCTCTCGTTCCTGATGGGCGTGGTCATCGCCTATCAGGGCGCCGAGCAGCTGGCGCGCTTCGGCGCCAACATCTACATCGCGGACCTGGTAGGTCTGTCGATGGCGCGCGAGCTCTCACCCCTGCTGACCGCGATCATCGTCGCTGGCCGCTCCGGGTCCGCGTACGCCGCGCAGATCGGGACCATGAAGGTGACCGAGGAAATCGACGCGTTGCGCACCATCGGCGTCGTGCCGATGGAGCTGCTGGTGCTGCCCAAGATGCTCGCGCTGGTCGTGGCGCTGCCCCTGCTCACGGTCTACACGGACGTGATGGGGATCCTCGGCGGCATGGTCATGGCGAGGGCGCAGGTCGGCGTCACCTTCAGCGCGTTCCTCGACCGCCTCGGGCACGCGATGACGCTGTCTTCGTACCTGACCGGCATCGGCAAGGCGCCCGTGTTCGCGCTGATCATCGCGCTGGTGGGCTGCTATCAGGGATTCCAGGCTACCGGCAGCGCCGACAGCGTCGGGCGGCAGACCACGGTGAGCGTTGTCCAAGCGATCTTTCTGGTGATCGTCATCGACGCGCTGTTCTCCATCGCCTTCAGCCGGTTCCAGATATGAGCGGCCCGCTCGATCCGGCACCCGGCGCGGCGGACATCGTCGAGATCCGCGACCTGAATACGCGCTTCGGCAGCGCGGTGGTGCACGAGAACGTGAGCCTGACGGTGCGCTCCGGCGAGATCTTCGCGCTGGTGGGGGGAAGCGGCTGCGGCAAGTCCACGCTGCTGCGCGAGACCATCGTGCTGCAGCAGCCGCAGTCGGGCTCGATCCGTGTCTTCGGCCGGCAGGTGATCGGGCTGAGCGATCGCGATGCCCTGCCGCTGCGTCGCAGGTGGGGCGTGATGTTCGAGCGCGGTGCGCTGTTCAGCTCGCTCACCGTGCTGGAAAACGTCGGCATGGTGCTGCACGAGCACACGCCGCTCAGCGAGCGCCTGATCGATGAGATCGCGGCGCTCAAGATCGCGCTCACCGGACTGCCGCAGGACGCCGGCACCAAGTACCCGAGCGAGCTGAGCGGCGGCATGCGCAAACGCGCAGCACTGGCGCGCGCCATCGCGCTCGACCCCGAGCTGCTGTTTCTGGACGAGCCCACCGCCGGCCTCGATCCGTTGAGCGCCAGCGGCATCGACGGGCTGGTGCGCCATCTCAGGGATTCGCTGGGCCTGACCATCATGCTGGTGACGCACGATCTCGACCTGCTGTGGCGCGCCGCCGACCGGGTGGCGGTTATGGGCGAGGCGCGCATCCTGGGGGTCGGCACCATGCAGGAGCTGTCGCGCTCCGAGCATCCACAGATCCGCGAGTACTTCTACGGGCCGCGCGGGCGCGCCGCGCGCGAGCAGGCATGGAAACAAAGGTAAATTACGTCGCCGTCGGCGTCTTCGTGCTGCTGCTCGGTACCGCGCTCATCGGCGGGGTGCTGTGGCTCAGCAGCGGCACGGCGTATCGCGCCGCGTACGACACCTACCTGACCTACATGAACGAATCCGTATCCGGGCTGAGCGTGAGCGCCCCGGTGAGGTACCGCGGCGTGGAGGTCGGCCGCGTTCGCCGCATCGCGCTGGCCCCGCACGATCCGCAGCAGGTAGAGCTGACGCTGGACATCGAGCGCGGCGCGCCCGTCAGCCAGGACACCGTCGCCACGCTGCGCACGCAGGGGTTGACCGGGATCGCTTTCGTCGATCTGTCCGGCGGCAGCCGCAGGTCCTTGCCGCTGCGCGCCGCGCCCGGAGAGGCCTACCCGGTCATTCCCAGCAAGCCCTCGCTCATGGTGCGCCTCGACGCGGCGGTCACCACGCTGCTGGGTAACCTCAACCGCACCAGCGAGAGCCTGAATGCCCTCATGGACGACGACAATCGCCACGCTATCGCGCAGACGCTGCGCAACATCGACGTGCTTTCGCGGACCCTGGCTGCGCGCTCGGCCGAGATCGATTCGAGCCTGTCGGGGGCGGCGCGCACCATGCAGAACACCGCGCGCGTGAGCGCCGAGCTGCCGGACCTGGTCGCACGCCTGCAGCGCAGTGCCGATGCGTTCGACCACATGACCAGCCAGGTCGCGCAAGCCAGCGCGAGCGCGAGCGCCACGCTCGCCGGCACGCGCGCCGATGTGCGGCAGCTGGCCGGCGACACGCTGCCGCAGGTCAACGCGCTGGTCGGCGAGCTGCGTGAGCTGACCGGCTCGCTGCGCCGCTTCAGCACGCAGCTGGAGCGCAATCCGAGCATGCTGCTTTACGGCAGGCCGGCCCCGAAACCGGGACCCGGGGAGTGAGGGTCATGCACCCGCGCCACAGCCCCCTGCGCAGCGTCGCGACGCTCGCCGCGGGCGCGCTGCTTGCCGGCTGCGCCATGCTGCAGCCGGCACCCGCGGAAACGGCGAACATCTACTTGCTCAACGCGCTGCCGAAAGTCAGCCCGCAGCGCCGCGTGAGCGGCAAGCTGGTGCTGGCGGTGAGCGCGCCGCGCGCGCAGCCGGGTTTCGATACGGATCAGATGGTCTACGTCCGACGCCCTCACGAGATCGAGCACTTCGCGCACAGCCGCTGGGCAGACACCCCCGCGCGCATGCTCGCTCCGCTGCTGGTGCGGGCGCTGCTGCGGGGCGGCGGCTTTCGCGCGGTAGTGCAGGCGCCGGGCCCCGTCGAGGCCGACCTGCAGCTCGACACCGAGCTGGTGCGCCTGCAGCAGGACTTCAGCGCCCGGCCCAGCCGAATCGAGCTGACGCTTCGGGTACAGCTGATCGATCTGCGCCACGGCCGCGATCTCGCCACGCGCGAATTCGACGTTGTCGAGTCCGCGCCGAGCGATAATCCCTACGGCGGCGTACTCGCCGCCAATCGGGCGCTCGGCCGCGTTCTGGGCCAGCTCGCCGAATTCTGCGCCGACGCAGCCGGCAGCCGCTGACCGGTCCTTCGCCCCCTGGCCGCCGCGACGATGCTCCAGCCGCTGCTCGAACTGCGCGATCGCACCATCCATCACGTCGTCGGAACCCGCCCGGCGGCGTATTTCATCGTCGACGCGGAGGCGCGCGGCGTGCTCGTCAACACGCCGCCGTTCGACCCTCGGCTGCTGCAGGTGCTGCACGCGCTGGCGCCGCTGAAATACATCTTTCTGCCCAGCCGCCGCGGCGCCAGGGACCTGGATCGTTGGCGCGGGGAGAGCGGCGCGGAGAGCATGGCCACTGAAAGCGAGGTGCCGGCGATCGCCGGCACCATCGACCTGCCACTCGGGCGCGACCGCAAGCTCACCCGCACCATCGACTTCCTGCCGATGGCCGGCGTTACCGAAGGCAGCTGCGCGATGCGGATCAAGAACAACGGCGGCGTGCTGTTCTTCGGCCCGATCCTCGAGCCTGGGCCGGACGGCTGGCCGAGTCTCGTGCCGCATGCCGAGGATCACTCGGGCGAGAACCGGCTGCTCGGCGCCCTGGGCGTGCAGGATCTGCGCTTCGAGTACGCCTTCACCGACGTGTTCGAGCACGGCCGAACCTGCTTCGGTCCGGGGGCGGACACGGCGATCGGGGCGCGCCTGCGCCGGCTCGTGGAGGAGTAGGGTCGGGCCAGATCGCGCGCCCGGTTACATGCCGAGCATGCGGCCGATCTGCGCGGCGTATTCCGCTACGGTCATGGCCTCCTCGACCACGGCGTCGCGAACGTTGTCCAGGTTCGTCCGGATGTTGCTCAGCCCGCGATGCACATCCCTCTGGTCGCGCTCCGGGGCCCTGAGCAGGCGGCGCAACGCCTCGACTTCCTCGCGCAGGGACTGCAGATCCTCGGAGCCGCCCTGCACCTTGGCGAGGTCCTGTTCCAGCGCGCCGACCAGCCGCGCGACTTCGGCCAAGTCAATTTCCCGGCCAGCGCCGGTTTCGGGTGTCGCTTCATTGACCATTGCATCGCTCCGCAGATAACCCCAGCTTGGCGCCGCCCGCGCGCAATCGCTTTGACCGAAGTCAAACGCTACCAAGCCCTGCCGGAGGCCGGGCGGCCTGCGCGCGCAGCTACGACCCGCTCACCACCGCCAGGTGGTTCTTCACCGACTTGACCCCCGGTACGCGTGCCGCCGCCTTGGCGGCCTCGGCGCTCTGCGCCGCGTTATCCACCGTCCCGAACAACTGCACCTCGCCATCGGCAGACTGCACGTCGATGCCGCGGGCATCGAACCCCTTGATCTCGCCCAGCGCAGCCTTGACCTTCGCCGTCAGCGCCTGGTCAGCATTCGATTCGGCCGGCTGCGCCGCGCTCGGCGCAGCCTTCTGCTCGACGGGTGCGGGGACCGGCGGCTGCGCCACCGGGACCTTGACGGGTTCGGTGACAGTCTTGGCGACCGGCGGGGACGACGGCTTTTTCTCGCATGCCGCAAGTCCCAGCGCGAGCACGCCCGCCAGCACGATTTTCACTCCGGGGCACATCCCATTCTTCAGGTTTGGAATCATGGCTGCCTCCAGTTGAGATGCCGGTATTCTATCCAACGGCGGCGCTTCTGGCGCGGCGTGCGGGCGCGGCCGTTTCGTGCCATCCTTCCCCGGCCGCTTCGTCCGTGCCGTCCCATGGCCACCCCCCCGCCAGTCCATCAGATCTCGCTTCGCGTACGCGAGCTTGCGCAGCTGTTCAACTCGATGGATCCGACCCCCTTTCACCACAAGGACCTGGATCCGGACGCCGAGGAGTTCATCGAGAGCTGGGCGCAGGAGTTCCCGCCCGACAGCCGCTTCCAGATCGTCATCCACTTGCAGCAGCAGCCAACCGAGCAGAACCCCGGCGCGATCGTGAGCGAGGCGATCCACAATTTCTTCGAGTACAAGGCCGGCATGGCGCAACGCGAGCTGCGCCGGCTGTGGCGCGTGGGCCGCGTGAGCCTGCTGGTCGGCCTGGTATTCCTCGCCCTGTGCCTGCTGGCCGCCAACGCGGCCGCGGCCCTGTTGAGCGGGCCCTACGAGACCATCCTGCGCGAGAGCCTGACCATCGTCGGGTGGGTCGCGATGTGGCGGCCGATCCAGATCTTTCTCTACGACTGGTGGCCGATCAGGCGCCGCCGGAACACCTACCTCAGCCTGAGCCGCGCACAGGTTCGGGTGCTGCAGGGCTGACGCAGCGGACCGGGCCCTCCCGCCTGCTCGCCGCCGCGCCCGAAGCACCGGAGGCCGGGAGCCGCTAATATAGCGGTTGGGAATCAATAAAGGCGCCCCGCCCGCGCACGACGGGCTCGAGGAGGCCGGGCAGTGGAAATCAAGAAAAGCGCCATCGTCAGCATCGAGCAGGAGGAACTGCGCGGCGTCGCGCGCACGGTCGCCGAGATCGAGTGGCTGCTCCTGATCCTGGTCCTGCTGTATCTGGTGGTGACCGATCTGACGATAGTCGCGCGGCCGGCGCTCGAGGCGGCGCTGTTTTTCTACGGCGCCTTCATCCTGGCGTTTCACTACGCGAACTTCTACCGCCGCGAGTCGCGCTGGAAGATCGCGCTCGAGACCTGGGTGATGCTCGCGTTCATCACCTGGACGCTGTGGTTCACCGGCAAGCTGTCGAGCCCGCTCCTCAACCTGTACCTGCTGGTGGTGATCACCAGCGGCCTCACCCTGGGCAAGCTCGCCACGCTCGCCGAGATGGCGCTCATCGCGGCCTGTTATCTGCTGCTCGCCTCGGCGCAGACCGCGCTTCCATCCTGGACGGTCGGCTATGGCGTCGAGCTGCTGGCACAGCTCGCGCCGGTGGTCCTGGTTGCCTACGTCACGACCATGTTCTCGGCCGACATCCGCTACGGTCTCGGCAAGGCGAAGCAGCTTGCCGAGACCGACGAGCTCACCGGGATGCTCAATGTGCGCGGTCTGTCGATCCTGCTCGATCGCACGTTCGCGCAGGCCGCGCGCTACTCACGGCCGCTCAGCCTGCTGATGATCGATTGCGACAATCTGAAGGCGGTGAACGACGCCCACGGCCACGACACCGGCAACGAGTTGCTCAAGCTGGTGGCACGCAGCATCCAGCAGGAGCTGCGCGCGACCGACATCGTGGCGCGCTACGGAGGCGACGAGTTCGTGGCGGTGCTGCCCGAGACCGACCGCGTACACGCGCAGGATGTGGCGCAGCGCATCGTAGAAACGATCTCGCACGTGCCGCTGCGCTTTCGAGGTGAAACGCTCACCACCAGCGTGAGCGCCGGCATCGCGAGCTACCCGGAAGACGGCCGCACCATCGATAACCTCATGCTGCGCGCCGATAGCGCGATGTACCGCGCCAAGCAGGCGGGCGGGAACCGCGTCGCCTCGGCGTCGGACTGAACCGCGCGGGTCACTCTTCGGCGAGCGCGAATTCGCGCGCCGCTGAAGAGTAGCAAAGGACGATCTCCGCCGGCTCGCTTCCGGTATTGCGGATCGCGTGCACCGCGCCGCGCGGCACCACCGAGCGATCCCCGGCCCCCAGCACCACGCGTTGCGCGCCGCGCCGGCATTGCACCGTGCCGCGCACCACGTAGATCGATTCCTCGCAATTGGCGTGGATGTGAGTGTCGGTCGCCATGCCCGGGCGCAGCAGCATGCGCGCCAGCGACAGCTCCTTGCTGTTGCCCACCTCGCCGTTCGCGAGCCATTCGATCGAGCCCCACTCGAACTGGTTGCGTATCGTTGCGTTCGACGCCTGCATGATTCCGTCCCCCGCTTCGTTGATGGAACAACCGCCCGCGGCTTGGGATTTTACCGCCAGCGCCCGCGCGCCGGGCAGACTGACTGCCGCGGGGCGGGCGGCAGGGGCGGCCACCGGCAGGGCTTACAATTAGCGTGCTAACTATCCGCACGCTGCCGTGGCCCGCCCTTCGGAACGTCTCGCCGAGCTGCTCAGTGCGGCGCCGCGCGCTTGGCGCCGGGCGCTCGACGAGCGCCTGCAGCCGCTCGGGCTGTCACAAGCGAAGTGGCTCGCGCTGCTGCACTTGGCGCGCGCCGGCGGCGGGCTGCCGCACGGCGAGCTGGCGGCACGCATCGGCATCGAGCCGGCTACGCTGGTGCGCCTGATCGACCGGCTGGAGCGCGACGGCTGGGTGACCCGTGCTCCCGATCCGGCGGACGGCCGCGGCAAGCGCGTGGCGCTGACCTGCCGCGCGCAGGGTCTCAGCGCCAGGCTCGAGCGCACCGCCCGTGCGCTGCGCACGGAGCTGCTCGCCGACCTCCCTCTGGAGGATCTGGCCACCGCGATTCGCGTGCTCGAGCACGTGGTTGCCAAGTCGCGCGCCCTGGCGCGCCCTGGCCGGCGCGCGATTTGATGCCGCTCGTGTTGCGAATCGCGTGCGCGCGCTCGCTTCGCGGCGCGCTCGTCGCAGCGGAGTAGCCCGCAGGGCGAGAACTCAGCCCTCGAGCAGCTTGAGCCGCTGCACCTTGCCCGACGGTCCCTTGGGCAGTTCCGCCACGAAGCGGATCACCTTGGGCGTCTTGTAGCGGCCCAGCTCCGCGTGGCAGAAGCTGCGCAGCTCCGGCTCGCTCAGCGTCGCGCCCGGCTTGAGCACCACCGCGGCCAGGATCTCCTGGCCATACTGCGGGTCGGGGATCCCGACCGCCGCCGCCTCGAGCACCGCGGGATGCCGGTGCAGCGCCTCGTCGATCTCGCGCGGCGCGATGTTCTCGCCGCCCTTGATGATCAGCTCCTTCAGCCGCCCGGTGATGAAGAAGAATCCGTCCGCGTCGCGCAATCCGAGGTCGCCGGTATGCAGCCAGCCATCGGGCTCGAGCGCCTTGGCGGTCGCCTCGGGCGACTTGTAGTACTCCTTCATCACGTTCGCACCGCGCACCAGGATCTCGCCCGGCTGCCCGTCGGGCAGCTCGCGGCCGTCATGCGGATCGACCACCTTCGCCTCGTTGCCGTAAGCCTGCCCGGGGCTGCCGATCTTGCGCTTCTCGCGCGCGAGCGGGTTGGTGAACGCGGGGGCCGCGGTCTCGGTGAGCCCCATGGTCTCGATCACGCCGATGCCGAACTTGGCCTCGAACGCGCGATGGTGCTCGGGCGGCAGAGGTGCGGAGGCCGAGCGGCAGAAGCGGATCGCCGACGGGTCATGCCCCGCCGCGCGCGGATCCGGGCCGGCGAGCAGATACGTGATCATCGTCGGCACCACGTTGATCCAGGTGCAGGCATGCTTGCAGGCGAGCGACCAGAATTCGCTCGCGGAGAAGCGGCGCGGCATCACCAGGCTGCCGCCGTGCACCAGCGGCGCCACCGCGGTCACGATCTGCCCGTTGATGTGATACAGCGGCAGCACCGCCAGCACGCGGTCCGCCTCGCCGAGCGCGTGCGCCTGCGACACGAAGCGGCCCCCGGCGAGCACGTTGCCGTGGGTGAGAACGACCCCCTTCGGCACCCCGGTGGTGCCCGAGGTGTACATCATGAGCGCGGCGTCGCCCGCGCCGACCGGCGCGAACCCGGCGTGCGCAGCCGGCGCCTCGGTGATGAATTCCGTGCAGTCCGGATCGACCGTGATCAGCTCGATCGCGCGCCCCGCCCGCGCCGCGGCCGCCGCCAGGCGCTCGCGCTCATCCGGAGCCACGAATACCAGGCGCGCATCGCTGTGCGCGAGCACGTACTCGAGCTGCGAGGCCTGCGCGAGCAGGTTGAGGGGCGTGACCACGCGCCCTGCGTACATCACGCCGATGAACAGGCGCGCCGTCTGCAGCCCGTTCGGCATGTACAGGGCCACCCGCTCGCCGGCAGCGATGCCGTGCGCCTCGAGGAACGCGGCCAGCCTGAGCGAAGCCTCGCGCAGCCCGCCGAAGCTCAGCTCGCGGCCGGTCTCCGGCGCGATGACCCACGCGCGCCCCGGCCTCGCCGCCGCCTGCTGGTCGGCGAGCTCCCGAATCGTGTCGCGCATCTAGCTCCCGTATTTGGCGCGGTATGCCCCGAAAATCTCGCTCTCGTCGGGGACCTTCTCGCGAATCGGCCGCGCGATCCGGGTGATGTTGAGGAAGTGCCGCCAGTGCATGTTGTCGGAGAAGCTGTTGCCGCCCCAGGTGCCGCAGCCCATCGACAGCGAGAACGGCAGCCCGTTGTCGAAGTTGCCGCCGGCGGCGATGCAGTGCGCCTGATTGACGATCACGCGCGCCACCGGCATCTCGAGCCCCAGGCGCATCACCTGCGCCTCCTCGCGCGTGTGGATCGACACCGAATGCCCGTTGCCCTGGTAGTCGTAGATGCCGCAGGTGAGCGCGAATGCCTCGTCGAAGTCGCGCGCCCGGTACACGGTGAGCACCGGCGCGAGCTTCTCGCCCGAGAACGGGAACGACGGGCCGGCGCCGGTCTCGCTCACCATCAGAAAGCGCGCCGCCAGCGCCGCGGGACGCTCGAGGCCCGCCAGGGACGCGATGCGCGGCGCGGACTGCGCGGTCGCGGCCGGTCCGAGCTTGCCTCCCGGGAACATGAGCGCCTGCAGCGTGGCCTTCTCGGCGGCGTCGAGCAGCACGCCGCCCTGCGCGGCGAGCCGGGCGAGCATCGCGTCATACACCGGCGCGAGGATCACCACCGCGTTCTCGGAGGAGCAGCTGGTCGCGTTGTCGAAGGTCTTGGACAGCGCGATCTTCGCAGCCGCGTCGGCGAGGTCGGCGCTGGCGTCGACGATCGACACCACGTTGCCCATGCCCACTCCGATCGCCGGCGTACCGCTCGAATAGGCCGCGCGGATATTCGACTGCGAGCCGGTGGCGGCGATCAGATCGGCCTGCCGCATCAGCTCGTGGGTGGCATCCTTGGTGACCGGCGCAGGCAGGACCTGCACCAGGTCGAGCGGGGCGCCCACCTTGGCGAGCTCGGCGTGCACGAAGCCGAGCAGCGCCGCGCAGCTCGAGTAGCCCTTGGGCGAAGGCGCGAGGATGATCGCGTTGCCGCATTTGAGCGCGTTGATGATCTGGTTGGCCGGGGTGGCTGCGGGATTGGTCGATGGAGTGATCGCCGCAACCACACCTACCGGGCGCGCGATCTCGGTGAGGCCGCGCTCGGGGTATTCGGCGATCACGCCGACGGTGCGCACGCCGCGGATGTCGCGCAGCAGGCCGAGCGTCTTGCGATGGTTCTTGGTGGTCTTGTCGGGGATGCTGCCCAGGCCGGTATCGCGCACCGCGATCTGGGCGAGCAGGCGGTTATTCTCCGGCTTCATGATCGCCCAGCCGCAGGCGAGCGCCGCCTCGTCCACGCGCTCCTGTGGCCAGCGCTCGTACACCGCCTGCGCGGCGCGCGCGCGCCGCACGAGGCCGGAGACCGATTGTCTTACTTCGAGCGCGCTTGCTCCGCTTTCGCTGCGTGTCGCCACTTCCATGATTGCGTCTCCTGAATCGATTCCGCCGACGAATTACTGTATCTCGCCGTCCCGCGCGCGGCCGATGAGCCAGCCGCCCTCGACCGGAAGGTCGATTCCGGTCACGTAATCGGACTCCTCGGAAGCCAGGTACACCGCGGCGTAGGCGACGTCCTCGGCCCGCCCCCAGCGTCCGACCACGGTCTCGCCGCCCCAATCGACTTTCGAGTCCGTCGCGGCGGCCGCATTGAGCGGCGTCGCGATGGAACCCGGCGAGATTGCGTTCACGCAGATGTTCTTACCCCGCATGTCCATCGCCAGCGCCCGGACCAGGCCGAGCACGCCGGCCTTGGCGGCGCAATAGGCCGCGCGGTCGGGGCGCCCGACGTGCCCGGCGATCGATGCCACGCAGATGATCTTTCCTTTGCCCTGCTGCAGCATGCCCGGCAGCACAGCCTGGGCGCACAGGAAATGTCCGGTGAGATTGATGTCGATCATCCGATGCCAGTCTTCCTCGGTGTGCTCGAGGAACCCCTTGATGCAGCGCGCGCCGGCGTTGTTCACCAGCACGTCGATTCTGCCGAAGCGCGCGAGCACCTCATCGCGCATGCGTAGCGTATCGCTCCTGCGCGTGACGTCCATCGCGACGCCGAGGCCCGCACCCCCGCGCGCGGCAATCGCCGCCGCCGTCGCGCTGGCGGCGGCCGCATCGCGGTCGGCAACCGCCACGCTCGCGCCCTGGGCGGCGAACTCCATGGCGATCGCTCGCCCCATGCCGCTGCCGCCACCCGTCACCACCGCTGTCTTGCCAGCCAAACGCTTCATGCCATCCGTCTCCATGGTAAGCAATTGAATCCCGGCGCTCAGCCGGATGCGGCATCCCCCGGCGCGCCCTGCACCGCCGGCCCCGCGCGGGCGCGCTTGCGCTTCAGCAGCAGGTGGCGCACGAGCGGAAAGAACATCGCCAGGATCGACACCACCATCAGCGTGCCGCTCAGGCGCTCGCGGAAGAACACCGTCCAGTCGTTGTGATAGCTGACCATCGTCTGCATGTACGAGTTCTCGGCGAGCGGGCCCAGGATCACGCCCAGCACCATCGGCGAGATCGGGAACCTCAGCTTCTCGAAGACGTAGCCGAGCACGCCGAAGATCACGATCACCCACACGTCGGAGACGCTGTTGCGGTTGGCGTAGGCGCCGATGATGCAGAACATCACCACGATCGCCGACAGCACGCCCTGCGGGATGCGCAGCACCTTGACCACCACGCGGATCCACAGGAAGCCCAGCAGGCACATCCCGATCACGCCGACGAACAGCGAGGCGAGGATGGTGTACACCACCGCCTTGGACGCGGGGTCCGTGAACAGCATCGGTCCGGGCTGCACCCCGTGCAGCAGGAACGCGGCGAGGATTACCGCGGTCGCCCCGCTCCCCGGGATGCCTAGCGTGAGCAGCGGGATCATGTGCCCGGCGACCGACGCGGTGGAGCCGACCTGCGGCGCGACGATGCCTTCGGGCAGGCCGGTCCCGAGCAGTGCGCGGCGCTTTCCATATTGCTTCTCGATGCCGTAGCAAATAAACGAGGTCACCGTTGCGCCGGCGCCCGGCACGATTCCGAGCAGAGTGCCGATCACGCTACTGCGCAGCAGCGTGCGGCGGATCGACCAAAGCTCCTTCAGCGAAGGAAAGTCGGTCTTGATCTGGATATCCTTCTTCGGCTGGCCATGCAGCTTCAGGCCCTGTCCGAGCCGGTTGAACACCTCGCCCAGGCCGTACATCCCCACCAGCACCATGACGTAGGGAACGCCGTTCTCCAGGATGGACGAATGGAACGTGAACCGGTACGCGCCATAGATCGGGTCGACGCCCACCGTGGCGACTAGAAGCCCGATGAACAGGCTGATGAACGAGTTGATCAGCGACGTGCCGGCGAGCGCGACCACGGTCGTCAGGCCGAAGAACACCGCGGCGAAATAATCGGGCGGACCGAAGCTGAGCGCCACCCGGCTCATCGGCACGGCGAGCGCGACCATCACCGCCGAAGAGAACAGCCCGCCGGTCAGCGCCGCGATCAGCGCCCAGCCCAGGGCCTTCGCCGGCTGGCCCTTCTGCGCCATCGCATAGCCGTCCCACAGCAGCGGAACGTCCATCGGCTCGCCGGGGATCCGGTACAGGATCGCGGTGAAGCATCCCGCGTAGGTGCCCGAGACGTAGATGGCGGTGAGCAGGATGATCGAAGGCTCGATCGACATGCGGTAGGTGAAGGGAAGCGCGAGCACCACGCCCATCACCAGTCCCAGGCCGGGCATGATCGACACCGCCATGCCGACCAGGATGCCGGCCACCAGCACGGCGATGTCCCGCAGCGTGAAGATGTGCGCGAGGCCGATGCCGAGGTAGTGGAGGGTGTCCATCACCGGCCCTCAGTGGATCCCGAGCAGTTTCATGACGCCCACCGAGACGGAGAGGAACGGCTCGCGCCCGAGGGGCAGCGATACATACACGATTTTCATGAATATGAACACGAAGGACACGGTTGCCGCGAGCGCAATCGCCAGGGCCGAAAACGGACGCCGGTAGCCGCCCACGTACATCATCGCGACGAGATACACCAGAGTGGCGGTGAAGAAGCCCACGATCTCGAACACGAACAGGTAGCCGAACGTGAACGCAATCCCGACCCAAGCCCGACCGGGATGCGTCTGCGGATCTCCCAGCAGCGACGGGTCGGCCTCCTCCTCGAGGCTCTGAAGCACCCCCTCCACCTCGTGCAGCGTGCGTCTGATCGCGAGCCGAAGCACCTGGTAGGCGCAAATCGCCATCAGCAGGATCAGGATGATGCGCGGCCAGGCATCGGGTCCGATGCGCCCGGGAACGCGCTCGTAATCGAAGCCGAGCGCGCGATGGTACAGATACGCGCTGGCCACGAGGATAATCGCGTAAGGCGCGACGCGCCTCAGCTTTTCGACAACCTGCATTCCAACTCCCCCGGCCTGCCGGGTTGAAAGCCACACCAGGAAGCGGGCGGCGAGCTGCGCCTGAGCGCGCATCGCAGAGTCATCCCGGCTGCGCCGGGCTCGGCCGCGGCGGGCGTGCCCGCCCACGGCTTCGCTCCCAAGCTCGACGGTGGCAAGACCGCGGAGCGCGGCCTCGCCACGCGCTTACGCGCAGCCCCGAAGGTGCGCGCCCAAGCTCACTTGTTGAGGCCCTTGTGGGCCGATTCTGCCTCGATCTTGTGTGCCTTGACCAGCCAGTCGGCCATCCACTTTTTCGACTCGCTCGCCGTCATGTAGCTGTTGGGGTCGGCGTACTGGCTGTCCAGGTACTGCTTGTACTCGGGAGTCTGCGCCACCTTCTCCAGAGCCCCGGCGAGCTTGCTCACGATTGCCGGGCTCGTTCCCGCCCTCACGATGACGGTGCGCAGCTGCGGCAACGAGATGTGGATGCCCATCTCCCCCGTCGCGGGCACGCCCTTGAACGGCCCCACGTCCAGCTCGTGCGGATAGAAAATGACCACCGGCCGCATTTGCTTGTTGTCGACGTAGGAGCGCACGTCGCCCGTCTGCTCGTACAGCACGTCGGCATGGCCTCCGAGAATGGACGTGTAGCGCACGCCGGGCTTGGCGTAAGGCACGGTCTCGAAATGGTAGCCGAGGCTGCGGAAGTAGTTGACGGTGATGTCATCCGGGCTACCGAAGCCCGTGGTCGCGACCTTCAATGTCTTGGTCTTCGCCGCCGCGAGCAATTCCTTCCAATTTTTCCACGGGGCGTCTTCCTTGACGTAGAACGCCGAGGGCTGACGGATCATGATCCCGAGCGGGGTGATCTGGCTCAGCTTGAAGCGCGGATGCGGCGCCCCGAACAGCGAGTACGTGTCGCCCGTCATCACTTCGATGTTGTATCCGTCGGTGGGTCCGCTCACGAGCTTGGTGAGGCCGACCTGGCCGGTCGCCCCCGGAACGTTGATGACCGGCAGCGACACGCCGAGCATCGGTTCCATGAGCTTGCTCGCGGTGCGCGCGAGCAGGTCCGCGCCACCGCCGGGGCCCCAGGGAACGATGAAGTTGATCGGTCGGGCTGGATACTTGTCCTGCGCGGCGGCAATCGCCGGCGTGAGCGCCAGCGCAAGAAAGCCCGCGAAAAACCGGCTTGCGAATCTGAATTTCGGTACGGACATCATGACTTCCTCCTTTGCTTTGATGGGCAATCGCTTCGATGCTATGCACGCGCTTCCTGCGATCCTCGTAGTCTTGCGCAGCCGGCGCGCGGCGGCCAGCGCTATTGATCCAAACCTGTCAAGTCCGACAGCGCCACCCGCTCACGCTACCAGCCTTTCCGCCCAGCGGTCGCTGAAGATGGTGCCGAGCGACTCGGAAATCTCGTACACGCTGGCGACGGCGAGATCCGGCCCGAAGTCGACGTGCTCGAGCTCCGCGCGCTTGCGCAGCTTCTCCTCGTGCACCTGAAGCACCTCGCGCGGGATCGGCATCGCGCCCGCATCCAGAATCCTGAGATAGCCGTCGGCGTCGCGCGCCGGCATCACCGCGCTCTTCATCCACCGGCTGGGCGACCAGGGGACGTCGAGCACGCCCGCTTGCGCCGCGCGCACCGCGCCGAGCGCCACGTCGCCGTCCCCCATCTCGAGCACCTTGTCCACGACCGGGCGCACCTCGCGCTTGATCAGCTCCACCTCGGCGATGAACTCCGGCATCGAGTCCAGGCGCACGTGGCGCGCGAGGTAGATCGCCATGCGCGTCATGCGCAGCCCTTCGGCGTTCGCCTTCGGGGTCGGGATGCCGAAGGCCTCGTGCGTGGTCTTCGTCGTCACCGAGGCCGCCCCAGCCACCGCCGCAAGCGTGCCGCCGTAGGCGACCAGCGCGGCGGCCTGGGCGTCGTCCTGCGGCCAAGCCCCCATCCAGTGCAGCAGCGTCACCGGCGTGACCACGTCCCCGTATCCCCGCTTGCGCAGGTATTCCTGGCAAAGCTCCCCGCAGGCGCGCACGGCCGCCGCGTCCTGCACCAGGTGCAGCGTCTCGCCCATCTCCAGGCCGTAGTTCTTGACCCCCTGTTCCACCGCCAGCAGAAGGTCGAGCACGCAGGTGATGATCGCGATGCACGGCGGGATGTTGGTGCCGGTCAGGAACCCCGGCTGGCGCCGATGAAGCTCGACGCCGTGCTCTTGGTACATCGCCGCGAGCCGGTCCAGATACTGGTAATTGCGGATGCCATCCTCGAGGGACAGCTCCTTCGTATAGGAGGCCGTGTACGCGATGCCCGATCCGAGGTAGCCCGAATATCCGCCGGCGAAACCGATCTCCCCGGTCAGCCTGGGCATCGAAGTCCCGGTCAGCATGATCGCCGGCTTGTCGATCGCATCGATCAGCTCGGCGGCCTTGGCGACGCCGTAGTTGACGATCGGATAGCCGTTGAGCAGCGAGCGCCCCATGCGCTCCGATTCCTCGACGCCCTTCTGCGCCAGATGGAACTGCTCGTTGCGCGTGTAGCTGTCAGTCGTGGTCGGAATGATGTCCGCGAGGCCCTCCTTGTCGAGAACCTGCATCAGCTGCTTGTGCAGCGCGAAGGTGCCGAAGCCGCCGCGCGGCTGCGTTAGACAGCGTTTCTGCCGCGCCGCCTCGCGCATCACCCAGCTGAGCCTCTTGTGCATCGGCAGGCCCTGGTGGCGCGCGACGGCGGCGTCGAAATCGACCTGCGCGCCGGTCGGCCAGCGCGCCAGGTTCTCGCGCCGCATGCGCAGGAACACCTCCTCGTCGATGCGCGCCTGCGATACGGGCAGGCGCGTTTCAGCCGCTGACGGTGCATTCATGCGACGACTCCTTGACGGGGGCATGCAGGTATTTCAGTGCGATCTCCAGGGCGGCGCCGGGCTCCACCTGGCCGAGCAGCCCGCAGGCGTACAGCAGGTATTCGCGGTCCACCAGAAAGCGCGGGGCGCGCGGCCGCAGGGACTGCGGCTCGGCGGGATCGGCGAGCACCGTTTCCAGCAGCTCGAGCGGCGCATCGCTGTGGGCAATGACGCCTCCGGTGCCGATCACGATGCCGACGCCGGAAAGATCCTTGCCGGTCTGCACGCTGGCCGGGCCGAGCGTCGTAAAAACGGTCTCCACCGTCCCGCAGTGGCGCTTCATGGCGAGGCGCAGCGCGGCGCGCCCGAGCGCGCGGTCCAGCGCGCGCTCGTCCGCGCTCGCCGGCAGGCGCTCGACGTCCCGCGTCAGCTCGCCGATCAGCCGCTCGACGCTGCCCAGCGGCAGGCCGGCGTCGGCCGCGATCGCATCGGCGCCGATCACCTCTGCAATCGTGGCGGCGTTGTGGCGCATCCCGAGGTCGCCCTCGACGGTGCGCTTCACGCGCGGCTCGGGCAGCCCGCGCTCGACCACCCCCGGGGTGCTCGGCGTCCCGCACGCCACCGAGTGCACGTCCGTGGTTGCGCCGCCCGGATCGATGACCACCAGCTCCCCCAGACCGGAAGCGTTTCCGTGCCCGTCGGCCAGAAGGCGCGCACCCTCCATCACGGCCGCGGGCGTCGGCATCAGCACCGCGTCGCACTCGCCGCGCGCCCGGTCGATTCCCTTGGCATGCACGATGCGCTCGATGAAGACGTCGCGGATCGCAGCGCGGGCCGGCTCGATGTTGAGCACGTTGAATTCGGGCATCACGTTTTCCGCGCACCGCACGTGCCTGCCCGCGAGCAGCTCCTTCGCCTCGTCCCACGCTGCGCGGTTGCCCGCGTAGACGATCGGGCAGCTGAGCGAGCTCGCACCGAGCACCCGGGCGTTGTGCAGGATCACCTCGCTGTTGCCGCCGTCGGTTCCTCCGGCAAGCAGCAGGAGGTCCGGGGCGAGCTCGCGGATGCGGGCCATGTCCGTGGCCGTCAAACGGTAGGCGAACGTGCCCACGAGCTTCGCCCCGGCGCCGAGCGCCGCCCGGCGTGCCGCCTCCGCGGTGAGCTCGCGCACCAGGCCGACGGTGACCATGCGCAGCCCGCCCGCCGCGCTGCTGGATGCGAGCCGGTAGCGGAACTTCGGCAGCGCGCCGAGCCGGCGCCCGAGATCCGCGAGCGCCAGGCGCATGCCCGCGTTGATGTCCGTGGTCACGGTCGAGGGGCCCTGGCCGCTCGCCAGGACCGTGCGCCGGTCCAGGTCGATGGCGCGCAGCTTCGTGTAGGTGCTGCCGAAATCGATGAGCAATGCGGCCTCGCCCGGCATGGCGGCCTCACCCTGCCGTCCGGCGTGCGCCGCGCTCGCGCGCCGCCAAGTCCTGAGCCAGCCATTCGAGCACCGTTTCCGCCCTGGTGCCCGGCGCCGCGGCGCGGTCGAACCCCATGTCGAGGAAGATCCGCTCGACCTGCTCCCAGGGGTGCTTGCCGACGATCAGGTTGCCGCCGACGTAGAGCAGCATGTCGTCCAGGCCAGCCTCGATGCACAGCTCGCGAAACCCGCGGCAATCGAGCTCCCCCTGGCCGTACAGGGAGGACACCAGGATCGCGTCGGCGCTGGTCTCCACCGCGGCCTTGACGAACTCCGGCGCCGGCGTCAGCGCGCCGAGCGCAACCACCTTGAAACCGGCCTTCTCGAGCGCCATCGAAAGGATCCGGTTGCCCACAATATGAGTGTCCGAGCCGATCACCCCCGTAACGATGGTGTGCGCCGGATTCATGCCCGCACCCGCAGCAGCAGCTTGCCGCGCGTGCCGCGCGATTCGAGAATCTGGTGCGCCTCGGCCGCGGCCGACAGGTCGAGCGTGCCATGCAGCGCGACCCTCAGGCTGCCATCGGCATAGTGCCGGAACAGGTCCCGCGCCCGCGCCGCGATCTCGTCGGCGTCGGCGATGTAATCGGCGAGGTGCGGACGCGTGAAGAACACCGAGCCGGCTTCCGCCAGGGCGAGCGGGGCGATACCCGCGACCTGGCCCGACGACGCGCCGTACATCACGCACAGCCCGCGCCGCTTCAGGCAGCGGATGCTGCGCTCGATCGTGTCCTTGCCCACCGAGTCGTAGACCACGTCGACGCCCCGGCCGCCCGTGGCGCGCAGCACCTCTTCGCGGAAGTCCTGGTCGCGGTACAGGATCGCCTGGTCGCAACCGCGGGCGAGCGCGATGCGCGCCTTGTCGGCGTTGCCGACCGTGCCCAGCACCGTTGCGCCGCGCAGCTTCGCGAGCTGAGTGAGCAGCTGGCCCACCCCGCCCGCGGCGGCGTGCACCAGGCAGGTGTCCCCCGGCTTCAGGGCGAAGGCCGAATGCGACAGATAGTGGGCGGTCAGCCCCTGCAGCATGAGCGCAGTGGCGTCCGCGAGCGGAACGCCCGCGGGCACCTTGACCAGCCGCCAGGCGGGTACCGCCGCGAACTCGGCGTAGCTCCCGCGAGACAGGCAATACGCGACGCGGTCTCCGGCCTCGAGACCCTGCACGCCCTCGCCCAGCGCCGCGACCGTTCCGCCCGCCTCCATGCCGATGGTCATCGGCAGCGGCGTCTTGTAGGTGTCGGACTTGCCGTAGGCGCCGTTGCGCATGTACACGTCGATGTAGTTGACGCCCGCCACCTCGAGCTGTACCAGCACCTCGCCCTTGGCGGGCGACGGCACCGGCAGGTCCCTGAGCTTGAGCTCGGAGGGGCCCCCGAAACGCTCGACGACGATCGCGCGCATGAGCGTCCTAGGCCCGCGCGAGCGCGGAGGAAGAACGGAACTCCGCGCAGTCGCGCGCCACGCGGCGCAGGGCCGCGCGATCGAGCTCAGGCCTGTAGCCCGGCTCGAGCCGGATCGCGCCGCCGCTGAACGCGGGCGGGTGGACGAGCAGCGGCTCGGCCTGCTTGAGATAGCCGTTCATCTCGCCCGCGTTGCGGATATGGGTGTGGGCGACCATCGCCTCCATCCAGCAGCCGATCTCGCAGGCCACGCCGTTGCCGAGCACCGGCTCCATGCCAAGCGCGCGGATGTGCTCGATCGCCGCCGCGAGCCGCTCCAGGCTGCCGAGCTTCATCAGCTTGAGCTTGATGAATCGAGCCGCGCGCAGCTCGGCCGCGCGCTCGATGTCCTCGATGCCGAAAATGGACTCGTCGAGCATCATCGGCACCGTCGACACCGCGGCGACGGCGCTCGCGGCGTCCCAGTCGCCGGCCCGGCAGGGCTGCTCGAAGAGCTCGATGCCCTCGGGGTCCATGCCGGCGGCGAAACGCTTGGCATCCTCGAGGCCGAACCCCTGGTTGGCATCCACCCGGATCGCCGCGCGCCCGCGGACCGTGCGCTGGATCAGGCGCAGGCGGCGTGCGTCCGCCTCCGCGTCGAAGCCCACCTTGACCTTCAGGGTGCGGAAACCGCGCTCCAGCAAGGCGTCGATTTCCGCCTCGAGCTCGGCCGGGGATTCGGCGTTGACCAGGCCGAGCAGCGGCACCTGCACCGGCGCTGCCAGCGACAGCGCCGGCGCACCCTCGAGCATCTCGAGCGCGGTCACCAGCGCGGTGACCGTGAACGGCGCGCCCTCGATGCCGGCGAGCAGCTTCGAACGGGCGTCCTCGACGCCGGTACCCGTCGACTCGCGCGCGAGCCGCTGCATGAGCTTCCAGCTGCCTTGCGGTGTTTCGTCCGTGTAGCCGGTCAGAACGGTCGCCTCCCCCAGCCCGACGCGGCCGCGCGAGTCGGTTACCTCCGCGATCAGCGTGTCGAAATGGCGCACCAGACCGAACGCGAGCTTGTAGGGCGTCCTGAGGGGCACCTCGAGCCGGTGCAGCCGGATTTCCGCGATCTCACTCATATAAATCACTCTACCAGCAAGCCCTGCGGCGGGCGACCCCGCCGCGCCGTTTCAGCGCCAAAAAGTCGTGTACATGTGTGCGCTATCATGGGCCTCGCCGCGTCCGGATCGAGGTTCTCCAATGGCCCCTCTGTACAAAGCCGTGAAGCGCAAACTGACCGAGGAGCTGCGCCTGGGCCGGTGGCGCCACGGCCAGATCATTCCGAGCGAGCCGCTGCTCGCCAAGCGCTACGCGGTCAGCGTCGGCACGCTGCGCAGGGCGGTCAGCGAGCTCGTCGCCGAGAACATCCTCGTTCGAGAGCAGGGGCGCGGAACGTTCGTCGTCAGCCATACGCGCGACTACATGCTGAACGTCTTCTTCCGCTTCGAGGACCGCCGCGGGCGCAGGGCACTGCCCGACAGCGAGCTCATCTCGTTCCGGCGCAGCCACGCGAACCGCGCCAGTGCCGCCGCGCTGCAGATCGCCGTCGGCGAGCCGCTCTTCCAGATCCGCGCCTGCCTGCGCCTGCAGGGCCGCCCGGTCATCCTGGACGACATCCGGCTCCCGGCGCGCCTGTTCCCGGATCTGAACGAACACATTTTTTCGCAGCGCGACACGACCCTCTACGGCATGTTCCAGGCGCGCTACGGCATCACCGTGGCGAGGACCACGGAAGCGCTCAGCGCCGAGCTCGCCGACCCGCAGACCTGCCGCGTGCTCGACCTGCAGCCGCCGGCCGGCGTGCTAAAGGTGATCCGCACGGCCTACGCGTACAAGGACCTGCCGGTGGACTGGCGCGTGCGCTATGTCAATACGAAGCGCCACCACTACCTCAGCGTGCTCGGCGGTCCCTGAGCACGGACACGGCGCAGCCCGGCGCGCTCACACGTACGCCTTGTACTTGTCGAGATGGCGCACCGGCTTCTTGAGCGCGTCGCGCCGGAACGGGTCGCCCAGCTCGCGCGTGCACATCATCTCGATAATGGTGGTCTTGCCGTCCTGCTGCGCCTTGCAGGCATCGCGCAACGCCGGGCCGACGTCCGAGACCTTGTCGATGGTGACGCCCTCGGCACCCATCGAGCGCGCGATGCCGGCGAAGCTCGGATTCTCAAGATTCACGCCGAGAAAGCGGTTGCTGTAGAAATCGACGTGGTTCTTCTTCTCCGCGCCCCACTGCTGGTTGTTGAACACCACCGCGGTGACCGGCACGTTCTCGCGCACGCAGGTGAGGATCTCGCCGAAGCTCATGCACCAGGCGCCGTCGCCGACGTAGGCGACCGCGCTGCGGCCGGGCGCGGCCATCTTGCAGCCGATCATGGTGGGAAACGCGTAACCGCAGTTGCCGAACATCATCGCGCCGAACATGCTGCGCGGGCGCTCGAACTTCAGGTAGCTGTTGGCGACCTGGCAGATGTTGCCGATGTCGGTCGACACCATGGCGTCCGCGGGCATCGCTTTCTCGAGCTCGCGCAGCATCTGCCGCGGATGCATGTACTTGGAATCCTTGGCGACCTCCAGGCTCCAGGAGTCCTTCTCCTGGTGCCATTCCGCCAGCTCCTTGTTCCAGGCGGCCCTTTCGGCATGGATCTGCGCCATGCGCTGCTCGCGATTGGCCGCGCCAGCGAGCGCGCGCGTCTTGAGCCGCGCCGCCAGCGCACGCGCCGCTGCGGCGGGGTCGCCGCTGATCACGACGCTGGTTTTCTTCACCAGGCCGAGCACGCGCGGATCAGCGTCGACCTGAATCAGCTTGGCGTTCTGCGGCCAGTAGTCGAAGCCGTACTGCGGCAGCACGCCGAACGGCCCGATACGCGAGCCCAGCGCGAGCACCACGTCGGCCTTGGCGATCAGCTTCATGGCGGCCTTGGAGCCGTGGTAACCGAGCGGGCCGCACCACAGCGGATGGCTGGCCGGGAACGAGTCGTTGTGCAGGTAGCTGTTGCACACCGGCGCGCCGAGCGCCTCGGCCAGGGTCACGGTATCGGGAACCCCGCCCGCCATGACCACGCCGCCGCCGGCGATGATCACCGGGAACTTCGCCTGCGCGAGCAGCTCGGCGGCCGCGTCGAGGCTCTGCTCGCCGCCCGCGCCGCGCTCGATGCGGATCGGCTGCGGGATCTCGCACTCGATCTCGCCGTAGAAATAGTCGCGCGGGATGTTGAGCTGGGTCGGCCCCATCTCGAGCAGCGCCCGGTCGAAGGCCCGCCCGGTGAGCTCCGCCATGCGCGCGGCATTGTTCACGTGCGCCTGGTACTTGGTGATCTTCTGGAAGATCGGCAACTGCTCGGTTTCCTGGAAGCCGCCGAGACCAACGCCCATCGATCCGGTTTCCGGCGTGATCGCCACCACCGGCGAATGCGCCCAGTAGGCCGCCGCGATGGCGGTGACGAAGTTGGTGATGCCCGGGCCGTTCTGGCCGATGCACACGCCTTGCCGCCCCGAGACGCGCGAGTAGCCGTCGGCCATGTGCGCCGAGCCCTGCTCGTGCACCGTCGGCACGAAGCGGATCCCCGCGGCGGGGAACAGGTCGAGCGCGTCCATGTAGGCCGAGCCGACGATGCCGAAGACGTGCGTCACGCCCTGGGCGACGAGCGTCTCGACGAATGCTTCCGACGGCGTCATCCGGACCTTGCCGGCGACCACCA
>Ga0307374_10002564_pt1 | contig 32105 bp, 25 predicted proteins | sample OX3MG_FD_202532 | JGI IMG/M metagenome (GOLD analysis project Ga0307374, IMG submission 202532) | Soil microbial communities from Risofladan, Vaasa, Finland - OX-3 | ecosystem: Environmental > Terrestrial > Soil > Coastal area > Acid sulfate soil | place: Finland: Risofladan, Vaasa | collected... | reverse complement strand
TAATGCAAACGAAGGAGACTAAAAATGACAACGACCACTGAAAACCAAACGACCAAAACCAAACAGGTTCCCGACTTCTACATCTTCGAGAACGGAGCCAAGGGCGAACAAGGCGGCAAACCCGCAGGCGCAGCCTTCGCCCACAAGAAGGGCAACGGCTTCACCCTCCTGATCGCCGGCAAGCGCTACGCGGCCTTTCCGCCGAAAGCGAAAGCCGCTGTGCAACCCGAAGCAGCGGAAGGGAAGAGCGCCTAAGGGCGCTCTTTCTTTTTCTCGATAAGGAGAATCATCATGACCGAATTATTCGCTCAACCCTACGACATCAGCGCCACGGGATTTTATTTCGACAGCGCGGAAGATTACGCGGAGAAAGCCGCCAAAAACTTCAATCCCTACGGTCAGATCGTCGAAGAATACGAACTGCAATTCATCGACGGCGAGAGCATCGACTCAAATCTGTTTCACGCGCTCGGCGTGAACCAGTGCAACTTCCCCGCCTATCTCGAAGCCTGCGACGCTTGGGACGACTTTCAGAAACAGAAAGTCATCATCGCCGTCGGAGAATGCGGCTACGCATTCACCCTCGGCGCCGACGATCCCGACCGCCTTGACGTGGACATCTACCCCGTCGAAACCTTGCGCGAACTGGCAGAGCGCTTCGTGGACGAAGGCCTGTTCGGCGAAATCCCCGCCAACATCCAGAACTACCTCGACTATGACGCCATCGCCCGCGACCTCGGCATGGACTGCAGCGAAACGACCATTGCCGGAACGCGGCTCGTATATCGTTGCGCGTGAGCGAGCGGGGCGCGCCCGTGCCACCTGCTCCGCCAAACCCCGACCGGCGATTGCCGGTCGGAACGCTTTGTTTTGGAGGCCGGGAATTACATCCCCGGGGGCTTGAACTTGGGCGTCGTCGTATATGCGCGGCGGACGTTTTCCAGCGAGATCGATAAAATCTCGTGCTCGTAGCTGCCCGGTTCTGTGCGTGACAGTTCCTCCTTGAGCCTCGCGTAAAGGGCGCTCAGTTGGAAGTTGGTTTTGTTGACCAGTTCTGCTGCGGTGATGACTCTCATGGTATCTCTCCTTTTCTTCTGCCCGCGCCGATCGCGGACTTCACGCAGCCGTGGAGAGCGACGGCCGCCTTGAGCTGCATCCACCATGCTGTGCATGCGCAACATGAGTGGACCGCAACGCAGAGAAGGAGCTTGATAAAGCTTGCAGCGCCCAAAGGCGCGCCGGTGCTAACGCTGCACCATCGAAGTCCGGAATCGGGGCTTCCCGAAAAGGGGGGATCATGGATTTGAATCATTACCGCGCGGACACAATCAAAGCGGCAGGTCTCCAACGCGCTTTTTTCCGAGGTTCAGGGGCTGGCGTGTGCAATACTGCCGAAGCACTATCGCTTCTGGCGCCGGACGGACTACAGAGCATTCGGCCTTGTCTGCCATCGAGCCGCCTGCGGCGATGACCCGGGGACTGCTTACGATGCGCTTTCGCATGCTCTGTCTGGCTTTCGCTTTGGCGCTTGCGTCTGCGTCCGCCACCTGCCGCGCCGCGGCCATGAGCGACGGATGGATCGCCCACGCGCCAACGGTCGCGCAAGTGTTCAGGGACATCCGGGGCTCGAACGAAATCGATACGGCCGCACGGCAGGCCGCTGCGTTCGAAATCCTCCGCAATGCGATTCAGGTTTGGACCGGCGCGCTCGACATCAGGTCCATGCCGCCCCGCGCCGCAGCCAGGTTTCGGGAATACTCCCGCGCCTTCGGCGAGAAACCCTATGGCCTCAAATTCAACGACGGGAATTGTTCCGGCAAGAGCTGCATCCGGGCGCAGTTTTTCGAGAAGGAATACGCCTACAGCGCCAGCACGGATTTTATGCGGGAAGTGCTCGGGCGTTATTTTGCGCCGGAATACGTGGCGGCGCAGGTCAATTGGGAAATCGAGGCGCAAAGACGGGGTCAGAATCCCGTTTCCTCCGCCAGCTCGGGGTCTTCGGTCAAGCCGAATTCCTGGATCACCGTAAGCGCTGACGTTCTGGTTTACGGTGGCGGCGGTGTGCTCGTGATCGGGTTTCTCGGGTGGCTGATGTCGAAGCGGGAAGAGCCGGTCGATCCCCTTCCGCCGCTGAGCGAAAACTTCGGCACAGCCGCCTGGGCCGAACACCGGCTCGTCGAGCGTCGCGGGGAGAATATGTTCCAGGGCGTCAATTTCGGCAAAAGCAGCGGACCTGATATCCCCGCCAACGCTCCCGGTGCCCCCGTCACGTCATCGCCGGAAGCACATACGCTGATCGTTGCCCGCACGCGGGCGGGCAAGGGCACCCGCGTCATCGTGCCGACCTTGTTGAACTACACGGGGTCGATGCTGGTCATCGACCCCAAAGGCGAAAACGCGGCGATCACGGCGCGCACGCGCCGCGACCGGCATAAGCAGACGGTCCATATCGTCAACCCGTGGGGAGAAATGGAGAGCCGCTACCGGAGCCTCGGCTTCGCACGGGCCACGTTCAACCCGCTCGACGCGCTTGACCGCAACGATCCCAACGCCGTCGCCTTCGCGCAATCGCTCGCGGCAATCATCTGTCCGCCCGCGACGGGTAAGGAGTCGTTCTGGCAGGGGAGCGCGGCCAACGTGCTCGCGGGCGTCTTTCTCTGGATCGCCGACGCGCCGGGCGAACAAAAAACCCTCGCCCGCGCCCGTCAGATCGTGACCATGAGCCGGGCCGAGTTTCTCAAGATTCTAGTCAAGATGACGGCCTCGACCGCTTACCACGGCGCGGTCAGCGAAATGGTCAGCCAATACATCGACCTCGCGCCGGAAACCTACAGCGGGATCATGTCGAACCTGGCAGAGAACACCAAGTTCCTGTCGGACCCGCAGATCAAGCAATCGACGGCGTCGTCTTCGTTTTCGATGAAGAAGCTCCGGGAGGAAGCGACCACCGTCTATCTCGTCATCCCGCACGACCGGATTCAGACCCACGCCACCTGGCTCCGGCTGGTCATCGCCTCCGCCATGCAGGGCATGAAAAGCCACAAGGCCACAACCGTGCCGCGCCGTCGCTGCATGTTCCTGATAGACGAGTTCGGCTCCATCGGGCGCATTGACGACATTCCGCGCGATATCGCGCTGATGAGCGGCTACGGGCTCGACTTCACGCTGATCGTGCAGGGGCTCGACCAGCTCAAGGATCACTATGGCGATTCCAGCGGAACGATCCTCAGCAATTGCGCCTTCAAGTGGTTCTGTTTCGTCAACGAACTCGACACCGCGAAATATCTCAGCGAAAGCCTCGGCACGGCGACCGTGCGCACCGTGGGAACATCCATGTCTTCCGGCGAGGGCCAGGGCGGCGCCACATCCGGGGAAAGCACCAGCTTCGGCGAGACGGCACGGCCGCTGTTGATGCCCGACGAGATTCTCAATCTCGGGCGGGACGTTGCAATCCTGCTCAACCCGCGCGGTTTGCCGGAGTATCTCAGACCCATCGACTACTGGAATCTCGACAGCGCATACGCTTATCTCAAGTCGATGTATCCGTATTGTATGTCCAACAGCCCACCGCTTCAGTACGACGAAAATCCTTATTTCAATAAACAGCACCAGCAACCACCGCGACCGTCGCCGCCGCAACCACCGTCGTCGCCGCCGCAACCGCCGCAGCAACAGAAACCGCCGTCGCCGCCACCACCATCGCCTCCGCCGCCGCCGCAACCACCCCAAGCGAAGCAAACGCCGCCGCCCGCTCCGGTCGCGACCGAGCAAAACCCCTTCGAGGAATTGCGGGGGCTGACCGGTCTCGCGCCCGTCAAGAAGCAAGTCGAAACTGTCGCCAATCTGGAGAAAGTGAACCAGGCGCGGCGGGCGGCGGGTTTGCCGGTGCCCGATAGGTCAAACCATCTGGTTTTTACGGGCAACCCCGGCACGGGCAAGACGACGGTCGCGCGCATCATCGGCCGGATTTACCGCCAGCTCGGCGTCCTGAAAAAAGGCCACTGTGTCGAAGTGAGCCGGGGCGATCTGGTGGCGGAATATATAGGCCAGACCGCGCCCAAGGTTGCGGAGGCCGTGGAGCGGGCTCTGGACGGCGTGCTGTTTATTGACGAAGCCTACAGCCTGATTTCGCCGGACCTGAAGAGCGATTTCGGGATTGAAGCTATTACGACGCTGCTCAAACTCATGGAGGACCACCGGGACCGTCTCGTGGTCATCGCTGCGGGCTATCGTGAAGAAATGCAGCGCTTCGTGGACAGCAACCCCGGCCTCAAGTCGCGATTCAAGACTTTCATCGATTTCCCCGACTACGCACCGTCAGATTTAATCGAGATTTTCCAGGGGCTTTGTGCTCGGAACGGCGTGGAGCTATCCGGGAAAGCGCCCGCGAAGCTCAAGAAAACAATCCATGCGCTCTATGCAGGGCGTGGCAAGGGGTTCGGCAACGGTCGCGCGGTGCGAAATCTCTTCGAAGTCTGCATGGAACGACAGGCGACGAGGCTGGCGGAAGCGCATGACGTAGGAATAGAGGACCTCAAGCAACTCGCCGCTGCGGACATTCCCGGGCCGGAAGAGGTCAGGACGTGAACGAATTTAGAGCAATGCGGCCAAGTCAATGTTGATGGGGAAAAAAACTTCAAGAATGGCATGTCGTTTTGCAGTTTGGCGAACCCGCGTGCGGGCCGGGCTCTATTCGGCTCCGGTCAAGCCTCACCGAGCCTGCGCTCATGCGCTGTCTCGGCCGTTCGGTAACGATCCCTTTCGCAGAAAATATAGCCGGCGTGATTTTTTGAAGCGTCACTAAGGAGTCCCCTCTCGCGTCAACCAGACTCACAATTTGTGACGCATGCTTTTTTGGCGTTGTCAGAGATCCATCTCCTTCGACCATTTGCATTCCCCTTCGTGCATGGTGGTGGCCACTGCCATGCGCGGTCGCGTCCCGCGTCAACAGGAAGCCTCGGTTCCCCCTGAAGGTTTCCCCCAATTTTCCTGTGTGACGCTGCACCCGCTGCTGGCGCGTCGGGGGTGTCGCCCGAAGGGGTCATGCAAATGAAGGAGACTAAAATGACAACGACAACCGAAAACCAGACGACCGAACCCGCCTCTGGGGCGGGCTGCGCGCGCAATAGCGAAGGCAAGACGTCGCTGCCGGAATCGCATCACTTCAGGAATCTGGAAAACAGTGAAAAATATGGCGTTTCCGCTATGTTTCGATACACTCAAATGATGACCGACAACGACAAAAAAACACCGGAATTTGACCGCCTTCTCACTGATGAGGAGCTGGCGCTCGTTATCAAGCGCGGCAAAGACGGCATAGAAATGCACCGGATATCGGGCAATCCGCTCACCGCCGAGGACATAGAAATGTTCGAGATGTTTAACCGTGAGCGCTGGTCGCATGAGAAGCGGCGCGCCTACATCTTGGCCGAGATCAAACGCCGTCAGGAATCCAAAAAATAGGAGCCGGCTCGATGAGCGACAACGATAAGAAAACTCCGGAATTTGACCGCCTGCTCACTGATGAGGAGCTGGCGCTCGCGATCAAGCGTCGCAAAGAAGGCATGAATTTGCAGGAGATCGTTGGCAATCCGTTCGATGCCGAAGACATCGCCATGTTCGAAATGTTCGACCGCGAACGTTGGTCCCATGAAAAGCGGATTGCTTACATCATCGAACAAACAAAAATAGCCAGTGATACTCAGAAAAAATGAGCGATTGGGACGCATATTTTTATCCGGATACGGATGTCCTCCGGAACAAGCTTGATATCAGAGACGCCGAAGCGCTGGATCGCGCTGAGCGTCGTCTCGTTGACGCACGTATCGAGCAGGGCTGTCCTACCGGCAATTTCGATTTGGAGCATCTTCAAGCCATCCATCGCCATCTGTTTCAGGACGTGTACGAATGGGCGGGTCAGTTACGCCAGGTAAATATGTTCAAGAACGAACCCGGCGAATATATGCCCCATGATCGCATCGAGATGGGCATGCACGACGTTCACCGGCGCATTGTCGAGGCGGATTTTCTGCGCAACATGGATGTTTGGGAATTCTCGGACAAGGCCGCCCAGATTATCGGCGACACCAATCATGCCCATCCGTTCCGCGAAGGAAATACCCGCACCCAGCTTCAATTTTTGCAGCAGCTTGGGGAGCAGGCGGGGCACAGTATCGATCTCACCAAGATCGACCGGGACGCGTGGAACGAAGCAAAAATTCAGTCCGGCTTCGGAAGCTACGGCTACATGAACGATCAAATTCGCGCAGCGATCGGTCCAACCCTGGAGAAGGCGAATACGCCCGCGGACGGGATTGGTAAATCAGTCGGCGTTGATCCGGCTTCCAAGCCGTCGCAGGAGGAGTTGGCACGGGAAGAGTTGGCGCAGCTCCGTAAAGCCGTTGCTGACAGGCAGGAAATAGAACGGCAGGAACTTCTCGAAAAGCATAGGGCGGAGCGTGCAGAGATCGGTCATGCCGGCTCGATGACCGTCGAAGCGCTCGAAAAACGCCAGGCGTCGGAAATTCTGGAGCAGACCGAGCGCCACAAAGACGAGCTTCCCCGCTATATGCGCGAACGCGAGGAGGCGGAGCGCATCATGGAGCGCCTGGAAGAACGGGGTCGGGAAAAGGCCCAAAGCCTGGAAATGAAGTCCCCCGGACGCGGACGATAGGTCGCGCCGGACCGCGCGTCGGTTTCCCTCAAAATCGCGGGCGGGGCGGTTTCCATCCCGAATTGCGAACGCGCCTCGTGTGCTTCCGGGAAGAGGAACGACGGGCCGGTGGGGATGGACGACGGAGCTTGGCGGTGGACACTGGCAGGGGCGGGGCCGCGTTTCGCTCGTTCAGGAACCGGCTGGCGACGAGGGCGCGGGCGCTCTCATCGCTCTACAGCAGCCGCTCGGCGCCGCCTCTGGTAAGGGTTGTCCGTTTCCGTTTTGTTTTTTCGTGTTTGGGTGGCAGCAGAACGTCGCGGAGGTTCCAGCCGAAGTTCGCCGATACCGCCTCGGCGCCACGCACCAGCAGATGGGTCCAGCCATCTCTGGCCTCCAGGACCTCCGCCGTCACCAGCCGCTTGCCGACCCGGACAGGTTTTCCACGCGGCCGGTCCCTGTACACCGGCTCCGTCCATCGGATCACATCCGCTTCAATGAACCCGTCCCCAACGGGCATCCAGACCGCCATGCCCCCTCCATTCTTGGGTCTTGCTCTTATTCTTAATTATCGCATAACCCACTGATTTATCGGTTAATTCTCAAAAGCAACCCATCTAACCCATTGTTTTTTCGGAAAAAAAATAATGACGCCGCCTGGTTCTCGAAACCGGCGGCGGCGGGCTCGACGTGGTCCCCGTTCCCGGTCGGAGACAGGTCATTCCCGACCTCGGCCATAGAGGTCTCGAAGCCTGGTCCTGTGCTTCCCGTCTGCTATCAGCCTTATGCCAAGGATCGCAGGACGGCCCGATAGGGCCGTGCCGGAGGCCCTATGGGCTTCCGGCTCCAAGCTTTGTCCCGGAACCCTGTGGTCCGTGGTATAATTTACATATCGAATCGGGAGAATCGGCGTCAGCCGATACCTCCCACCGCATACCGGACCTTTTTAATCCTACCTTAAGGAAACTCGTGATATTCTAATATCGTGAGGTGCAAGCCATGCGCGGTCACACCGCGCAAGCCGCCCTTCGGGCTCGGCTTGGCAAGGGGTTTCTTCCGACCCCGTTGCATCCCCAGGACCAGGGCGCTTCGCCCCGTGGACCCAGACCAGGCACTTCGTCCTGGACCAGACACCGGGCTTCCGCCCTGGACCCGACCAAGGGAGCCTCCGTGCTCCCTTAAGGAACCCATGGCCGGGGCGTTCCGCCCTGGACCCTGACAAGGGCTATCGCGCCCTTGACCACTCGCCGGGACTTTCGCGTCCCGGCACCCACGAGCAGGCGGCCTTCGAGCCCCTGCACCCTGACCAGGGGGCCTTCGAGCCCCTTGGAGCCCTGACCGGGGTTTCGGCCCCGGCACCGACCAAGGGAGCCTTCGTGCTCCCTTAAGGAACCCATGACCGGGGATTTCGGCCCCGGCGACGACCAGGGGCATTTTGCGCCCTTGGCTGCGGGGCGGCAGACAAGAACCGCCCGGGAGAGCCGGTCTCACCGCGCCGGCCCCGCCAGGACAGGCCCCTTAAAACCCGCGTGCCGACGCACGCAAGAGGGGTGGAATGACGAGCGGGAGCGACAAACGACAGCGGGGCGAGACTGTCACCGTCCGTCTGACCAAAGACGAACGCGCCACCCTTGAAACCCTGTCCTCCCGCAGCGGCATGGCCGCGGGCGCTTTCATGCGGGCCGCCGCCTTCGGCGACGCGGGCCCCCGCGCCAGACGCCGGCCCACCGCCGACCATCGGACCCTGCGGCAACTTCTCGGCGAATGCGGACGCATCGGCAACAACATCAACCAGATCGCCCGCCGGTTGAACCAGGGCGAAACCGTCTCCCTCCCTGAAATCAGGGAGGCGCTTGCCGCCTACCGCCAAATCCGCGACGCCATCTTCACCGCCCTCGGCATGAAGTCCGCCGAGGAGGGGTCCGATGATCATCAAGGGTAGCAGCCGCGGCAGCCCCGGCCAGCTCGCCCGCCATCTTCTCCGCACCGACACCAACGAGCACGTCAAAATCCTCGAAATCCAGTCCCCGCACGACAGCCTCAAGGAGACGTTTCGCGACTGGCAGTTTCTGACCGAGGGCACCCAGGGGAGCCGGGGGCTCTATCACGCCAACATCGATCCGCATGGCGACTACGCCATGACGCCCGAGCAGTGGCAGCGCTCCGTCGAAGTCCTCGAAAAGCAGCTTGGCCTGGAAGGCCAGCCCCGCGCCGTCGTCCTCCATGAAAAGCACGGGCGCGAGCACATCCACGTGGTCTGGCAGCGCACCGATATCGACACGATGACGCTGCGCTCCGACAGTTGGAACTACCTTGCCCTCGAGCGGGCGAGCATGGCCCTCGAAAAGGAATTCGGGCACGAGCATGTTCCCGGCAAGCACGCCAAACGCGATCGGGAACAGCAGCCAGAATTCCCGCGGCAGGAATTTAACCACGCCGAATGGCAGCAGGGCGAACGCACGGGCATCGACCCGCGGGAATTCAAAGCTGCCATCACCGCGCTCTATGCGCAATCCGACAACGGCCAGGCTTTCAAGGCGGCCCTTGAAGAGAAGGGCTATGTCCTCGCCAGGGGCGACCGCCGCGATTACGTCATCGTGGACGAACATCACCAAGTCTATAGCCTCGCCCGGCAGATCAAAGGTGTGAACGCCAAAGAGCTGCGGGAATTCATGGCCGATATCGACCGGAACATGATCCCGACCATCGATCAGGCCAAGGCGCTTCAGGACGAGCGCCCCCGCGAACCGGAGAAATCTCCGAGGGAGAGCCCCGAGGCTCCCCAACCGCCCGCATCTCAACCGGAAAGCCCCGCGCCGGACAGCTCCGCCAAGCAAGACCTTGCCAAGGAAGAAATCGCCGCCCTCGAAACCGCGTTGAAGGAGCGCCACGCGGAGGAGGGCCGCCAGATGCGCCTTCGGCAGGAGGCTGAATACGAACAGACGGCGCGGGTCCTCGCAGAGGAGGCCCAGGAGAAGCTCGGACACTTCGACGCCCTGCAACAGGCGGCGAGGGAGCAGTTTTTCCGGGACACCTACCGGGCACAGACCGGCATCGCCGGTTTCATCGAAGCGATCAAAGAAAGACTCAATCCGCAACTTTTGGCCGACAAAGCCCGTGACCGCAAAGACGCGAAGGACGCGTTCTTGCGTCGGCAGGAAAAGGCACGCGCAGACAGGGTCGTGCGTCTCACGACTGAACGGGAAACCGACCTCGCCGAGCTGACTGAACGCCACGAACAACAGCGCCGCGAACACGACGCCAAATACGAGCAGGAGCGCGACCGGTATTTGCGCGAGCGCGAGGCCGCCGCAAGACTTCTCGCCGAGATAGAGGAGCGCCGTCGCCTCGAACAGCAGCTCAAAGACGAACATGGACGAAGCATCGGCGGACCCGATCCGCCAACAAGTGTACGCTGAGCGGTTCGCGCTTCCTGCAATCAAAGCCGAGCCGCTTCCTCACCAGAAAGGTTGCTGCGCTTTCCAATTGGGGTTCCCGGTTCCTGACCGAAACGATGCTGCGCATGCTGGCATTGGCGCAACGCCGGATCGCCGTGGCGATTGCAGCAATCGAGCGCCTTCTCGCGAAACCTCCTCCGCCGCCAGCGCCGCCCCCGCCATCGCCGGCGCCGCCGGGCGCGCCGCAACTTCAGTCGATGTTCCTGCGCCGTGCGGCGCCACGGCGAAAGCTGCGGAGGCATTTCAGGCCGTTTTGATCGTGCAGCGGTGGACAACCAGCGCCTTGACGGACACGAAAGGTTTCGCAGTGCGGTAAGTTCAAAGATGTGGCAAGATGTTGCGTAATACCAATCGTATGTCGCCACGTCATAGGTAAGCTATGCACGTCTGGTGACCTGTTCGTTGAAATAGGATACCAGCACAGCCCCATGGACTTCGCGATACGATCCGAAAAAAAGCGGTTTCTGATCGCCGAAATGCAGCTCGCATTTCAGCTCACGAATTATGCACCTGATTCGTTCATGGCGCGCACCCTCGCACTTCATATCGTTATCCGGGCGAAAGACTTTATCGAACATGCAAGAGCCATTCGAAAGCCGCTCGCCATCTCAAAGACAAGTGATTACCATATAGCGAAAGAAGCCTATGCAGATACCTTCGCGGAGTATTACGGCATCGCTCGCGACAAAATCGGCGCGCATATCCAAGATTTGGATTTCAGCAAACGCATCGAAATGTGGACGGCAATCGATCAAAGTAAGATCGGGTATTTCGTAGACGGTGCCGTCGAGATTTACACAAAGCTAGCTAGCGTTCCGGGATATGTGTCGTACGTACCGCCCGCAATTCTAAATGACGCCGATCTGAAAGCTGCCGTGGCGGATTTCAGCCGAAAAAGAGGCGATAGCAATTGGGTCGAAATGAGTTCTGATCCGCTCGCCGTCACGCGAGAGAACACAACAGCAGTTATGAACGGATCGCCACTTCATGCGCGCGCAGGGCAAGTCACGCTCATCAAGCGGTGGGTCACGATGCTCGCACCCTTGTTGGTGAAGTTTTCAGCCTATCCCGAAATCACCCGCATCCTGCGAGCGAACATCATCACCGACTTCGTTAGCTATTGCGATTGTCTGGTCACGAGGCCTGTCACGTCGGGCGCGCCGCAGCAGATGGATGGGCTGGATACCATCCTGATGGCCCAAGGCCTATCAGCTGGCCAGATTATGGATTTCGTCGCGGCCTCGCGCTTTGACGAAAGGCTGGCCGTAGCGCGGGAAGTTCGAAACAAGATCGGGGCACATCTTGAGGAAGATGACACGGCCCCACTCTCAACTCTACTTGCTTCGCTGGACGCTTTCGACCTGGAAGGTATGCTTGAGTTTCTGGACTTACTCCATCAAACGTTCATCGCAACCTGCTACCAATCTCCGATTCTCCGAATTCACGCTGCCGACGGACACCGCATGCATGGCGTTACAGCGTCTCGGCTTCCGTCCAGTCCCTATTCCGACCAGATTGTCGAAAGCGCGCCCGCTCCTCCGCGCGCTTTCACTGACGATGAGGTGAGCTACAAGAAGTATCTGACCCAATGGTTGGATGGCGACGAGCAGCAGAAGGAAGATGCCCGGTCGTATTTCTGGAATGGGTTCCTTCATTCTGAAGTCGTTGAGACGATCGACGAGAAGCAGGTATTTGGAAACTCCTGGTCAGGGCAAACACACCAATACCGACGGCTTCACAAGTTCGTGGAGAACTTCCTTGCGAGCTGCAAGGAAGAGGACTTTAGCGGCGTTATGCAGCTATTGTTGGCATGCCGAAACGGTGATCCTTATTCCCTGAGTGAAGTCCTGGTCAGGACACGTAGCAATCTTTCTACCAGCAAAGACGTGTGGCTGTGCCATGTGCTCGGTGAAATTTGTTGGCTGCCCCACGCGTCCGCTATTGCGTTTCTCGAAGCACAGGCGAATAACCCGTTCTGGTCTGTACGGCTACAGTCGCTCGTATCGAGATTTAAGATTTTCGCACGCTCGGAAGGTCAGTCTCGCATCAACAATAAGGACAAAGCGGGCGCTTCGTTAGGCGATTTTGTTGCGACGCTTGTCGCCGGTCTCGCCCCTGAAGAAAGCTTGATCGCTCATATGGCGATAGCGAGTCAGTTGAGCAACGCGCTCGGACCATTTGCCCAACCATTTACCAACGATGTTTTAATTCTCAGAGAAATGGTAGAGGCAGAGTCTCTCGCATTTTTGGCAACTTCAGTTGCTGCCGAAGCAAAGCCCGATTTGACGAACCTCCTGAATGCCAGGGACTATGTTGGTGCGGTTGCATTGCTGGCCATAAAACTCGAAGGTGATGAGCAGAAAAAGAATTTTCGACGAGGCATGCTCGAAGCCGCCTGTAACGGCACTATCGCTGCGGCGGAACATATTTCGTCCGCCCGAAATCTAGCGGTATGCTTTCTCCTTCTTGAGCAATATGAAATTGCGCTTGAGCAAGCATCCGCGGTGGCAGCGCGCGCACCCGGTGATTTACAGTACCAGAATACGATCCTGATGGTGTTGGCGAATACACCCGGCGCTGAACAACAAGGCCTCGGTGAAATTGCGCGGCTGCGCGCAAACTATAAACTTGACGCAGAAACAGAGAAGAACCTCTCTGAGGTGGAACGCAATCTTATCGCGAAGCGCGACGGAGCGCCTTAATGACAAAGGGCCCGCGGCCCGATTCTCGCTCGATGTTCGGGGATCGCTTCGACATAGGGAAAGATCAATGCGTTGCACACCTCGACGTTTTCGATCTCGTTTACGCCCGATTGGCTGGTAGAGTTTGGAGTTGACAAGGCCGTGGTCGCCGATCGGACACGTACCCGCGTCCTTGCGCTCGGCAGCGCCGGGGCAAATCGAGTACACCGATTTTCCGTTCGACAAGATACGCTTCTAGGGGAGATGGCGGCCTTTTGGGCGGGGCATGCTGTTAATCCATTCGCGCTGAATTTTGTCACACAAAATTACAGAAAATAAGCAGCAATGGGAGACAGTTTAGGATTATAGCCCGTCCCGCCGCTGGCGGGACCAGGCTCTACTCGGGCGAAGCCGCCCTCACCGAGCCGCGACATGCGCGTCTCGGCCAGAGGTAACGATCCTTCGGGCAAGGTGAGTCTTTCGGTCGCCGACGCGGCCGTCAGCGCGCTTTGGCGCGCAGCTTAGGGGCGCTGCCCCTCAGCGCGCTGCAAGGGGCTTCCGCCCAGCTTCCTCCGCCGTCGCGAAGGGGCGCCGGCTCCGTGCAGCCGGTTCCCCGCGAAGCCCCTTTCCGCTTGCACTCCCCGGTCTCGCCGACGGGCAAGGGTTCAGACGCGCGCTGAACCCCAAGCCTGAAGGAGAGAAGATCATGGAAAAGCAAGACCTCTACACCAGAATCACGAACCGCATTGTTGCGGAACTGGAGACAGGCACCCGCCCTTGGGTGAAACCCTGGAACGCAGAACATGCCGCCGGACGCATCACCCGCCCGTTACGCCACAACGGAATCCCCTATCGCGGAATTAACGTCGTTACGCTTTGGATGACGGCGACCGCATGCGGTTACGCCGCGCCGATTTGGTTGACCTATAGGCAAGCGCAGGAACTCGGTGCGCAGGTGCGCAAGGGAGAGCATGGTGAGCTTGTCGTGTTCGCAAGCAAGATCACGCGCACCGAGACTGCCGACAACGGCGACGAGACCGAAAGGGAAATCCCCTTCCTCAAAGGCTACACCGTGTTTAATGCGGAGCAGATCGACAATTTGCCCTCGCACTTCATGGCGCCAGCAGCGCCGATGATCGATCCCGTGCAGCGCATTGCCCACGCGGAAGCCTTCTTTGCCGCAACCGGTATAGACATCCGGCATGGCGGAGACCGGGCTTTCTACGCTGAAGGCCGCGACATTGTGCAGATGCCCCCGTTCGAGACGTTCAACGACGCGGAGAGCTATTACGCCACCTTGGCGCATGAATGCACACACGCCACGAAACACGAGAAGCGCCTTGCCCGCGAGTTTGGCCGCAAACGCTGGGGAGATGAAGGATACGCGGCGGAGGAACTGGTTGCCGAACTTGGCAGCGCCTTCCTTTGTGCCGATCTTGCCCTTACACCGGAACCCCGCGCAGATCATGCCAGCTACATTGAAAATTGGTTGCGCGTGCTGAAGAACGATAAGCGTGCGATCTTCACCGCTGCCGCACACGCCGAACGCGCCGCCGCCTTCCTGCATGGCTTGCAGCCCAAAGCAGAGGCCACAGAGGCGGAGATCGAGGTGAGGGCCGCCGCTTAGGGGCGGCCCAGCCCTCGCGGCGGCCCCGTGCATGCCCGGGCCGTCCGCCGGTGCTCTTGGGGGCTCTTTACCCCCGCCGCAGGGCATCCCCCGCGTTGCGGCCAACGCGGCTGACCGACTCAAGAAACGGACGGATAATGGAGTCCTGCATCCGACCTTGGCCGATCGGGCAAGAAAGGTGCGGCTTGATCCAGTCGAGCGCATCCTGCCCTAGCGGCTTGATGGGTTATCTTTTACCGAATGCCCTGAGGGCCAATCACGGAGGCCGCAATGACCGACGAAGAGAACGAAGCACTCAAGTTGTATTGTCTCTTAAAGGACCCCCAAATCGAAATGCATTGTCGTGCGGTAGAGTTACGACAGGAGATAAAAGAACAGCTCGACCGCGCCGAGCTTGGGCCGTCCCCGGAAACGGAGCAGCGCCACAAGGAGGAACGCCTTGAGGTGCAGCAGAATCTAGATTTCGACCAAGGCGATCACCAGCGCGCGATCCTCGCCCTCCAAATAGGACCTGACGAGGCTCTCGCGCGGGGGTTGGACTATCCCGATCCCCTCGATCCGGAATACGAAAAGCTGATGCATAGCCTCGCGCAGCGTCAGTACGCCGAGGCTCAGGCTTTCAAGACGAAATTGGATGACGTGCTGAAAAATGAGCCGCTGCATAATAGCGCGATCACGCAATTCAGGGACGACTATCACCGGCTGTACGACGGATTTTCTACAGAGAAAACGCGCTACAGCCGCGATTACCACCGAGCCAAACATCTCGCCGAAGACTGGCAGGCGCTAGAGAAAAATATTCAGAATCTCGGTCCTAAAATAATCCGATGACCGACCGTTACGACTGGCCGATGAACTCGCCTGCATCGCGGCATTTTTCTCATTCGCCCTTCCACGGTTTCCCTGGCAGGTGCGCGATCAGGCGCGAGGATACGATTTCGGCGGCGGCGTCAATGTCCCAGGCGTAACCCGGTGCGAGTAGCGCACCGATATCAGCGGTGAATTGCCGGTCGCGCAGTTTGGCATCAATATTCTGCTCGAACTCGGCGCGCGACACCTGGTGGCCGCCATGCGCCATGTATCGAGAAAACGCATCGATCACGCGATCGGGATGGGCGGACGGTTCTTTGAGCGCGACGGAAAGATCGAAAAGGTCGCGGCCTTTCTTGCGCTGATAAAGGGCGCGCAGCTTCGTGCCGAGCAGCTCATCAAGCGCGTAGGTCGCGATCTCGCAGTCGCCTTCAAACCAGCGCGAGGACACGGCGAACGGGAGGCGCGCGAAACCGTAAACCGCAAAATGCTCCCGCGAATTGATTTCGACCTTGAGCCTGAGCGGGATCGGCGGCATGTCTTCCGAGTCAAAGCGATAGAAAAACGTCACCCGGCCTTCGCTTTGCTTGTACCGCGGCTTGCCAAGCCAGCCATCGAGCGCCTCATGGAGCGCGTCCATGATCGGACCCGCGGGTTCGGCGCTGACCTGTACGAGATCGATATCTTCGGAGTACCGCGCCGGCGGCGTCAGGTGCAGCTTGTAAAGTGCCGTCCCGCCGCGGAAGGCGAGCGAGCGCCCGAGCAGAGGATGGGTGAAGATCGCCACGAGCGCGCGGCTGATGACAAGGTCCTGCTCGACCTGCAAGTCCTGTACCCATGGCGCGTGCGCCCGCCACTCCGTGATGTAGTCGCGCGGAATCACAGTTCCGCCTCCACATCGGCATTGATGATCACCTTCCACGCCGCATCGCGCGGCGCATCTTTGGCAGGCGCTCCCGGCAGCAGCGGGGCGCTCTGCCGTGCATGCCGCCCGACGTAATCTTTCAATGCGGCGGCTTTGTCCGCGGCGCCGATTTTTTGCAGGAGGTAGCCGAGCCTTTGTGCCCACGGCAGCGGCTCCGTCTGCGCCGCCGCTGCCAGTTTTTCTGGATCGATCTTTTCGGCAAGCTCCGCAAGCACGGTCGCAATCACATCAAGTCCACCCGCCTGTTCATGATAGCCGACAAGGTCGAGCGCCGTCGCTTCGGGTGTGGAGACGAGGACCGTGCCGCGCGGCGTGTTGAAGGTCTGCACCGGCACGTCCTTGAGGCGCTTGCGTATATGGAAGGTGACGCGCATCTGCCCGCAGCGAATGGGGCGGCGCGCCTTGGCGAGCATCACCTGAAATTCCTGCGGCCGGTGATGGGCGGCGCCATGAAACTGGGCTGCTGAAAGAAGCCCGGCATAGTAGGCAAGGCCCTGCCGCTGCATCAGGGACGGAATGAACTGGTCGGCCGGAAGGCAGCCGAGACGACGGTATTCCGGCGGAACGATGACGTAGAAGCCGCGGGCCGGGCTGGCGATCAGGCCCCGCCGGGCGAGCCGGTTCAGCGCCAGCTTGGCCGCAGCCCCCGAAACCCCGAGTGCCTCGCGGGCCTCTTCGGAGCTGAATTGATAGCGTCCGCGGGAGGCGAGGGCCTCTATATATCCCCTGGCGTGCAGGGGAGGAGAATCCGTATCCATGTGCACAAGGTATCATTTTCTGATACTTTAGGCAATTGAATTAGTGTGATGCCCTAGCCCAGCCGCTTCCCCGAAGCACGTCCAATTTCCGAGCATGCCCCAAGCATCCGTGCCCGACCGCGAAATCCAGTAAGTTTTTTCTCGGATTTTCCAGTTTTTTTCCTATACTGTCCCGGTTGGCAATTCCGGGTGGCATATGACCGACGAGATTCTCACGATCCGGGAAGTGGCGGAACTTCTCAAGATCAACGAGAAGACGGCCTACAAGCTTGCCGCGGAAGGCAAACTTCCCGGTTTCAAGGTTGGCGGGTCTTGGCGGTTTGAACGCCAGGAGATCGCCAACTGGATGAAGCGCAAAGTCGAGGAGCAAAGAAGGGACGGCAAGGCTTGATAACCGAATACCACGCCAAGCTATTTGCACATGAGCTGAGCCGGCGGCATTCCGTAGCGGATGCCGCAAAGCTGGCCGGTACTTTGGTCGATGCGCAGGTCCCGTACGAATTACTTGGCCTTGCCAAACGCACCGCACAACGCCTGCAGAAAGATGCGGCGACCCCGGCAGCACGTCTTATTCATTGCAGGGGATTGCTGCAACAGGGTCAGTGCGACCCGCGACTCGACGCTTTTGCGCAGCAACTCTCATGCATGCCAAAGGACGAACAACACTTCTGGATTGGTACATTCTATGCGTTGCTCCTGCCTACAACTGAGCGCAGGTCAAAGGCGATGTATTTTACGCCGCCGCATATAGCACGCTCTATCGTTGCCCTGGCCTGCAAGCACGGGTTCGATCTCAAGAGACACACCGCGATCGATCCGGCAGCCGGAGGCGCAGCGTTCCTTTCGACTCTTGCCGCGCAAATGAGCGACGGAGGCTCTACCCCGTCATCCATTGTCAAGCGCCTGAATGGGGTTGAGTTGGATTCTGGCCTAGCGGCACTCTCCGAAATACTCATTGGAGATCAGCTCGGCACGAAGGTTGAGAGGCGTGCAATCGTGACGGTCGGGAATTCTCTCAAACGACTTCCATCTGCACAATTTGACCTCGTCCTTGCCAATCCGCCATATGGTCGCGTTTCTCAAAATGAAACGGCTAAGCGGCACTGGGAAAACGTTTGTCATCCAGGTCACATCAATAAATACGCGCTCTTTACCGAATTATGCATCAGACTCACCAAACCGCAGGGTTTGGTTGGCCTTGTGCTCCCATCAAGTTTCGTTGCCGGACCTCTCTACGACAAGCTTAGAGCGTTCCTTCGACAACGTGCGGAAATACTTGTACTCGGCGCCGTCCCCCGCCGCGATGAAGCTTTTATTGACGTGGATCAGGACGTCTCCGTCGTCCTCGCCCGAGCAGGCGAGGCCCATCGCGCAACGACGCCCGTCGTCTTCGGTTCATTCGAGCGATGGCAGGCCTTCAAGGCGAACGCGGTGTCCGCATTATCTCTAGACCCTGGAGAACCGTGGGTCATTCCGGCCAGCGTCGCAGGTATTGCGACTGGCGGCGCTACATTGGACGACTATGGAGTGACTGTACGGGCCGGATATTTTGTATGGAATCGTGAGCAAGATCGGATGCTCACGCGAAAGCGCAGGAAGCTCGACATACCGCTTATCTGGGCGCAAAACGTGCGGGCAGGAAAGCTATGCAGCCCGAAGTCGAAAGAGCGCGCGAATGGCATCGACTATGTGAGGTTCGAGGGAGAGTCGTCCGCGATTGTCCGTAAGAACGCTATCGTCATTCAGCGCACAACGAATAATTCACAAGATCGTCGTCTCATTGCAGCCTGCGTTGATCCCCAAGTCCTAAAAAAATGGGGGGGGTTCGTCTCCGAAAACCACACGATCGTCATTACGGGAGATGACGCGGCAACGATCAATACGCTCTGTCTTCTCCTAAACTCAAAGGCCGTAGACGCACGCTATCGCCAGCTTTCTGGCACTGCCAGCATTTCTGTCAACTTGCTTCGGCGGTTGGATTTACCAGCGCCTCAAGTACTAACGGTTGCGCTCGCACACAGCAAGAACGCCGAAAAGGCGATAGAAGAAGCCTATGCCGCTTCGCGATTCCCGCTTGCCACTGTGAGAGCTTAGATGACGAAGCGTTTCGGCCCGCCCAAGAAAAAGTCAAGCTATAAGGCCGATTCCATCAACTTACGGCGTCAAAAGGCGGAATCCGCGCGCGCGGAGGCGCTTGCTCACTTCCGAGAGAAGATCGCAGCACACGCGGAGCAATCGCGTTCTGTGGCAGAGATCGAGGAGACCAAACCGAGGCGCGATATCGTCCGATACCTGCAGGCGATGACCAATATTCCTTTCTATTCCCTCGACCAGCCTGGAACCCTCCATGCCAGTGCAGTTTATAAGCGCGTCGCGGAGATCGTGCTTTCCGCCATGAATGCCACGGCATCGGAGGCCGTTCTCTGTTGGCCGAATTGCACGCTATCCCCCACTGCTGTTGCGGCACTGCTTGCGCTGGCCGATTGCGGATCAACGGACGCTATCACAGTTCACGGAACGGACGCGCTATCCGCGCCGATGGGTCTACGTGCCTTGATCTATCCCTACGCGAGGACATCGCACCGGCCGCTTCGCCACATCTATGTCGATAAGGACTATCTCGGGCAGCTCCATCTACGGCATCAAATTCGCAGCGGCCAAAGCGGGGAGGACATGGCGCTTGCGGATTATCACAAGACGCTCGCCCGCGCGAAAAGCCTCTCCGGCTTAGCCGTTGACGGAAAGACCTACGCTGAATTCCTCCATCCCAGCCTCGACGACACTATTCCCTCTGGGCCGTGTCATGGAGCTGGCACCCGAAGCGAGCTAATGCAGCGCGTCAGTAGCAAGACTGACCTTCGCAAGATCAGCCGGTCGCACGAGGGTGACGATCCCGCCAAAGCGCGTTTCTATTTGTTTGGACTTCGCTCGAATGACTCGATCACTTCGTCGCTTCGGCGCCTACCAAAACCTCTCGACTTGGTTCTCATCGACTTGACGCGCGTTGGACGCAACAGGCTCGGCCAAGAATGGGAAAAGCGCCTGCGCTCATTCCTCACCGAACTGGAGAGCCGTGTCGGCAAACTGCCGACCGTTTTTCTGACCGACGATCCTTGGGCGTTCGACCGGGTGCGTTTCGACCTCCTCGGAACGCATGCACGGCGCCGCTCGGCGGCGATACCTGGACGTTCGAGCATCATCCTCGCCCAAGGATCGGATATCGCGGTGACCGCCGAAGCGACGCGCCCGGTGTATTCGACGGTGAAGTCCTTCGAAGTCATCCCATTCGCAGGAGAGGTGACCGCCACGCTCAAACGCCTTCGCACCGCGCGTAAAGCGGCAGACGCACTTGGGGACTTCGACAGTGCCGTACGGCTTCAATCCCTGATCGGCGCTGTCAGCCGTTGCACCTCTTTGCCTGGCTCGCTCGCTAATCTCGGTGCCTACGTCGAGCGGGAGGCGGGAACGGCCCAAGCTGCGGACCTTCTCGCCGTCTATCGCGTCGGCACGACGGTTTCCGAACTTCAACAGTGCCTCGGCCCCTGGGCGCAGGCGCATCGCTCCGAGCTTGTGGCGATCTGCGAGGACGTGAAGCGGGTGTGTTCCCGTGCTGAACAAGTCACCCCAGTAGCGGAACTCATCGGGGATGTCGTGCGGAAATTCCTACGCGTTAGCTCCAAGACCGCCATCCTATTTCAGAAGGACATGCTCGCCGACTTCGCCAAGTATGCATGCATGCAGGACCCCGACATGGGCGAATTGGTGGACCGGCGCGCTAATGAGAGCGGCATGCTGCTCTTCCTAGACCGCGCGGGTCTGGACGACCTCGCCGACCTTCCGACGCCCGAGCGAAACTATGTCAAGACGCTGATCGTCATTTCTCCGACGCGCTCCGCGCTCCTGAGCCTGCTGGCACGCCCCTGGCTTCCCGACAGGATCATCATCGTCTCGGAGGTCGAGAACATCTTGAGTGCGGCGCGAGATGCAAACCGCCTCTCACGGTATGGCGAGCTTGCCGAGTTGAAATCGCGCTTCGAGATGTTCGCCGCGCGCGCATCGATGGAAGTGAAGCGCGTCACCAACGCGGCGGTCGATCTTGATCCCCGGATCGAACCGACCGAGGACGTCGAAATACCCTTGAGCGGCATCGTGAACCTCGCGGGCCACACGCGCCCCGGCCAATCGATCTTGAAGTTCACTTTCGAGGGCGGCCAGGTGGTTCTCGCGCGGCCCGGAACAAAACTTGTCGTTCAAGATACGTCGCGCACGATCCCCGTTTTCGCGGAAGTGCCCGCGCGGGATGTCGAGATCGGCGAACGCGTTTGTGTCATCGGCGACGCCTTCTTGGAGATGGCGCGTCCCCTGTTGAACATCAGTGCCCGCGCGGCGGAAGAGATACGGGATTACCATAAACTGGTTCTCGATAGGTTTCAAAAGCTACCCGGCGCAACGTCGGCTGACCGCCTGGCACATGTTGTTGATGCGATGGGTATGTCCGGCGTTACGGTTCAGCGCGCATCATATTGGGTGGACCTTGACGAGCAGCTCGACGCTCCGCTCCCCGAAGTCGTGCCGCACGCCCCTCGCGACGTTCACACCTTCATGGCGTTTATGAAAGCGCTATCCGTCAGCGAAAGCATTGCAGGACGATACTGGACATGGGCCGTGATCGCGCAACGCACGAGCCGCATGCGCGCAGCGATAAATTTCCATGACGCCTATCGGAGCATCCTTGTGGAGACCTACGGAGCCATCTCAGACAATCCCGACCGCGCGAGAGATGTTCGCCGCCTTCGGGCCGCCGCCGAAGGCTTCGTGAGCGTTGTGTCGGCAAAGGCGGAAGAGGGAGGTGGCGATGCGGGAGCTTAGAGCCGTTCCGGAAAGTTGTTGAATCGAGGGAATCGGATGTGATTCATTGTGCGGCACCTCCGGCAAGGATGGAAGGTGCAAGGTGTGGACGTCCGAACATCGCCGCGCGGCTGACCGGCGCGGCCTTCGCTACCCGAGCGACCTGAGCGATGCCGAGTGGGCGGTGATCGAGCCGATGATCCCGCCGGCAAAGCGCGGCGGCCGCAAGCGCAGCGTGAACGTCCGGGAAGTGTTGAACGGCATCTTCTATGTGCTCTCGACCGGTTGCCAATGGCCGGCGCTGCCAAAGGACCTGCCGCCGAAGAGCACGGTTTGGGAATATCTCGATCTGTGGGAGTGGAACGGCACGCTGGAGCGCATCCACCACGCGCTCTATGTCGCGACGCGTGAGCACGAGGGGCGCGAGGCGAGCCCGACGGTCGCGGTCATCGACAGCCAGAGCGCCAAGGCCGCTCAAAAGGGGGCTCCGCGCTCGACTCGCATGGCTTTGATGCGGGCAAGAAGGTCACGGGCCGCAAGCGGCACATCCTCGTCGATACGCTCGGCCTTCTCCTGAACGTCGTCGTTCACCCCGCGGATGTGCAGGATCGCGATGGGGCGCGGCTGGTCCTCGATCGACGCACGCGCCGCCTCTTTCCCTTCATCGAGCGCATCTTCGCCGATGCCGGCTATCAGGGACCACGCGTGGCGCGAGCCGCCGCCAGAACCGGTCATTGGGTTGTCGAAATCGTCAAGCGCAACGAACTGCACAAGTTCGTCGTGTTGCCCAAGCGTTGGATCGTCGAACGCACGCTGGCATGGATCAGCCGCAATCGCCGCCTCGCACGCGACTTCGAACGCTACGCCCGAACCGTCGCAGCCTTCATCCGTCTTGCGATGATCCGCATCATGCTTCGCCGCTTGACCAAGCCAACCCATTCCGCGTGAATCCCAACTTTCCGGAACGGCTCTTAGTGCCAGAGACCTTCGCAGCATTGATCAAGAACTCAAGGAAGCCGTATGCGACGCCGTCGTAAATCTCACAATCGCGCGCATGAGTGGCGCCGGTCCCGAGGGGCAGGTGCTGTATGGGCCAAGCCCTCGCCGATCCATCGTTTCGGGCCAATTGCTCCCACGCTTCGATGAGACGGGTTCGAGCGATGAAACATCGGACATCCGCATCGCGGCCCTCGGCATTGACTTCCAAGTTGCGAACGAGAGCGGTGCAGAGGCTTCCGCAACGCCGTCCTTTTCGGTCTATGTCCGTGTTCTTCCCGACTGGAACGACTTGTCGGACCCGAGTTTGGAGCTTGATCCCCAATTCAGGTTGCAGACAGCAGTCCAATCCGCGATCGACGCGCGCATCCGGCAGCTTCGCGATCAGCGCTTTCAACTAGAGGGAGTTGCGAGCCCAAACTGGTCGTCGCTGACGCCCACACAGAAGCAAGATATCCGGTCGCGACGTAACCGTATTCAGGACGAGGTAAGACTGCAGGCCTATCACGAGCAGGGAATCGAATTACAAGTGGTGGACGCCCGTGTCGAAGACCGTGAATCGGATGCCAACGATGGGAATGTCGAAAACGGCGGGCCGGATGCCGACAATGCTTCCGGCGATGCCGATCAACGTCTTCGCATCGGCAGATTGTTGCAGCAGGGGCGCAGCATCCCTTACGGGCTCCTTGAGCCCGCGCGCCCACCTGCAAAGTGGAGGCGGATTGACCTGACGCTCGCGACCTTTCGCTGGGCGCTCGATGCGGAAGGCCCGGCTCTCGCGGCGAGCGCGGCAGCGTACTCGAACGACGTGCGCCAAGCAGCGCTTGACCAAGTAACACAATGGCTGAATTCGCCGGATGGCCTTCAGAGTAGTTGGCGCGATTTGCGCGTACAGCCTCAAGATATCGAGACAGAGCAGGCCTGGCAGAACTACCGTGCGCGTGCGGCGGCGATGCCTGTGCCAGTCGCCGATTTGCTGCCGAAACTCGACGGGCTTGAATTGCAGATCGACCGGATCGCCAACTATGCGGACCCGGCGCTCGCGTCCATTCGCGTCGCCTTGGATAACCGCACGGCGCAGCTCTCAAGGCGTCAGGCCGCGACCAGAACAGACGCCATCTTCGACGTCCGACTTGTCGTCGAGGTCCCGACGCGCGCGCATCGCCATCTGCGCCTTGATCGCGTCGAGCCCTCATACAGGTTTCGGGAATTTCTCAACTACCCCGCAATTGGCCTCAACTGCGGCGTCACGAGCGAACGAACCGAGGAGACTCTAACCCTCGCGACAACATGGTCGCCGCGTTTCATCCAGCCCCGCATCATTCCGAGGCGCATCAATGTCCCTACGACCTTCACCGTCCTCGCGGATGAGTCACTCGCGATTGAAGGACTCTATGAATTACCGCGCGCGTATGTGGATTGGATAAATGAGGAAGAGGCCCGCTTGCGGCCCGCCGTTCGGGCCGGGCTGAGCAGTCACGACGCCGGCATCGAAACGAGTCGCTTGGAACAAGACATCCGCGCGCAGAGACAGGAGGCGGCGTATATTGAGCGTGGCGTTCGCCTGCTTGAAGAGTCCCAGCGCGCGTTTCGCGCGCTGGCGGGCGAAACGAACGCCGCGCGCCGCGCCGACCTCACGCGCCGCGCCGCGCCTTATCGCGCGTGGATATTCACGAACCAGTCGTTCCTCTTGCGAGATAGGGGAGACACCGAACGGGGTTGGCATCTGTTTCAGCTTGCTTTCATCCTCGCACACATTCCCACGCTCGCGTCGCGGATGGAGGAATACAAATCGTATCAAGATGCCATCCTTGACGAAGACGCCGCGAGCTTGCTCTATTTCCCGACCGGTGGCGGGAAGTCGGAGGCCTTCTACGGCACCCTCATTGTCGCCATGTTCCTTGACCGCCTTCGCGGTAAGGAGCGTGGCGTCACCGCTTTCGTCCGCTATCCACTGCGTCTCTTGACACTGCAGCAAGGCCAGCGCGTCCTGCAGCTCATCGCGCACGCCGAGCTTGTCCGGCTTCGAAACAATGTTGGGCAGTGGCCGTTCGAGATCGGATTCTGGGTCGGCAGCGCGAATACGCCCAACCGGTATTCGCAGGTTCCGTCGATTGTGCCTTTGCTTGATGATGGGGACCACTCCGACGATACCCGGCTTGAAGAGGGGGCGGCGGGCCTTACGGACGAAGAGAGAAAGGCCGCTCAAAAGTATCGGGAATTCAGGCTGTCCTACAACAAGGTACCGAACTGCCCGGTTTGCGGGTCGGACACCGGCCTGCGCCGCGTCCACACGGACGCCACCGCGCATCGACTTGGAATTATCTGTTTCAGCAATGACTGCGACTATAATCGTCAGCACGGCGGACTCGCCCCCCTGCCGTTCCTTCTCACCGACGACACGATATACGCACGCGCGCCGTCGATTGTGCTCGGCACAATCGACAAGATGGCGATGCTCGGTCAGCACACGGCGACGATCCGCCGCCTTCTCGGGATGTTCGGTCTCGCACGCGGCATCGGCCCGAGCGGCCACTTACATTCCCCGCCGATCACGCGCGAGCTCGTCGAGGTGCTTCACACTGAAGGGTATCAGGAAGTCTTTCCGTTCTTCGCCAATGGACGAAGAGTTTTCGTCGATCCGTTCCCGTCACTTATCATTCAAGACGAAGCCCACCTTCTCGAAGAAAGCCTCGGCACGTTCAGCGGGCTCTTCGACACTCTCCTTGAACAGACGCTCAAGGAGATCGATTCGTTCGCGGGCCAAGACCTCCAAGTCGCGCGTGTATGGACCGGAACCGAATGGGCAGGCCCTAGGATGCCCAAGATCATCGCCGCCACCGCAACGATTTCGAATCCCGAACGCCAGCTTGAAGTGCTGTATCAACGACAGCCGTTGCGTTTCCCCTATCCGGGATCGGACATCTATCACTCTTTCTTTGCCTCTCCCGCACCGCCGCCCGACGGCAATCCGGCGCGCGTAGCTTTGGCTCAACAGCTTCCCACCAGTGCCGCTCCCGAAGCGACGGCGCCGTGGATGCGCCTGTTCGTCTCTTTGATGACGAACGATGCAACGCACACGGTCACGGCCGTCGCCGTCCTCAGCGCTTTTCATACGACCATTTCGACTCTCTGGCGGGGGCTCCTCGATCCCGCCAGACGCGCGGCGACAATAGCGTTGTTGAGAAACGCGCAGCACCTGGATACGTCCGGAATTTGGAGGCAGGCCGCTATCGACCGCGCCGTTCACGAGGATCGAGAAACGCAGATCATGGCGCTTGTCGATCTTCATCGCGTGGCGCTTGCCTATGTAACGAACAAGAAGGGCGGCGACCAGATTATGGACGCCCTCGACGCTGCCGTCCGGCAGAGGCACCGCGCCGCGCATCAGCTGCTCGAACGGTTCATCAGCCGTCTTATCTCTGGCGGCATCGATATGAAAGAAATCCAGGAAATCATGGAGCAGGCAAAAGCCGCGGCTCCAGGCCAGCCCTATCCCGACATCGACGACAGAATCCGTAGCATTGTCGCCACTTCTGCTATCAGTCACGGCGTGGACGTGGACCGCTTCAACAGCATGTTCTTCGCCGGGCTGCCCTCTGACATCGCGGAATACATCCAGGCCTCAAGCCGCGTCGGGCGCACTTATGTCGGCTTCGTCATGCTCATACCGACACCGCAGAACCGGCGCGACAGGTATGTCGTCGAGACGCACGACATCTTCCATCGCTTCCTTGAACGCATGATAGCGCCGCCCGCCGTCGAGCGTTGGGCAGAGAACGCGATCCGCCGCGTCATGGCCTCGCTCGCGCAAACATGGGCGCTGTTGCGGGAAAATGAATTGTTCATCGCGGCGTCCGCGAATGAGAAGCTTAGAGCCGATTCTTATGACTACACGTCGCCCGTCACCGCCTATGCGAGACGGGATGGCGTTATTGGACTCAGTGACGATCTTGGCACCTTTGTGCTTCGCGCCATCGGGTTCGAAGGGCGCGGTCCAGCGGCGCGGGGTCGGCCTGTCTACGATGACATCTATCGCGATCTTGTGCGGCAGGAGATCGACCGCTTCGCTCAGCACCTTCGCAATATCAGCTCGCCGCTCCGCTTTCAGGAGTATTGGGCGGAAGACGGCGCGGCGTTCAAACCTCCCATGACGTCACTACGCGACGTTGACGAAGCCGGAACCATCGCGGGCGGTGGCTTCGATATGTATACGCGGCAGGGGCCCCGACGGGTGCGCCCCGAACACCTGATCCATGTCATGCGGGCAATCCGGAGCCAGCGTGGGGCTGTGGCCGAAATTGATCCGGACACGCCAGGGGATAATCAGCCATGACGAACAACACGAACCAGCGTCAGCCCGACTGGCGCAACAGGAGCAGCCGCCGTCGTGGTCGTCAAAATGAACATGCAGAGGGAGAATACGCGCCGCCCAAGCCGCCCACGATGTCGAGATCGCGCGTTCAGCTTGCGACCACCTACGCGCCTGGCGTGCTTTTCACTTGGGAAGGCGCGAAGGGGATTTGCCGTTCAGTGCCCATCGAGCATGAGGCGGGCGGGCTTGGCGAAGCAGTCAAGCTGCTGGTTTTCGACGGCATCAAGGAGATCACGTCGAACTGGTATGCGCGCGCATCGACGATCCGGTCGCCCGATCCGGTTCCAATAGAACTCACGCTCGACGATCCATTCTACAATCCGCGCACGTTCGCCGTCGAACCCGATAGAACCGCCTTTCAATTCAATGACGCGTCCGTCATGGGATACGTCCCTTATCCCTTGCTCTATCGCTGCGCTGTCTGCGGGCATCTGGAAGAATTTGATTCGCTCGAAGCGCAACATCGTCATCCGCTGCCCCGGCAGTGCAACGGCCATCAAGCGCGATGGACCCAGGTTGACGTTGTTTATGTGCATTGGTCCGGCCATATCGAACCGCTCAGCCCGCTTCGCAACAATTTCGACCCAACGCGTGGCGAGGTCTCGCGGATCAACCAATGCACATGCGGCAGTCAGAGCTTCCGTCTCAGAAACCAGAGTTCCGTCTTTTCCGATTGGGCTTTCATCTGTGAAGGGTGCGGGCACACACGCGACTTGCGGCAAGGCGATCCGCTGACGTGGGAAGCGCTTGAACGCCAGCGCGCGGGCGGAGGGCGTGTCTATGAGCAGATCGAAGTGAATATGCTACCCGTATCCTACCGCGCCAATTCGGCATTCTATCCACAGAAGGGCGCGTTCATCGAATTTCGCGACCGCAACGTCGTGGACCTCCTGCGTCCGGAACGGCAGGGCGAGCTTTTGCGGCGCATCGCGCAGATACATGGCTTCGCCTATTCATCGCCATCCGACGCCGAAATCGAAGCGGCGCTCGCAGCCGCGAGCCGCTCCGCCGAATGGCAGGACTACGCCGACCACGTGGAGATGGCAAATCGGGCGGAAGCGCGCGGACAAAGAGACCGGGCGGAAACATTGCGGCGGGAAGCATCTACGCTGAAAGAAGCATGGTATGACGAAAATGTCATCGGTCGCGGACAGGTGCAAAGCCGTGAACTTGCTGCGGCAGTATCGGCGAGGAATGAGTGGGCGCGCAGATATGACCCGCTTCGGCTCACGATCGAGCATGATCGCTTTGTTGCCGAGCATATCCTGGAGCGACGCCAGCATCACGAAGCGATTGACGTGTTGGAGCCGGACCGCCTGATTTGCGACGCGGTGGGCGATCCCACGGCGCTCGACGAATATCGTCAGCGCATCGGGTCTCTCCTGCAACGCATCGGAATACAGCAGCTTGTCCTGATCCGGGGACTGCCGATATGCGAATTCAGCTTTGGCTTCACCCGCGTTTCATCGGGGCCGGTCTATCACCGGGAATTTAACAACCGCCGCGTTCCCATGCCTGTCAGGTTGAACGCCTTTCCCGAAATGGCGAACAGCAAGCGCCCAATTTACATCACCCAGCAAAAGAACGAAGCCCTCTATTTCAAGATTGACGAGGACCTGATCCGCCGCTGGCTGCTTGCCAACCACGTCGATAACGTGCCGCAGCAGGGGGAAGATTCTATTGGCGCTGCCTACCTCGAATCCTATCAAGACTTCGGCCCCTTCTTGGACGAATTCAAGGAGCGCGAAGGGCGCGGCGGCACGAGCAGAAGTCTTTGCGCCTATGTGTATCTCCTGCTGCACAGTCTTGCACATCAGGTTATGCACGCTCTTGCCGACGTATCAGGCCTCGACCGGGACGGCCTCGGCGAATACCTGTTCCCGGCCGATCTTGCTTTCGTGGTTTATCGCAAGGGCATGACGCCCGACCTCGGCAACATCTCCGCCATGTGGCGCAACCACGAAACCGACTTCCTGCGTCGTCTTCTTGATGCGCGACTGTTGCGGTGCGGCTCAGGCTCGCTTTGCGACACGCGCGGCGGCGCTTGCCCCGCCTGCATCATGGTATCGGAAGTCACCTGCATTGCTGCAAACCAGTTGTTATCGCGCGCGGCGCTGCGCGGCGGCCCGGCTCCGAACTGGGAGCCGCGTGAAAACGAGCCGCTTGTCGGCTTCTTCGATCACGGACGGCTCCCATGACCGAGGCGCTTATCGCATCTCAGGCGCGAGCAAGATTTGTTGTGACCCTTCCGCAAGGACCCAGCCGCCTTGGTGCTGAACTTTTGAAACTGTCGGGAGCATCGTTTACTACGCTTACCAATACCTCGGACGCCTTTTTGCATCTTGCCCGGCGTGCACAGAAGCGCCTCGTTATTATGACGCCATTCATAGACACGGCTGGTGCAGCTTGGGCCGCCGACATTTTTGAGGCGACATCAGCCACAGGAAAAATACTTGTGATACGCGATTCCGCTGAGCTTGAGGCCTGCGGGCAGGAAGGCCTGCGCCTGCGTAACGCAGCCCAGAGTATTTTCGATTATACCTTTCAGCATGAAAGGTCGGAGGGTCGACCTGAGATAGAGACCTTCCACGCAAAGATTGTTCTTGCAGATGGTATTGCAGCCTATGTGGGATCGGCAAATTTTCTCTATCGCTCACGAGAGGCCAACCTCGAATGCGGCTTCTTGCTTGAGGGAGATGCTGTCTCGGCGGTTGCGGTGCTTATTGAAGCAGTCCTAAATATCTTTGCAACTTAAACTGTCTTATCTCCGGATTAATGATAGGACGGTCATAGGGAACGAAAGGTCGATCTGCGATAATTGAAAGGAATGAAAACAGGAAGGAATGAGCCGTGCCCATGCGGGAGCGGCAGGAAGTTCAAGAAGTGCTGTTTGAACGCCGTCGCACCGAGCGCGCAGCGTTCGCCTATGCCTAAACGCGACTCGGTCTTTCTCGCGCAGGCGCAAGCCATGTTGCGGCAGCATCAGGCGGCGGAAAGTGTGCGCCGACAGCAGCAGGGTCACGGCAACCCCATCGTGTCGTGGACGGATGACAAGCACGGCTTCCGGTTCGTGGCGGTCAAGACGACGATCCACTGGGCCAAGAACTGGGTGATTTTCCCGAACTTTCTCGACTACTTCATGAAAAAGACACTCGGCCAAGAATGGGGCGAACGCGAGCGTGGCAAGGGTCAGCATCCAATTTTCCGATGGCTCGCGAAGACGCAGCAATACAGCAGTCACAAGCCTAGCGAGCCGAAGGTGAAGACCATTGTCATGATGGGCTTCATCGCGTGCTGGCTCCATCTGGCTTACGCGCTTTATCTGATCGCCCACCATGACGCGATCCCAAAACGGCTGCTCAAGCGGCTGCGCGATCCCGCCAGCTTCATGCCCGCCTATCACGAGGCCATCGTGGGCGCGGCCTTGGCGGTCGCGGGGATGGAAATTTCTTCGGCGGAGACGAAGGCCGGATCGACGCCTGTGCCGGAATTCAGGGCGAAGTCGAAGGCATCGGGTAAGACCTACGAGGTCGAGGCCAAACGAAAAAATGGCTGGAAGGCTCCTACGGGCGACGTGACGAACGCGGAATTTCAGCGCGAGCTGGAAGGCTATGTGCGCGACCAGATTTATAACGGCTCGAAAAAGAAGCTCACGAATCCGATCTACTGGTTCGAGTTGAGCATTCCCAGCATGATGACAGAGGTCGGTTGGCGTATTGTTGCCGACAAGGCCGCCGCCGTGATCCGCGATGCGGAACGCAGCATGACAGTGGACGGCCAGCCGATCGCGCCAGCCTACGTTGTGATTACGAACCACACATTCCTCGCCGACGAGGACGTGACGGGCAATCCGTGCTACGGCTTCCTGCAAACCATCAAGATCGAAGACTATCCCTTCGGTCGGCCTATGGAGATCGAGGCAGCGCTTGATGGCTATGACAAGCACCGAGACATCTTCTGGCTCATGGAGGCGTGGAAGACGGCCAGCACGGTGCCGACAACCTTCGATGGCTCGCCGCCTGAGCTGCTCGACAGTGACGGTAAGCCGATGCGCACAATTAAGATCGGCGACGTGATCGAGGCGCCCGACATGGATGGCAAAGCCGTTCGCGCGACGGTGGAAGAGATCAGTTCGTGGGGCGACGACAGGGCAATGCTCGCCGTCGGCGCGAACGGTCGCCACTGGCTCGTGGAAATGCCACTGACTGAAGGCGAAGCGCAGGCTGCGCGCCGCTTCACGGACGCGGTGTTCGGCAAAGACAACGCCTCGCGCGGCCTGCGCGCCGATGACCCGTTCGATCTCTACGACTGGCTGCTGAAAGCGCACGCCAACATGACGCAGGAACAGGTGGACAGGTTCTTCGAGCAGAATCCCACCGTCGCGCACTACAAGGGGCTGCCGCTGAAAGACGCCCGCGTGCGGGTCGCCCGCGAATACGCGAAGTGGACATGGATACGTAGTCAGCACGACAAGGCGGCGAAGGTGCAGCAACCCCATTCGATGGGCACCTAGCCGCAGTTTTTGGATCGCTAGCACGAAAATCAGCACAAGGCTAACACGGCGCTCTCCGATTAATATAATTATGTAGTTATTACAATGACTTACTCTTACACGTCGCGGACGCCGCGTCCTGTGCTTGTTCACCCGTTGAGCAAGCACCTTGGGAGGGCGGAAAAACGGCAATTAGCACATTGGCTAGCACATTAGCACCGTTATATTAAAAAATAGTCAATAAAATCAATAAGTTATAGATTTGCACATAGGACTTAAAATCCGTTTCGGGGTAACCTGAGTGCCGGTTCGAGTCCGGCCGCGGGCACCAACTATAGTTCCATCGCGCCCTTCGTTACGGTGACAGGCACCGGAACGCGGAAACGGGCTTCAGCCTTCACGGCATTGCACGTGGAGCGGTGCGACGTGACCCACTTCAACACGGCCTTGTGACCTGTTGGCGGCACTATTGGGCCGTAGCGC
>Ga0307374_10002562_pt1 | contig 32121 bp, 32 predicted proteins | sample OX3MG_FD_202532 | JGI IMG/M metagenome (GOLD analysis project Ga0307374, IMG submission 202532) | Soil microbial communities from Risofladan, Vaasa, Finland - OX-3 | ecosystem: Environmental > Terrestrial > Soil > Coastal area > Acid sulfate soil | place: Finland: Risofladan, Vaasa | collected... | reverse complement strand
GTGCCATGACACGGTCACCAGCTCACCGGACTTGCGGACCATCGGCTCGGTCAGCCGCTCCTCGCTGTTGACCGACTCGAAGGCGAACCGGCCCTTGTCGCACAGCCAACCGTGGTTGACCGGGTCGGAATCGATGCCCAGCAGTCGGGTCACCCGGTTGGACGACGACTGGACCGCCACCCGGCACCCCACCGCGCAGGTGGTGCAGGTCGACTCGACCTGGTCGAGATCCCAGGGGCGGGACGAGAACCGGTAGGGCACCGCGGTGAGGGCCCCCACCGGGCAGATCTGGACGGTGTTCCCGGAGAAGTACGAGGTGAACGGCAGTTCGGGGAAGACGTTGACCTCGAGCTTGTCGGCCCGCCCGATGAAGTCGATCTGGGCCTCGCCCGCCACTTCGTCGGCGAACCGGGTGCAGCGGCTGCACTGGATGCAGCGCTCCCGGTCGAGCAGCACCAGCTCGGAGATCGGGATCGGCTTCTCGAAGTGGCGCTTCTCCTCCACGAACCGGGTCTCACCGGGGCCGTAGGCCAGGGTCTGATCCTGCAGCGGGCACTCGCCCCCCTTGTCGCACACCGGACAGTCGAGCGGGTGGTTGATCAACAGGAACTCGAGCACGCCGTCCTGGGCCTTCTTGACCTTGTCGGAGGTGGTGATGACCTCGGACCCCTCGTTGACCTCCACGAAGCAGCTGGGTTGGAGCGATGCCCCCCGCGGACCGCTGACCTCGACCAGGCACATCCGGCATACTCCGACCGACTTCATCCGGGGGTGATAGCAGAACCGGGGGATGAAGGTGCCGGCCCGCTCGGCGGCGGCGATCAGCATCTCGCCCTTCATGGCGGTGGCCGGGCGTCCGTCGAGGGTGAAGTGGATCCGCTCCTCGGTGGCGTCCGCCGACACCGTGTGGGCCGGCTCGGTGGTGGTGGCCCGGTCAGTCAAAGGGACAGCCCCCCTCCTTGATATGGACGAGGAACTCATCGCGGAACATCTGGATGGCCGATCCGATCGACGACGGGATCGATGGTCCCAGCACGCAGATGGTGGTCTGCTGCGGCGGCCAGGTAAGGCCGGGGGCGATGTTGTCGCAGGCATCGAGCAGGAGATCGAGATCCTCCTCCCGGCCGTGGCCGGTCTCGATGCGCTCCATGATCTTCTCCAGCCAGCCGGAGCCCTCCCGGCAGGGCGTGCACTGCCCGCAGGACTCCCGGGCGAAGAACTTGGTGATCCGCCACGACGCCCGTACCGAACAGGTGTGGTCGTCCATCACCACCACCGAGCCGGAGCCGAGCATGGAGCCGGCATCGGCCACCTCGTCCTGGCCCAGGGGGAGGTCGATCTGGTCGGGACCGAACCAGGGGGCCGAGACCCCTCCGGGGACGAACGCTTTCAGCTCCCGCCCGTGGGGGATGCCGCCACCGAGCACCGGCGCGTAGACAAGATCGCGGAAGGTGGTCTTGACCATCTCGATCTCGAAGACCCCGGGGTTGTTCACATGGCCGGCCAGAGCGAACAGCCGGGTGCCGGTGGACCGGCCCTCGCCGAGGGCGGCGAAGGCGGCCCCGCCGTGCAGCACGATCCAGGGGAGGTTGGACATGGTCTCGACGTTGTTGACCACCGTGGGCTCGCCGTAGAGGCCGATGGCGGCCGGGAAGAACGGCGGCTTGATCCGCGGGAAGCCGCGCTTGCCCTCCAGCGATTCGAGCAGCGCGGTCTCCTCGCCACAGATATAGGCGCCGGCCCCGGGGTGGACGACCACGTCGACCGAGAACCCCGAGCCGAAGATGTCGTTGCCCACCGCCCCGTGCGAGTAGGCGTCATTGAGGGCGGCCTGGGTCCGTTCGAGGCCGAGGGCGAATTCGCCCCGTAGGTAGATGAACACCTGGGACACCTGCAGCGCGTAGGCGGCGATCATCACCCCCTCGATGAGCTGATGGGGGTCGCGCTCGATCAGGAGATGGTCCTTGAAGGTGGCCGGCTCGCTCTCGTCGCCGTTGACCACCAGGTAGGTGACCGGGTTCTTTCGGAGCATGGCCCACTTGCGGCCGGCCGGGAAGCCGGCACCGCCCCGGCCGAGGAGGCTGGCCGTGTCCACCTCGTGGGCCACGGCTTCCGGCGTCATGGTGAGCGCCTTGCGCAGCCCTTCGTATCCACCGGTGGCGAGGTAGCGCTCGAGCGTGTGGGAGTCGGGGTGGCCGATCCGGCCGGTGATGATCTTCGGGACATCGGTGATCGCCATCAGTCGCCGGCCTTCTTGGCGGCGGCCCGTTCCGACTGGGCGGCGGCCATGGCCGCCCGCTCGGTGGCGATCCGGGCGCGATCGGCCTGCAGCCCGGTGGTCCTCTCCACCCGGTTCAGCGTCCCGTGGCTGGGGATGTCGGCGGAACGGGCCCCGGAACGGAGGTCGGCGATCAGCGCGTCGAAGCTCTCCGCGGTCTGGGCACCCACGTACCGGTGGTTGACCTGCACGCAGGGGGCGGCATCGCAGTCGGCCAGGCACTCGGCCTCTTCGAGGGTGATGGCGCCGTCGGCGGTGGTGCCCCCGGCATTCACCCCCAGGGAGGACTCGGCGTGCTCGAGGAGCTCCATCGCCCCGTTGAGCAGGCAGGCGATATTGGTGCACACCGACACCACATGGGATCCCACCGGTTCGGTGTGGAGCATGTCGTAGAAGGTGGCCGTCCCCAGCACTTCGGCCGGGGTGATGTCGAGCAGGGCGGCGATGTCGACCATGATCCCGGGGGTGAGCCAGCCTTCTTGCTCCTGGGCCAGATGGCACAGGGGGATGAGCGCGGACCGGGGCTCGGGATACAGGGCGATCAGGTTCCGTGCCCGGGTGGCGACGGCCCCGGACAGGTGGGCGAGAGTGGGCGTGCGCCCGGCGGTCGGGCGCCGGGCGGTCACCGGGACCGGCTGGGGTTGGGGCTGCGCCGTGTCGCTCACCGGTCCACCTCCCCCATCACCGGGTCCACCGACGAGCACACCGACACCGCGTCGGCGATCAGGCCGCCCCGCATCATCAACGGGAGGGCCTGGAGGTTGACGAAGCTGGGCCCGCGGATGTGCATCCGGTAGGCCTTGGACCTGCCGTCCGAGACCAGGTAGCACCCGAGCTCCCCCCGAGGGGACTCGATGGCCGTGTACACCTCTCCCTCCGGGACCTTGAAGCCCTCGGTGAACACCTTGAAGTGGTGGATCAGGGCTTCCATCGACTCATCGATCCGGGCCCGCGGGGGCGGGGTGACCTTCTTGTCCTGGACCCGGTAGTCACCGGGTGGCATCTTCTCCACGATCTGGCGGATGATCCGGATCGACTCCCGGATCTCGTTGAGGCGCACCGAGTAGCGGTCGAAGTTGTCGCCGTAGGTACCGACGATGACGTCGAAGTCGACCTCGTCGTAGCGCAGGTACGGCATCGACCGGCGGAGGTCCCAGGGGACCCCGGTGGACCGCAGGATGGGCCCGGTCAGGCTGAGGGCCAGCGCCTCCTCGGCGGACAGGCGCCCGATCGACTCGGTCCGTTGGCGGAACAGCGGCTGCCCGGTGAGCAGCTCGTCGTACTCGTCGGTCCTCGGAAGCACGGTGTCGCAGATGATGCTGACGTCGTCCTCCCACCCATCGGGAAGGTCGGCGGCGGTTCCTCCCGGCCGGATGAAGTTGTGGTTCATCCGCAGGCCGGTGGTCTTCTCGAAGAAGGCCAGCACCATCTCGCGCTCGCGGAAGCCGTAGATCATCATCGAGGTGGACCCGAGGTCCATTCCGTTGGTGGCCATCCACATCAGGTGGGAGGACACCCGGTTCAGCTCGGTCATCAACATCCGGATCCAGTCGGCCCGGGCCGGCAGCTCGATCCCCAGCAGCGCCTCGACGGCCAGCGACAGCACCAGCTCGTTGTGGAGCGGGGACAGGTAATCCATCCGGGTGACGTTGGTCGACCCCTGGACGTAGGTCAGCTCCTCGGCCGTCTTCTCCATGCCGGTATGGAGGTAGCCGATCACCGGCTTGGTCCGCAGCACCGTCTCGCCATCGAGCTCGAACATCAGCCGCAGCACCCCGTGGGTCGACGGGTGCTGGGGCCCCATGTTGATGATCATGGTGTTGTCGTCGGACTGTTCCACGTCGATGTTCGACGGGTCGACCGCCACCCCCTCGGGAAGCCGGAGGACGGCACCGACCTCGCGGCGCAACTCGCCGGCCCCGGTGGTGGACCGCCGGGTCAGCTCCTGGTGGCCCTCGGAGGTCTCCGTCTCCAACCCGAGGGGCTCGCCTCCGGGCCCGATCTTCAGGTACTCGTCACCCGAGACCGGCGGGGGCAGGGTCGTGTCCGGGTGGGCGGGCGCCACCGCCGGGGGGTAGGACTCCGGCTGCGCCGACGCGTCGCTACCGGTAGCCCCATCCTTGGGGGAATCCGAAGTCGGTTCGGTCATCTCGGCCCCGGGGCACCCTTGAACTGCACCGGCACCCGGCCCACCCCGTAGTCCTTGCGCAGCGGGTGGCCTTCCCAGTCCTCGGGCATCAGGATACGGGTCAGGTCGGGATGGCCGTCGAAGATGATGCCGAACATGTCGAAGGCCTCGCGCTCCATGGCCTCGACCCCGGGATAGACGTCGAAGATCGACCCCACCACCAGGTCCGACTCCGGAATCTGCACCCGCAGCCGCACCCGCCTGGCCTGGCTCAGCGACAACAGGTTGACCACCACTTCGAACCGCTCCCGGGTGACCCCCTCGGGCAGGTACCGGTTGAAGTGGGTCAGGTAGTCGACGCCGCAAAGATCGGCGCACATCTCGAACCCGTTGCCGCGATATTCCTCCACCACCCCCACATACTGGTCACGGCTCGGGAAGACGATCTCCTGGACCGGGCGTCCGGGCGTCCGCGAACTGCCCCCGCCCGAGTCGCTGAGGCCGGCGGTCCCGGCCGGGCCCTCGACCGGGGCTACCGGGCCGGTGTGGACGGCCTTCGTCGTCTCTTTGGTTTCCACGGTCTCGGTGGTCTCCGCCGTCTCCGAGGTGCTCACAAGGGTTCTCCCACGCTGCGGGCGATGACCGGGTTGCGCTTGGGCGTGCCCACGTGCACGGCGTCGGGGCGGTCCGGCGTCCACCCCGAGGTCTCCTCGTCCCCGTGGGTGCGACTGTCGTCGGTGTCCCCGCCCTCGTCGGCGGCCAGGGTCCGAGCGCCCCGCCCACCGGGCATTGTCGGGGTGTAGCGGCCCGGCCGGCGGGTGATGTCGTTGGTCCGCACCTTCTCGTGGAGGGTGAGAATGGCGTGCATCAGGGTCTCCGGTGTCGGGGGGCATCCCGGGGCATAGACGTCCACCGGGACGATCTGGTCCACGCCCTGGACGATGGCGTAGTTGTTGAACATGCCCCCGCTGCTGGCGCACACCCCCATCGACAGCACCCATTTGGGCTCCATCATCTGGTCGTAGACCTGGCGGAGGACCGGAGCCATCTTCTGGGACACCCGGCCGGCCACGATCATCAGGTCGGCCTGACGCGGCGACGCCCGGAAGACCTCCATGCCGAACCGGGCCAGGTCGAAGTCGGCCGCTCCCACCGACATCATCTCGATGGCGCAGCAGGCCAGGCCGAAGGTGGCCGGCCACATCGAATAGGTGCGAGCCCACTTCACCAGGTCCTCGAGCCGGCCGGTGAGGAAATTGTGCTGGAGGTCTTCAAGTCCCATGAGGATGGATCCTTCCGCTCTACGCGGCCCGGACGGGTCCGGCTGGGGTGGCCGGAGCGCCGGTGGTCGGGGGGACGGGATCGGTGGTCCGGCTGCCGCCGGACCCGGGGCCTGAGGGATCACGCTGTCCGCCGGGCCCCCCCGGGCCGGCGGTGATACGGGCAATGGTCGATTCCGAGGTGCGGGAGGGCATCGCCCTCACCAACGTCTTGGCCGGGCCCCAGGTCAGGGCTCCGTTGCTCACCAGGAAGAGGAAGGAGATGAAGACGATGGCCGCGAAGACCAGCACTTCGACGAGACCGAACGAACGCAGCTGGCGGAAGATCACCGCGAACGGGTAGAGAAAGACGATCTCGATGTCGAAAATGATGAAGATCATGGCCACCAGGTAGAACCGCACCGGAAAGCGGGTGGGCGGCTCGACCGTGGGCACGATGCCGCACTCATAGGGTGCGATCTTGGCCGCGGTCGGACGCTTTTTGGGTGCAAGCATGGCCGACGCCACGAAGGAAACAGCGGCGAACAGCAGCCCCAGGAGAATAAGGAGAAAGATCGGGAGATAGTCGTCCACTGGGGCTCGTTTTACCACGCCCCGGTTCCGCAGGGCACATCGACGCGCCCAGGTGGAGGCCACCGAAGCGCGGGAGGCGGACCCGGCCCCCGGCGGACCGGGTCGGTGTCACGATCCGGCAGCCCCCGGCGTACGATGAGGTGCCGTGAGCCCCTCCCCCACAGCCACCGACGCCACGCCGGACGGCGCCGACGATCCCGGCCATCTCTACGATGTTCTGGTGGTGGGCGGTGGGCCCTCCGGCTCGTCCTGTGCCTACTGGCTGGCCGAGGCGGGCTGGGACGTGGCCCTGGTCGAGAAGAAGGTGTTCCCCCGGGAAAAGACCTGTGGGGACGGGCTGACCCCCCGCGCCGTCCGCCAACTCGCCGACATGGGCCTGGAAGGTGCCCTCAGCGGCGCCCATCGCTATACCGGCCTCCGGGCCCTGGCCTACGGCAAGGTCCTCGAACTCAAATGGCCGGACCACCCGAGCTTCCCCTCCTACGGCTACGTGATCACCCGCCACGACCTGGACGCCATCGTCAACGAACGGGCCTCCAAATCCGGGGCCACGGTGTGGCAGGGCACCGAGGCCGTCGAACCGATTCTCCAGGCGGACGGCCACGACCGGGTCACGGTCACCTCCCCGCCGGCTGCCGCCGCGGCGTCACGGCTGCCGTCCTGTGTGGGCGCGGTCGTCAAGGACAAGGAGAGCGGCGCCACCCGGGAGGTGCGGGCCCGCTACGTGGTGGTGGCCGACGGCGCCAATTCCCGCTTCGGGAGGGCACTCGGCACCTCGAGAGACCGCACCCGTCCGATGGGGATGGCCCTCCGCGGCTACTACACCTCGCCGATGCACGACGACCCGTACATCGAGTCCCACCTCGACATCCGGGACAGCGACGGGAACGTGGTCCCCGGCTACGGCTGGATCTTCCCGATGGGCGACGGGCGGGTCAACGTGGGGGTGGGCCTGTTGTCCACCGACCATCGTTGGAGAGGCGTGAACACCTCCACCCTCATGGACCATTTTGTGAATTGGGCGCCCAAGGAATGGGGACTCTCCCCCGAAACCTGCCTGGGCCCGCCCACCGGGGGCAAGCTGCCCATGGGCCTCACCGTGGGCCCCCGCATCGGTGCCACCACCTTGGTGGTGGGGGACGCCGGCGGTTCGATCAACCCCTTCAACGGGGAGGGCATCTCCTACGGGTACGAGACCGGTCGGCTGGCGGCGGCGTCACTCGGCGAGGCGTTGAGCGGCGACGGCTACGCCGCCCTCGAGCGGTACGAGACACGACTCGAGGAGGCCTACGGCCTCTACTTCCGGGTGGCCCGGGCGTTCATACGGATGATCAGCCAACCCGAACTGATGAAACTCTGCGTGGGCACCGGGATGTACTCCGAGTCGTTGATGACCTGGATCCTGCGAATCATGGCCAACCTGGTGCGACCTGACGAGGTGGGCCCGGCCGAGGCCGCCTACCGGGCGATGGCCACCCTGGCCCGGTTGGTCCCCGAACCCGGCTGACCCCGACCAGCTCTGGCTGGCTCCGACTGCGTCCTGCGGTCGCCGGCCTACTTACCAGAGTCGGCGGAGATCCGTCCGAGCATCGCGTTGTAGGCGGAGTTGAAGGCATCGGAGGGCACGTCGGGTCCGTGGGTGGAGGGCTGCAGGGTCGCTTCGACCCGACCACCGAAGATGTAGGCATCACCGACCACCCGGGTCCCCTGGGTGGGGACGGTGAAGGTGGTAATGAAGCCATAGGCGACCCCCCCTCTGGGCGAGGCGATCTGCACCTGCTGGACTTTGGCGGTGGTGCCGGGGACCAGGGCCACAGCCGATGCGACCTGGAACTGCGTGAAGCAGCTGAGGAAGCCCGATTTGGTGAACACGGTGGCATCGGATCTGGCGTCGGTCGACGACCTCACGATGTTCACCGCCGACTGCATCTCGATGGTGTTGTCGGCCGATTCCTGGAACACCGGGGAGGTCGACGCCACGGTCTCATTGGCCGACGGTGTATTTCCGAACACTTGCCCGACAGTGGCGGCTGACGCGCCCAGGCAGGTGGCGAAGGAGGTGACGGCGGGCTTCTGGGTCGCCCTTCCGGTGGAACTGGTCACCGATATCGACGGAGCCGAGCCCACCGCCTGTGCCCAGCCGCTCGGGAGATCGCTCAGCTGGAGATTGGCGCTGGACGCCAGGGCCTTGTCCACCGTCAGGGACGCAGAGGTCGCCGGGGCGGTCGTGGTGGTGGTAGTGGAGGAATTCTTGTTCTTGGTGACCTCGTAGACCACGGCGGCGATCACGATGATGACCAGGATCACAATCAAGATGATCAGCGTGCGTCGGTTGGTGGCCGCCGTCTTGTCTCCGGTGCCTTCGTCGCCTGCCGGGATCCCGGCGGCCTTGGCCGCGGCTCTGGCCTTCCGGAGCTCCTTGCGTTCCGCCCTCGAATCACCTTCGGACGTTCCCTGATTGCTGAGAGAGCTCAATGGGTCCCCCCGCCGGAGGGAGCCGGTGGCCGGGTCGATGTGCTCTTCCGCACTGATCGGCGAAGTCACCATCACCGCGGCGGCCGCGTCGGAAGGCGTCGATCGGGCCAGCGGTGGCGACGCAGAGGCCGAAGGGGAAGGAGCCGGGGCCGGCGGTGCCGGCGGGGCGGGTGGCGCCGGGGTTGCTGGCGGTGCCGGCGGGGCGGGTGGCGCCGGGGTTGCTGCCGGGGCCGGCGAGGTTGGTGCCTTGGCGGTCGGCGTCGGGGGAGCCGGAGGGCTCGGAGTCGACGGGGTGACCGGCGGGGTGGTGCTTCCTTGAGTAGCCGCGGCCACCGGTGGCGCCTGCGCCTCGCCGTACCGCTCCAGCCAGGCGGGGAGGGCCTGGTCGAGATACGCGGCCTGCCCGGGAGAAACGGTCTCACTGGGAAGCAGGAACTGAATCGTCTGGCCCGCCGAGGTGAGCTCCAACGGGGTGGCGGTGCGCCCGGCGCCGCGCTGCACCTCGCCGTGGCACGAGGCAGCGTCCAATCCCGACCAGGCGAAGAGCCGCTCGGTGGCCGGAGCGCCGCCCTTGACCGTGATCCCGTCCGTCGTGAACAGGAGGCTCAAACCCTCAGTGGTTTCGATACCCCGGGCCGGGTCGCCCGCCAGCGCCACCCCACCAAGCAACATCCCCTCGGGGGGCAGGTCCATTGCTCCGACAGCCATCTACCACTCCTTTATCCACGGAGGACCGCCAACGGACCCCCTTTGCATTCCGACCCAGTTACGACCGCCACGCTCTGACCGTCACCACGGGGTGAACTTTCACAGGAACAGCGGCTCAAAGTACCCGTTCATACTGGCCTAAGTCGACGGGTGCGTGTGGGCAGCCTCAATTTCCGAATTTCCAGTCGGACGAACCCCCAGATCGTAGGCCTGACCATTCGAGGTTTCAGGCGGTGGTACCCGTCCCCTGGGCAGCCACTCGCATTTCGAACGTCGAGATCGCCGCCGAGAGAACGTCCGACGGGAACTGGGCATCGATGGCCAGCGCCTGGAGCTGTGCCTCGGTACGGCTGGTGCCGACGACCAGTTGGTCGACCTCGATCGGGATCTGGTTCGTCCCGTCGCTGATGGTGAACTGCATGGTGACGCCCATGACCTGCTCACCGGGGGGCGCCACCAGGTCGACCACCTTGGCGGTGGCCGGTCCGGCGGTGGCATCGCCTCCGGTGGCGTCGTTCAACCCGAGTTGCAGGGCTGCCGCCACCGCGGCCGCGTTGCACTGCGGAAATTTGGAGCCGGTGAACAAGGTGAAGTCCCGTTGCTCGTCGGCATGGGACTTGACGATGTCGGCATCGGTCTGGAGCTCGAGGGTCGACACCGGGCCCGACAGGCCGGGCGCGGTGGTGGCGCCAGGCCCCGGTGACGTCGGGGTCGGGGCCAGGAACGGTGGGGAGGCCGCCTGCGCGGTCTGATCCTGGGCCTGTCCACCCAACGCGACATTGCCCTGGTCGACGGTGATCGACATGCAGCTGCTGAACGTCTTGTTGATCTGATCCTGAACGGCAAGGTCGTGCTGACTGGTCCCTCCGCTGTCGTCGCCGATCTGCCATCCGGCGGGAAGGTCCTTCGCCGTCAACATCAGCTGGTTGGCCAGCCCCTGGTCGGGAGAGATGGTTTGGGTCACATGCGAGATCGACGGGGTGTTGTGGTTGGTCACGGCGACGAGAATCGCCGCCAGCCCACCTCCGGCGACGATGAGCCCGATCGCGATCATCAGGGTGGTGGGGCGGCGGATGCGGCGGCGGCGTGCCGGCGGCGGGGGTGGAGGAGGGGCCAGTAGTGGGGGCCCGAAGGGTTGCGGTTGGTACGCGCCGTAGAAAGGAGCTGGCGTGGGGCCGCCGGGAGTCGGCGTCCGCCCCGGTGGCCCCGGGGGCGGGAAGGGGCCTGGGGGTGGGGCCGGGGCAAAGGGTGGCGGTGGGGCCAGGGCAAAGGGTGGCGGTGGAACGGCGAGGGGTTCCGGAATCGAGGGTCGAAGCGGCCCGCCCCCCTGCCACACCGGAATCCAGGACCTCAGCTGCGACACCTCTGCCTCATGCACCCTGTCGCCATAGAGGAAACAGCGCACCGTCCGATTCGCCGAGGTGATGTCGAGGGGTGTGGTGATCCGACCGTTCGAGTCGACCCCCGCTGGGCCGCACCAGATGTTGGAAATCGCGGACCACGACACCGTCCGCTTGTCGGGAGGTTGACGGCTGAAGATATGCACCGCTTCCTCGTCGATCAGCAAGGTCAGGTCTTCGACGGTCGACGTTCCCGATTCGGTCGATCCGACCAGCACCACGCCGTCAAAACGGAGTCGTACCGGCTCGACGTTGCCGGGCGGGGGTGGAGGCGGTTGGAGTCGAGGCTCCGGTGTCCGTCCCTGCCCCTCCTGGATGTGCCCCGTTCGTTCTTCGTCGTCGTGCTCGGTAGGTCCCGACATGCGGCGTCGTCCTCAGTCTCCTGAAATGGCCGGTCCATTCCCCCGACGGGCCACTTCCCCTCCACCAACACTATCGGCGGCGGTGAACGGGTCGCCCCGTCCCGGGTGCCCGCTCTTTGCGCCGATGAGCGCGAGCGGCAGGGCGGCGGGGGTCGGCAGTACCGGTCAGTCGGCCACGACTTCGGCCATCGCCTCACCGGCACGCTCGACCGTCCGGGCGAGATCTTCTTGGCTGTGGGCCATCGAAGTGAACGCGATCTCGTACGGACCGGGCGCCAGGGCTACACCTCGTTCGAGCATCGCCCGGAAGAACCGCGCGTACAGCCCGGTGGTGGCCGAGCGCACCGCGTGGTCGTAGTCGAGGATCGGATCCGACCCCTCGGGAACAAAGAACAGGCCCAGCAATGGGCCGACCACCGGTACCCGCGCCTCGATGGCGATATCCCCCATCGGGTGACCGGCGTGATGCAATGCCTCGTTCAACACCTTCTCCAGCCCGGCACCGAACGAGGCGACTCGATCCGACAGCGCCGCATACGAGTCGGCGTCCACCTCACCGAGCACCGCCACCCCGGCGGCGGTGGCCAAGGGGTTCCCGGACAGGGTCCCGGCCTGATACACCGGCCCTTCCGGCGCCAGGACCTTCAATATCTCGCGTCGGCCGCCGAAGGCCCCGACCGGCAGTCCACCGCCGATCACCTTGCCGAAGCACCACAGGTCGGGACGCACGCCCGACCATGCCGATGCACCGCCCTCACCAAGGCGGAACCCGGTGATGACCTCGTCAAAGATCAGCAACGTGCCGGAGGCGTCGCAGGCCCGCCGGAGGCCGTCGAGGAACCCTTCGGCCGGCGCGATCAGCCCCATGTTGGCGGCCACCGGCTCGACGATCACACAGGCCACCCGATCATCGAGCTCGGGAACCACGTTGTAGGGAACCACGATCGTCTCCGCCACGGCGGCGGGAGGCACCCCGGCGGAATCAGGCAGCCCGAGGGTGGCCACCCCGCTGCCCCCTCCGGCCAGCAACCCGTCGGAGTGACCGTGATAGCACCCGGCGAACTTCACGATCCGGGACCGGCCGGTCATGCCGCGGGCCACCCGGATGGCGCTCATCGCCGCCTCGGTGCCTGACGACACCAGCCGAACCTGGTCGCAGCCGCCGACCCGAGCACAGATGGCCTCGGCCAGTAGGACCTCGCCCTCGGTCGGGGCTCCGTAGGTGGTCCCGCGACCGACGGCGGCGCGGACTGCCTCCACCACCACCGGATGGGCGTGGCCCAGCAGCGAAGCACCATAGGACTGGACGAAGTCGAGCAGCTGGTTTCCGTCGGCATCCCACACCGACGCGCCCTCGCCCCGGGCCACGAAGTAGGGATGCCCGCCGACGGAACGGAACGATCTCACCGGGGAGTTCACCCCGCCGGGAATCACCCGTTGGGCGCGGTCGAACAGTTCGGAGGAACGGGAGTGCTCAGCCACCCAGGGCCTCGGCCAACTGACCAGCGAAGTAGGTGAGGATCAGGTCCGCTCCGGCCCGCTTCACCGCGCTGATCTGTTCGAGCGCCACCGCCGGCCCGTCGATCCATCCCCGCTCGGCGGCCGCGCACACCATGGCGTATTCGCCGCTCACGTGATACGCCGCCACCGGCACGGACACCGCGGCCCGGACGTCGGCGATCACATCCAGATAGGTCAATGCCGGCTTGACCATCACCAGATCGGCCCCTTCCGCGACGTCGAGTGCGACCTCGGCGAGGGCCTCCCGGCGGTTGTGGGCGTCCTGCTGGTAACCCTGGCGGTCGCCGCCATCGGCGATGGTCACGTCCACCGCCTCCCGAAACGGCCCGTAGAGGGCTGAGGCGTACTTGGCCGCATAGGCCATGATCACCGTGTCTGAGTGGCCGGATCCGTCGAGGGCGGCGCGAATGGCACCGACCTGCCCATCCATCATGCCGCTGGGAGCCACCAGATCGGCGCCGGCGATGGCCTGGGACACAGCCACCTGGGCATAGATGGGAAGAGTCGCGTCGTTGTCGACGCTCCCGGTGCCGGGGTCGATGAGGCCGCAGTGGCCATGGTCGGTGAACTCGTCCAGGCACAGGTCGGACATCACCACCATCGAGTCGCCCACCTGGTCCCGAACCACCGACAACGCCCGCTGCACGATGCCGTCGGCGGCGAACGCCTGGCTCCCCGCCGGATCCTTTTGCTCGGCCCGGGGAAGACCGAAGAGAATCACTCCAGGCACACCGAGATCGGCCAGACGGGCGACCTCCTTGGCCAGCGATTCGAGGGTGTGCTGCACCACCCCGGGCAACGATGCGATCGGTCGTGGATCCTCGAGGCCGTCAGCCACGAACAGCGGGGCTACCAGATCGTCAACGGACAGCCTGGTCTCGGCCACCAGGCGCCGGAGGGCGGGCGTCCGGCGTAGGCGCCGCATGCGGGTGGCCGGGAACGACCGGCTGGTCGGAGAGTCTGGCACCACGGTCCCCAAGCCTATGGCAGCACCACGTCGGGCCGGGTGTCGGGCCCGGGTGTCGGGCCCCTGGCTCAGAGGCCGGGCTCAGACCCCGGGCTCAGAGGCCGGGCTCGGGATTGAGCGCCGAGACCACTGCGCCGACCAGTCCATCGATGTTCGAGTCGATCGCCTCGGCGGCCACCTCGAGCCCTTCGGCCCGAGCCGATGCCGAAGTGACCGGACCGATGGAGACCACCACCGGCGGCACGCCATCGACGCCCAGCAGCGCGACGGTGCGCTCGACGGTGGACGACGAGGTGAACGCGATCGCGTCGGCCGTGCCGGCGGCAACGATGGATCCGGGATCGGGATCACCGGCCACCGTGCGGTAGGCGACAACATCGTCCACCATCCAGCCCTTCGCCTCGAGACCGGCCACCAGGGCTCCCCTGACCGTCTCGGCCCGCGGAAACAGGACCGTCGACCCGGCTCCGGATTGTCCGGCCGAGGGGAATGCCTCGGCCAGCGCGTCGCTCACCGCCTCTCCGGGAACCAGGGTGGGGGCGAATCCTCCCTCGGCCAGGCAGCGGGCCGTAGCTGACCCCACCGCCGCCCATTGCACGGTGGCGGGAACCGCCCTCCCTTCGAGGGCGGCGAGAAACCGGGACACCGCGTTGGCCGACGTGAAGGCCACCCACGAGTAGGCACCGGCCACCAATCGATCGGCGGCCTCGGCCAGACCCGCGCCGCCATCGGCCGCGTCCTCGATGGCGATGACCGGCAACTCGACAACCGTTGCCCCCAATGCCTGCAACCGGTCCACCAGTGCCGAGGTCTGGGCTCGGCTCCGGGTGGCCACCACCGTCCGGCCGGCCAGGGGGAGCGGGGTCACCCGCCGAGAGCGGCCACCGGGCCGATCACGATGATCGAGGGGGCGGGCAGCTCGACCTCGGCCAGAGAGTCGAGGGTGGTCCGAACCACCCGTTGCCGGTCGGTGGTCCCCCAATGCACCACCGCCACCGGGGTGCTGGCAGGACGACCGCTGGCCATCAGCTCGGCGGTGATGGCCGAACGCTCCCCCATGCCCATCAGGACGACCAGGGTGCCGTCGGCTCGACCCAGGGCGTCCCAGTTGACCCCTCCGGGCGCCGACGGGTCACCGGTACGGCCGGTGACCACGGTGACCGACGCCGACAGACCACGGTGGGTGACCGGGATCCCGGCAGCGGCGGGGACGGCGAATGCGGAGGTCACCCCGGGGACGACCTCGTACTCCACGCCGGCGTCCTGCAGCGCTTGGACTTCCTCCCCGCCCCGCCCGAACACGAACGGGTCGCCACCCTTCAGGCGGACCACTTCCCGGCCGGCCTGGCCACGGGCCACCAACAGCTCGTTGATCTCATCTTGACGTCGCGGCCGGCCGGGAGTCTTGCCGACATCGATCACTTCGGCTCCGGAGGGGGCCAGGGCCAGCAATTCGTGGGGGATCAGGCGATCGTGGATCACGACATCGGCCTTGCCGAGGAGGGTGGCCCCACGACGGGTGAGCAGCTCCGGGTCCCCGGGACCGGCGCCGACCAGATACACCGTCACTGTTCCCCCACGGTCCCCAACGAGCTGCCGCCGGCTTCGTCCACCAGGTAACGGGCCAAACCCCGGCCCAGCTTCTCGGGGTCATCGCCGGACACGGTGTGGCGCAACACCATCCTGCCGTCCTCGGTGGCCATCATGCCGGACAGGGTGATCGCCCCCCCGTCGTCGCCGTCCTCAGCCAGGATGCCGAAGGCACCGACCGGCAGGGTGCACGACCCGCCGAGCTCGGCCAGGTAGGCCCGCTCCGCAGTCACCACCCGACGAACCGACGGATCGTCGATGCGGGACAGCGCCGATCGGATCCCGGGGTCGTCCTCCCGGCACTCAACGGCCAGGGCGCCTTGGCCCACCTGGGGAAGCATCACCATCGGGTCGAGGATTTCGGTCTCCATCCCGTCGGGAGCGGTCCATTCGAGGCGATCGACGCCGGCGGCGGCGACCACCACCGCGCTGACGTCGCCGGTACCGGCCACCGCCACCGACAGGCGGGTGGCCAGGTTCCCCCGCAGGTCGCTGAACAAAAGATCGGGCCGGAGGTTGGCCAGCTGCACCCGTCGACGGGCCGAGCCGGTGGCCACCCGGGCTCCGGAGCCCAGAGTGTCGAGGGTGGCGCCGACCAGCAGGTCGCGGGGATCGGCCCGCTCCGGGAAGGCGGCCAGGGTCAATCCCGGTGCCTGCAGCTCGCCGGCGGCGGGCAGGTCCTTGGCCGAGTGCACGGCGGCGTCCGCCTCGCCCCGCATGACGGCCGCCTGTACCTCTTTGACGAACACCCCCTGCCCGCCGATGGCATGGAGCGGGACATCGGTCCGGCGGTCGCCTTCGGTCTCCACCGTGACCAACGTCGTCTCCACCCCCGAGGCCTCCAGCAGGAGTGCCACCCGGCGGGCCTGCCACAACGCCAGCGGTGACCCTCGAGTGGCCAGTCGGACGACCGTGGGTTCTGTCACCGGCCTAGAGATCGAACAGGGTTCGTAGTGACTCGATCAGGCGCTCCCCTCGAGGAGTGCCGACGGCGTCCTTCAAGGTCATGGTGGGCTGGTGCAACAGCTTGGCCACCATGGCTCGGGTGACGGCGTCCACCTGGTCCCACTGGTCGTCGGTGAGGTCGGACCGCTTGGCCCGTTGCCGATCGAACTCGGCCTGGCGCGCCTCTTCCACCTGGGCCCGAAGCGCGGAGACGACCGGCGCGGCCCCTCGGGCCCGGGACGCCGCCCGGTACCGCTCCACCTCGTCGCCCACGATCTCCCTGGCGTGGCTGACCTCACCCTGGCGGCCGGAGAGCGCGCCCTCCACCGCCGACCTCAGCGCGTCCATGTCGAGGAGGGTCACTCCGTCCAACTCGGAGGCGGAAGGTTCCACGTTGCGTGGCACCCCGAGATCCACCACCAGCAAGGGTCGCTCCGGGGCCCGGCGGGCCACGGCCGCCTCCAGCAACGACCGCTCCACAATGGGTCGGACCGTGCTCACCGAGGTGAACACCACATCGGCGCGATCGAGCTCCGGCCCCAGGTCGGAGAGCGGGACGGCCCGGGCCCCGGCGGCCACCTCTTCGGGGAGCCCGGCGATCAACGTGTCGGCCCGCTTGTGGGTGCGGTTGGCTACCACCAGCGACGCCGGCCGGTAGGCGGCCAGCGCCTGGACCACGCCGTCGCCCATCTCCCCGGCTCCGACCACCAGCACCCGGGAGCCGGACAGCCCCCCGGAGGCGTGGTTGGCCGCCAGCGCCACCGCCCCGTGGGACAGCGACGTGATCCCCCGGGCGATGGCCGTCTCCGAGCGCACCCGCTTGCCCGTCTCCACTGCGTGGCGGAACAGCGCCCCGAGCACCGGGCCCGAGGCCCGCTCGCGCTGGGCCTTCTCCCAGGCTCGGCGTACCTGGCCGAGCACCTCGGACTCCCCCAACACCGCCGAGTCGAGCCCGGAGGCCACCGTGAAGACGTGGTCGGCCACATCGTCGTCGAACCGGATGGTCAGGTAGTCGCTCAGGGCCTCGACGGTGGTGTCGCCCATCACGGCCAGGAATTCCCGGAGCTCGTCCACCCCGTCGTGGAACCGCTCCACCACCGCGTAGACCTCGGTCCGTAGGCAGGTGGAGAGGATCACCGCCTCCGACAGGTTCGACCGGTCCCGCAAGGCAGCCAGGGCCTTGGGCAGCGCGGCATCGGTGACCGCCACCTGCTCGAGCAGATGCAGCGGGGCGTCTCGTTGCTCGATGCCTACCACGATCACTGACAAATGGTCACCGCTCCGGTCGTTCGTTCGCTGGGTCGGTCATTGACTCACTGCTCGCTCTGCCTCGTCGATCCGACACGCCGGATCATCCAGCATGCCGGTCCGGTAGCCACGTCGCCAGTCGGGACAGTGACGGTATGAGCCTCAGTCTAGGTTGGCGGTGGTCATGCCAATCGACCGTATGACCGGCATCCCCTCGTCGCCGGCCAGGGACCGCCGGGACTGGTAGAAGCTCATGATCTGCAGCTCGATGCTGAGATCGACGTAGCGGAGCAGGATGTCCGGCCCCAGGGTGAGGACTTTGGGCGCGAAGTTGAGGATCGAACGGACCCCCGACTCCACCAGCCGGTCGGCCACCCCCTGAGCGGCGGGCGCCGGGGTGGCGATCACCCCGATGGCCAGCGGTTGTTCGGCGACGATGGCCGGGAGGGCGTCGATGTGGGAGATGACCACGTCGTCGACCTCCTCCCCGATCACCTCGGGGTCGACGTCGAGGAGGGCCTTCACCACGAACCCGCGGGCGATGAATCCCTGGGAGTGGGCCAGGGCCCGTCCCAGATTTCCGATGCCGACGATGACCATCGGCCAGACATGGTTGAGTCCGAGCTCGCGATCGATCTGCTCGACCAGGAATGCGGTGTCGTAGCCCGCCCCCCGGGTACCGAACGAGCCGAGCAACGAGAGGTCCTTGCGCACCTTGGCCGCGTTCACCCGGGCCAACGAGCCCAGCAGATCCGAGGACACGGTGGTGGTTCCCGACCGGAGCAACTCCTCGAGAATGCGTTGGTAGACGGGCAGACGACCTACCGTTGCTTCGGGGATCCGACGGTAGGCGGCGTGGGTCGATGCCGGGCCGCCGGTGGTAGCCGGGATGCTGGGCTCAGGAGGTGTCGGCATTGGCACGGATCGTAGGACCATCGGCCTCGACGAGGAAAACTGGGGGGCCCCCGAACCTGACGGCTGCCGTTGGCGATCGGTTGGGCTTGGGAAAGGCCCCCAAGCGTCGTGGCCCGATCTCGAAACCCCGGGTGGCGACGATATTCGGTCTCGCCTCGTTCGAGGGAGGACGTTCGATCACCTTCGGTGCGAACCACTGACAGCTGCCGGCATGCATCCCGATTCGATCGCCGTCGGTCACTCTTCGTCGGCATCAGAGACTGTCAGTGGGAACCGGTGGGATTGCCGGTCGAGGTCGTCTGCGGAGAATCGCCGGAGGGGTGTTTGGAATAGCCGACCAGGACCATCTCGTAGACGAGGTCCCCGGGTCCGGGCGCGGTAGCGATCTTCTGATCTTCCTCGAGCATCGCCGGATCGAAGATCCCGACCTGGACCTGCACCCGTTGGTCCACTTCCCAGGCCCGGCCCGACACCTGACTCGAGAGTCGGTAGTCGTTCACCGTATGGAATCCCTGGGGACTGAGTGCATGCTCGTAGAAGGCATACAGCTGGTCGGCGGTCACCCGTGCGGTCAAGATGGCCCCGGTATAGGCGGGGTCGGGCTCCGGTTCCGACGGTCTCGAAATCTGGTTCGAACCTATCGAACGAATCACTTTGGAGCCCGGGTAGAAGAGGTGTGACTCGCGGTGGGCAGCCAGTTCGGCCCGGGTGATCGGCTGACCGACCGGCAGCCAGAAATCGTCGACGCCCCGTGAACCGGTGCTGGCGCTGCAGGCGGTCAACCCCATGGCCGCGCCCAGGATCAGTGAGAGCCCCTTTGCCCTCAGCGCCGGACCACCAATCCAATGCCAGAGGCCGCCAGCAAGACGAAGCCAACGATCTCCACGATGAGCGACGGGGTGGCCCAGGGAACGCTCAATGCGTCATGGAGGCCCAGGAAGCCAACGGTGGCGCTCAGCACCAGGCCGCCCACGCTGGCGGCCATGAAGGCTGCGCCGGCCAACACCACGTACATGCGGCGGAACAGGACGATCACCGGGCCGAGCACGAACCCGGAGATTGACTGGGCCAGGAAGAGGTTGCCGATGCTGGCGATGTTCTTGTAGCCGATCATCCACAGATGCAGGTGGATCGCACCGGTGGCCACGATCGTCGCCGCCCCCAGCACCATGGTCCCGATGATGAAGACTTGAAGCGGGGCAGGAGATGATCGGGAGACCCCGAGGACAAGGGTGCGGCGCACCCAGGCGACCAGTCCGGGCTGTCCCACAGCCGACGCCGCGGCCGGGTCGGTCGTCGATACCGTGGCCACTACTTGTCGCACCCATCCCCGTCATTGGGCCCACCGTTGTTGTCGGCGTCGTGGTCGCCGCCGTTGTTCTGCGGGATCGTGCACTGAGTAGTCGACGTTGCCCCGCCGGACCCTCCGCCGGTTGTCGAGGATGCCGTGGTCGTCGTCGTGACACTGGTAGATGTGGTGGTGGAATTCGAGCTCGAGGACGGGGACGAGCTTCCGCAGGCGGCGAGGCCCAGGGCAACGGCGACCGATGCCAACCCCACCAGAGACCGCGTTGTAAGGCTGGTTCCTTCCGGACCGGACAGCCGTGACATGAGTTTCATACGTGGACCTCTCTCCAATATCTTCGATCTTCCCCAGGACTACGTCCGAAGGAGCCGATCTGTTCAATGGATCTCCGACCTTCAAAGGCCACCGGCTGAGGGGTTCACGTTGTTCCCCTGTCCAAAAAGGAGGCTGGCTGAGCGTCAATCCGAACGCCGGAGCCGCACCTGGTGAAGCGTGTCGAGTCCGAGGTGATCGGCGGCCGATGAACGATCGAGCACCAGCGCCAGGTGGCCATTGCCGTCGACCAACATTCCGAACTCCCCTCGACCGAGGTCGCCGAATGCTTCCACCCGTTTGGCATCCAGCGTCTGACCCGATGCCAGTTCGACCTCGACCCGAGAACCGACCGCCACCTCCAACTGGTCGAGGTCGTCAGGTCCGGCTCGCAATTGGGCGTTGCCGAAGCTGTCGATGTCGGTCACCGACGTCACCAGGACCGTTCCTTCGAAGTGGTCGGGTGGCGGGTCCGGGAGCCGCACCAGCGACCCCGGGTCCACTTCCACACCCAGCGAAACCGGGTCCCTCCCGCCCACCAGACGGGCGACCGCCGGGGCGAACACATCGCGGCCGTCAAAGGTGGAGCCGGGCTCGGTCTTCAGGACGTACACCGCGGCCACAGCCCCCCGGGACTCGACCGCCGGAACCAGCAGGCCGTTGTCGGGACCGACCCACCACTCCGGCCCGGTGTTCTCTGTGTCGGCAGTCTGACCGGCAGCCTGACCGGCAGTCCGACCGGCCGCTCGGATGGCAACTCCCCGGCGCGTTGTCCCCACCCCGGGGTCGACCACCGCCAAGACGGCCCCCGGGCCCAGATACGGCGCGGCGCGAAGAAGCGTGGCGGCCCCGGCGGCCACGTTGAATTGGGGAACGTGATGGGTGAGATCGACGACCGGCACCCCGGGGGCACCCACCTGCAGCCCGGCCCGGACCACGCCGGCGAACTCGTCAGCGGTGCCGTAGTCCGACAGAAAATAGATGGCGGGCGCCGAAGCGGGGCCCGTCACCTGACCAGGAGTCCCGGCCGGCCTCAGCCGGCCTTGGTGTACTGCTGGGCCAGGTACCGGTTGAGGTCGTCGTCACGTATCCGGAACGACTTGCCGATCCGGACGGCGGCCAGCGAGCCGGTATTGATCAGCCTGTACACCGTCATGTTGGATACCCGGAGTGTGGACGCCACCTCGGTGACGGTCAGGAACCGCGCTGTCGCATGCTCTTCCATCGGTGATGCACCTTCCTCCACTTGTGGCGACTGTACGCCACTGTGACTGATGGGGAAAGTGAGAATTTGGACGCGGCCAGGGGCGGTGTGAGTGGCGTACGGCCAAAGGGCTCCTGATGGGAACGACCGGAGGTCGGTTCCGACCGATGATCCTCAGATCTTCGCGACCGCTTTGGGCGCCAGCTGGGCGAAGAAGGTGGTGGCCGCCGTGGTCGTCGACCAGCCCAGGAAGACCGCGTTGGATCCCTTGACGGCGTAGAGAACATCCAGGTAGCTGGACTGATTGCCCTCAGTCAGGGTCATCTGGTCGGCAAACCCGGCGTCTCCGGTCGAAACCCCGGGGATCGGTTTGATTTTGAGGCTGGCCGTCACGTTCCCGGACTGCAGGGTGCCGCCGTTGCACGACTCGAAGGTCGATTTGAGCGATTTGACCGATGCCGCCGCCTGGCCGGGGGCGAAGACGCCCGCCGTCTGGATCACCGCGGTCGGGTTCTTGCCCGGGCTGGCAAAGACCACACTGGCGCTGGTTGCCGATCCTTTGAGCAACACCAGATTGGCCACACAGGTTGGCGTTCCCTTGGTGCCGGCGGCATCCTTGGCGGTGTCCTGGGCCCATCCGGTCGGAAAGTCGGCGGTGGTCAGCAGTAACGGCTTGAGGGCGGCGGCCTGCGCCGGGGCGGTGGTGGTCGTCGCCGCGGTGGTGGCCTTGGTGGTCGTGGTGGCCTTGGCCGATCCGCCGCAGGCCGCCAATCCCGCCGCCATCGCCAGGCAGATCCCGAGGGCGAACACCGCCCCGGTCGAGCGCCTGGTGGTCACCGACCCAACTGTCTCGAGCGCTCCACGGCCGCTGCCACCGCCTCGATGAACGCCGACCGGACCGCCTTGAACTCCAGGGTGCGCAACCCTGCCGCCGTCGTCCCTCCCGGGGAGGTCACCGCCGCCCGCAGCTCGGCCGGATCATCACCGGTCTCGCTCAGCATGCGGGCGGACCCCAACAAAGTGCCGACCACCAGCTTGTGGCTCACATCACGGGGGAGCCCTGCCGCCACTCCGGCTTCGACCATGGCTTCGGCCACCAGAAAGATATAGGCGGGCCCGGAGCCCGAAACTCCGGTGACCGCGTCCAGTTGGCGTTCGGGGAGGCGCACCACGGTTCCCACCGAAGCGAGGATCCCCTCGGCCCAGTCGAGATCCTTCGAGGTGGCGTGGCTACCGCCGGACATCCCGGCCACGCCGGCGCCGATCAGCGCCGGGGTGTTGGGCATGGCCCGCACCACCACCGCCCCCGGGTTGAGGGCGGCCTCCAGGCGGGCGGACGGCAATCCGGCCACTACCGACAGCACCCGGTTGATCCCGAACCCGGCCAGGGTGCGGCACACCCCCTCGGCGGCTTCGGGCTTCACGGCAAGCAGGGCGTCACCCGCGGCCATCGGGGTATCCACCACCGTGAGACCCGGGTGGACGTCGACCAGGCGTTGGCGCTGAAGCGGGTCGGGATCGCTCACCGCCAGTTCGTCGATCTGGGCCCATCCACCGGCCAGCAGGCCCGTGAGCAGGGCGGAACCCATCTTGCCGCCACCCACGAGCAGAAGTTTCAGTGCGATGCGCAGACGCTAGTGCAGTAACCGTAAACCTTTGCCCTCAATCAGGGCCGAGGTTGGAGGTTCCTCGCTCAAGCCGCCGAAGCGGCCTGGACGAGCGACTCCCCGAGTTCCTCGGGACGGGCCACAGCCGGCCAGGGACCCACCAGGTCACGATGGTGGTCCATCGCCACCCGCCGTGGGTCACGCCGGGTCCGTCCGGGCAGGTGCCGGCCGGCTCGACGGTGCATGATCTCCAACTCCATGGGGTCAAAGGTTCCTCCGCCCCGAGACCCTCTCGAGGCGATGTTGACGGCTCCCACCACGTCTCGGTGGGCCACCAGTCTGCAGTGTGAACAGGAGAACCATCGGCCCTTGGGTTTGGCCACCCGCTTCCCACACCGTGGGTAGGTGGAGCTGGTCCCCCGTTCGTCGACTCGTTCGATCTCGATGCCGGCCACGGTCGCCTTGTCGGTGAGGCCGCCCGGGACAGGTCCCGGCCCAGGGCCTGGTGGCCGACCACCGGCGCATCTCCACGCCGGCGCCGGAGGGCATTGAGCTCGAGTACCGGGGCCCACAGATCTCCCCCGCGCCGCAAAAGCCCGAAGCACCGCTCCCGCTGGGCGTGGGTCAGTCTCAGCTCGACCCGAGCGGTGCGATGAACGACTCTGTCTCCGTGATCCGGTCGCTGTCTGGGCACAGGCCCAGGGTGCCTCAAGGTTGTGAAAACGGGGCGAAGGTTTGTCGTCAGGGCACCCAGGCCAAAGAAGGCGGGCCGATCAGCTCCGGGCCGCCCGCGGCCGGCGTCGGTACATGCCCTCGTAGCCGAGGGCCATGGCCGTCGGGAAGCACTCGTCGGTGTAGGCCAACGAAGCTCCCATCACCCGATCCAGCTCCTCGTCGTCGACCCGCTCGACCGGCACCCGGCCAACCAGGTAGATGGCCGCCTCGGGGCCGAGGGCGAAACTCATCCCGAGCAGGTCGGCATTGCGCTTCAGCAGGTACTCCCAGGTGGCCTCCACATTGGTCTCGGGGGCCGGCATGAATTGCGCCTCGTGATGCAGGGTGCGCTGGCGGAGCGTGAGCCAGACGGTGACGAAATCCTTTTCATCGCCTCGCATCCGCAGGTACCAGCGGGCGGCGCCGGTCACCGGATCGCCGCCTTCCTGGCGTTCGGCGGCCACCACGGCGCTGGTCTCATCGGCCAGCTCGCGCTCGGCCCACCCGTCGATCACCCCGCACACCGCCTCGCGCTCGGCCTCGTTGAGGATGCCGCCCCACCGGTCGACGGCCGGGGTCATGGTCTGACCGGCGGGACCATTACGCGACCGTCGCAGGCATCACAACCACCGTCATGAGCACTCGACCAGCCGACCGACGGTCAGCTCTTCGTAGAGGTCGTGGAGCAGGGAGGCGGCCCGGGCCCAGGTGTAGCGGCGGGCTCGCAGCACCGCCCCGGTGCCCAGACGCTCGGCCAGCAAGGGCTCGGCCAGGATCTGGCGGATCCAGGCGGCGAACGCCTCCGGCGTCGGGTCCTCGACCAGAAAGCCGGTACGACCGTGGTCGACCAGGGTGCGCAGGCCGCCCACATCCGAGGCCACCACCGGGGTGCCGCAGGCGGCGGCTTCCAGGGCGACCAGGCCGAACGATTCGGACCGGCTGGGGACCAGACAGACGTCGGCAGCCCGGTAGTAGGTGGACAGCAGCTCGTGGGGGCGGGGCGGGACGAACACCACCCGGTCGCCCAGCCCGAGCTCGTCGACCAGGTCCACCATGCGATCGAGCTCGACGTCACCCCGGGGTCCACTGGGGCCACCGACGATGGCCAGCCGGGCGTCGGGTCGGTCGGTGCCCAGAGACGCCAGGGCCCTCACGGCGACCTCGACCCCCTTCAGGGGTTGGATCCGCCCCACGAACAGGAGCAGGGGCCCGTCCATCGGCAGCCCGAGCGCGGCGCGGGCCTGCGGGCGGTACCCGGGCCCGAAGAAGGCGTGGTCGACCCCGGGGGCCACGATGCGGATCCGGGACGGATCGGCGTGGTAGAGCCCGGAGATCTGTTCGGCCTCCACCGAGCAGGAGGCGAGCACGGTGTCCGAGCAGTTGATGGTGGCGGCTTCGGCCTCGGCCCGGAGGTGGGCGGAGTCGGCTTCGACCTCCTCGGGGCTGAACTCGGCCTTCACCCGGTCGAGGGTGTGGAAGGTCGAGACCAGGGGGATGTTCATCTGGTGTTTGATGGTGTGGCCGGCCACGCCGCTGAGCCAGTAGTTGGCATGGACGGCGTCGAAGGGAAGGTCCTCGTCGTCCGAACCGCCCCCCGCCGACTCCATGTACTTGAGGACGCCCTCGGCGAATTCGTCGACCACCCCGGGCAGCAGCTCTTTGGCCATCGGGGTGGGTGGGCCGGCGGAGACGTGGTGTACCCGAAACCCGGGCTCCACCATGACGGTGGCCGGGAGGGTGTCCGACCATGCCCGGGTGAAGACGTCGCACACCGCTCCGGACCGGGCCAGGGCGGCGGAGAGCTCTCGGACGTAGACGTTCATGCCGCCGCCGTCCCCGGTGCCGGGTTGCGCCAGTGGCGACGTGTGCAATGACAGAACTGCCAGGCGTCTCATGCGTCGCCGAGCCTATAGGGATGGCCCCATCCGTCAGCGGCAGCCCCGAATGAGCTTGAGGCTGGCCAGATCAGCTGGCGGCCGACCCGCGGTGGGCGGCGTGGTCGGCTCCGGCCGCCCCCGGAGTGGGCCCTGTCGCCCCGGCCACGGTGGCCGCATCCCGCCCCGCGGCGTTTCCGGCCCGCAGAGGGGCTTTCCCGCCCGCCAACGAGGTCGCGCCCGCCGGTGAGGTCCCGGCACCCCCGCCTTCACCGTCTCCAGCCCCGGCTTCGCCAGCGGTCTTCCCCGCCCCGGCGCCTGCCCCGGCCCCCGGGGTCGCCACCTCGCCCTCGGCGTTGTCCTCGTTCTCGTGCCGGAAGGACAGGTAGATCCGCATCATCGCCTGCTTCTGCTCTTCGTTCAGGTTGTTGTCGCCGAAGATGTGGCGGGCGAGGTCGGTGTTCCCGTCGGGCTTCTCGAGGATGCCGGCCTGGACGTAGAGGGTCTCGGCCGAGATGCGCAATGCCTTGGCGATCTGCTGGAGGATCTCCGCCGACGGTCGCCGCAGCCCCCGCTCGATCTGGCTCAGGTAGGGATTGGAGATCCCGGCCAGCTCAGACAGTCGCCGTAGCGACAGCCGGGCGCTGCCCCGCTGCTCGCGTATGAACGCGCCGAGCTCGTTGAACCGCTCGGGTAATTCTTTCACCACTGGGATCCGGTCGACATGTGGGTCCTTCTTGCCTCTCACGATCACGACAGCAGGCCGTCGACCGAAGCGCGGCCGGACTTGTAGCGGCTCACCAGCTCCGCCTGGAGGGTGTCGATGCGTTGGTGGAGGCCACGGCGCTCGGCCGACACCCGGCGCTCGATCTCTTCGAGCCCGTCGGCCATGGAGCTGAGCTGCTCCTGGCTCAGCTCACCCAGATGCCCGATCTGGTCGGAGCTCACCACCGCGTCGAGCTCGGCGGTGAGGTCGGACTCCTCGGTATCCGGCGCCAGAATCGTCATCTTGTGACCGGGACCCGGCGGACGCCCGGGGCCCGAGGACAGGATGGCCGGCAGCCCCTCGACCAGGGCGGCCAGATCGGGGGGCTCGGCGGCAGACCCGGAGTCGCCGGCCGCCGCCGGGCGGACCAGGTAGGCCTGGACGATGTCGAGACGGCCTTGGGCCAGCCGGCGGAGGTAGGACAGGGCGACCTCGGCCTCCTGGCACTCGGCCCGCATGGACCGGATGTCGTCGAGCGACTTCGACTCGACGCCGTTGAGGTAGGAGTCGGTGAGAAGACGATCGAGTTCAGCCTGGAGACTCGCCATTACCGACGATCGTACTCCGCGGGCCAGGGGCCACGGCCCGTGCGCCCGGGCGGGGCGTAGCGGTAGACGGCTCGCCCCAGCACCGAGGACATCGGGACCGGACCGAACGTCCGGCTGTCGGTGCTGGCCTGGCCGGCATCGCCCAGGACTTCGAGGGTGGCGCCGTCCCTGTCCACCGACGACACCCGCTTGACCAGAACCCTGCCTGGATGCCGGGGGTCTCGCACCGCCACCACCTCCCCGGGCTTCAGCCCTGGCGCCCGACTGAAGAAAGCCGCCAGTCCCGGCGGTGCCGGCTTGATGACGACCAGGCAGTCACCGGGAAGGAGGGCGGGCGCCATCGATCCACCCTCCACCTTCACCCGGTGCACGGATCGGGACAGCGCCACGGTGACGGCACCGAGTACTGCCACCAGGGCCGCGCTGCCACCGAAGATTGTCCGGGCCACCCTCGGGGTAGAACGTCGGGGACGGGCCGCCATCAGGGCAACCTCGATAAGGTGGGCCGGAATTGCATCTCAACCACTCTGCCCCAGAGAAATAGAAGGAGCCTTGCCCCATGCGAATCGCCGACCGCCTGCTGACCACCCTCGATCATCTGTCCGCACCGGTGACCGGCCACGCCCACTGCGATCTCCCCTGTGGTGTGTACGACCCGGCTCAGGCCCGGATCGAGGCCGAGTCGGTGAAGAACACCATGGACAAGTACAACGACTCGAGCGACGAGGCCTTCAAGACCCGGGCCATCATCATCAAGGAAGAGCGGGCCGAGCTGGTGAAGCACCATCTCTGGGTCCTGTGGACCGACTACTTCAAGCCCGAGCATCTCGAGAAGTACCCGCAGCTTCACGACTTGTTCTGGAAGGCCACCAAGACGGCCGGTGAGGCCAAGAAGACCAGCGACGCCAAGGTGGGCGAACGTCTGTTGGCCGAGATCGCCGAGATCGACAAGATCTTCTGGGAGACCAAAAAATAGAAAGCGGTCAGACCGGGCAGGCGCCGCACCTGCGTGCGGTGGGGAGTTCGGCGAGCCGGGCGTCGTCGATGGGTTCGCCGCATTCCTCACACCTCCCGTAGGTGCCGGCGTCAAGACGGGCCAGTGACTGTTCGACCTCGTTGAGGAGGACGTCGACGGCGTCGATGTCGCCGTCGGTGACCCCGCCATCGGTGACCTGGGCGTCGATGGCCACGTCTCCGGTCACCCCGCCATTGGTGACCTGGGGGTCGGTCTGGGTGGGGTCGGCGTCCATCCCCGGGATGGTACCCGTAGGGTTGAGATCCGTGAACAGGCCAACCCCGAAATCCGATCGTAGGTCGTCGCCGGCCGACCCGGTGAGCGAGCTCATCGGCACCGGCCTGCTGGTCCCCTGCCTCGACGGGACCGACCGGCCGGCCGTCGAACTCGACCAGGCCGCCTCGACCCAGGCTCTGCCCGAAGCCGCGGCCCGGGTGTCCGAGTTCCTCCCCTCGTATTCGAGCGTCCACCGCGGCGCCGGATTCCGCTCCCGCCGGGCCACCGCCGCCTACGAGGAAGCCCGCCGGGCGGTGTTGACCTTCGCCGGCCGGGATCCGGACGGTGACGACGTGGCCGTGTTGTGTCGCAATACCACCGAGGCCATCAACCATCTGGCCTACCGGTTACGGCTGTCCCCCACCGACGTGGTGGTGACCACCGTGGTCGAGCACCACGCCAACCTGCTGCCCTGGGGTCGGGTGGCCGAACGTCGCTATGTCGAGTGCACCACCGCGGGCACCTTCACGGTCGAGGACGTCGAAGCGGCGCTGGACGCCGCGCCGAAACCGAAGTTGCTGGCCGTCACCGGAGCGTCGAACGTGACCGGTTGGGTACCGCCCCTCGACCTCATCATCGAGAGCGCCCACCAGCGCGGCATTCCGGTGGCGGTCGATGCCGCCCAGCTGGCGCCCCACCGGCCGCTGCCCCCCACCGCCGACTACCTCTCCTTCAGCGGGCACAAGCTCTACGCCCCGTTCGGATCGGGAGCACTGATCGGGCCCCGATCGACCTTCGAGACCGGTGATCCGTTTCTGGCCGGCGGCGGGGCCGTCGACCTGGTCGGGTTGGACGAGGTGGTGTGGACCGCACCGCCCGATCGGGAAGAGGCCGGCTCTCCCAACGTCATCGGAGCGGTGGCGCTCCATGCCGCCATCGACGGGCTCGGGGCCATCGGGTGGGAGCGGATCGCGGCCCACGAGCGCGCCCTGGTCGGTCGGTTGCGAAAAGGATTGGACCGCATCGACGGGGTGCGCCTGCTCGGCCCGGGGGCGGACAGCGGCGTCGACACCCTGCCGGTGGCCGCCTTCACCATCGAGGGGGTCCACCACGCCCGGGTGGCGGCCCGGCTCAGCGCCGAGTACGGGATCGCGGTGCGCCACGGCTGTTTTTGTGCCCACCCCTACGTGGTGCGGTTGCTGGGCCTGGACGACGTCGCCGTCGATGCCTACCGAAACGAGGTGCTCCGGGGTGACCACCGCAACGTCCCGGGAGCCGTGCGGGCCAGCGCCGGTCTGGGGACGTCCGGTGAGGAGATCGACACCCTGTTGGCGGCGGTGGCCGACCTGGCCGGGGGCCGGCCCGAACCGGTTGACTACCAACAGGACCTGGGTACCGGTGACTACTTCCCGGTGACCGACCTTCCCGGGTGGCGGGATGCAGCCCGGGAACTGGGCGCTTCGTGCGCCCGGGGGTGAACGACGATGACGAGGGCGGTACCGGCGGACCCTGACGATCCCACCCCGCGCCGGCGAGCGCGTTCGGCCCCCCGGGTTCGGACACCGGCGGCAGCCACGGCTCTCTGCCTTATCGCCGGGACGGCGCTGGTGTTGGCCGGCTGCGGCGAGTCGGCGGCTTCGGGGGTGGCCGCGGGGTCGGTGGCCTATGTCGCCACCGTGGCCGGGTTGGCCGACCCTGGGGACACGCTGAGCCTGGTGGATACCGCCTCCTCCAAGTCCCTGGGTACCATCACCACCGGCTCGCTCCCGGCGGCCATGGCCGCCACCCCCGACGGGGCCCACCTGCTGGTGGCCAACAAGGGCATCAACCGGCTGAGCGACATCTCCATCTCGACCGGCACGTCGACGGGACAGGCCACCGTCGGGCTCGAGCCCGACGCGGTGGCCATCACCCCGGATGGATCGCTGGCATTGGTGGCCAACTTCGGTGACAACACCGTTACCCCGATCGCCCTCCCATCCATGAAGGCCGGTGCGGCCATCCCCGTCGGCCACCAGCCGGTGGCGATCGCCATCGCTCCCGACGGGAAGATGGCGTTGGTCGCCAACTATCAAGATGGCACCGTCACCCCCATTGCCCTCCCGGCGCTCACACCCTTGACGCCGGTTCCGGCGGGGCCCGAACCCGATGCGGTGGTGATCGGGCCGGACAGCACCACCGCCTTGGTGGCCGATTTCGAAATCAGCGCGGTCACGCCCATCGACATCTCGCACATGGCTGCCGAGGAGATCATCCCGGTAGCCGGCAATCCCACCGGCATCGCTCTCTGGAAGTCGAAGACGGTCGCCTATGTGAGCGGCGGGGACAGCGTGACGCCGATCGATCTGGTCCACCTCGATGCCCGCACTCCCTTACCGGTCGGAACCACCGCCCAAGCCCTGGCCCTCTCCGACCGCGGGCGCAACGCCTGGGTGTGCGGCGGCAACGGAATGCTGGTGTCTCTGAACCTGACCAGTGGCGCAATTGGAGCCACCGTGACCGTTGGCGGCCAACCCACGGCCGTGGTTATCCCGGCGCCTCAAACACCACGAACGGCGCCGGGCGCCGGATCGTGAATCCCAGCGATTGGTAGATCCGGACGGCCGCAGTGTTGCGGGCCAGGACGTGCAGAAACGGAGTCGCGCCACCCTGGATGATCCCGTCAGCCACCGCCGCCACCAGTTGCCCGGCCAGGCCAAGACGGCGGAAACCGGGATCCGTGGCCACGGCGCTGATTTCGACGTAACCCGGCGGTCGGAGTCGTTCACCGGCCATGGCGACCAGACGCCCGCCGATGCGGATGCCCAGGTAGCCACCGAACTCGACGGTTCGCGTCTCGAACGGGCCGGGCTGGGCGGCCGTGGCCAGAGACAGCATCTCGGCGACATCGTCACGACCAAGTGGCACCGGGACGGGCGATCGTCTCGAGTGATTCGGAGGTCCTTGTCTCTTCAGGGTCTCGTCGGATCCACTCACCTCGGGCATGGACCGCCGAGGCACCATCGCCCACGAACTCCAAGTAGCGATCAAGGAGCGGATCACCGAACGAGTAGCGGGTCCTTCCAGATGGCAGGACGGTCTGGGACAGCTGCGGAGGAGTGGTCATCCGAGCACCATTCCACCGCCGGATGAAAGACAAGGGGATGCATCAACGATCACCCATGTATTAAGCGATCTGACCTTCCCGGTTTCGACCGGGTTGGACAACTCGTTGCGCACCGGAATGGAATGCCTCCGCCACACCCAAGCGATAGGTCATCGGCGTATCGCCGTGAACCCTTGAGGGAATCCGGACCCTCGAGACTGCGCTACAGGGCCACGAACAAGATCCAGGCCGCCGTCTTGGGTCTGGCAACCTACAAGTTGCGCCCAAGCGCCGTCAGGCCAGGTAGTTTTCCCAGTGGGCCGTTAGCTCATCGGGTAGAGCAGGGGACTTTTAATCCCAAGGTGGCGAGATCGAGACTCGCACGGCCCACCAGGTCAGAGGCCCACAGGCCCACGAGGTCGCCTCGACCGCCCAAAGCCACCCGACTTCAGTCATGGCTGCCGCTCAATAAATTCGTGCATACCCGGAACTGTGGACGCGAGAAACCCTCGTTCCGGTGAATACGCCAGGCCCTTCTTAATCAATTCATTTCGAGCCACGGAGATGTCCGAGGTCCTCGACTTACCCAGCGACCCTGCAATGTCAGATATTGAAGCAGCGTCATCACCGCCTAGTTCCGCCAAAGCCCTCATGACATCCCGTTGCGCCGGCGTGGCCCGCTCCCAGCGGGATCGGTAGAGGCCATCGTCGACTTCGCTTCTGGCTTCGCGTAGTCCGACCTCCACGTCGTCCAAATCGATAGGGCTTCGACGAGCATTGTCCCAAACTCGCTTGCCGATTGCCTGCAGGAAGTACGGATATCCATGCGCAGTATCCAAGGCAGAAGACAAGGCATCGGCTTCCCACTCGACTCCAAGATGGTTCGTCGGGATAACGAGAGCCTCGTTCGAAGCAGCCTCGCTAAGAAGTCCGACCGGCCGATAGTCATAGAGGCGTTCCGCGTAGCTTGTGGCCTCAGCAAGCTGTGCAGGCAACGAAGGAAGGCCCGCGCCCACGAATACGAGGGGCAGCGGCCGGTCTGCTTGGCCGAGTTCGTGGATCGCGGTGTTGATCGCAACGAGCT
>Ga0307374_10002561_pt1 | contig 32137 bp, 27 predicted proteins | sample OX3MG_FD_202532 | JGI IMG/M metagenome (GOLD analysis project Ga0307374, IMG submission 202532) | Soil microbial communities from Risofladan, Vaasa, Finland - OX-3 | ecosystem: Environmental > Terrestrial > Soil > Coastal area > Acid sulfate soil | place: Finland: Risofladan, Vaasa | collected... | reverse complement strand
TCCGCGTCGTTTCCGATTCGTTGACCATCTTCCGTCCTTCCTTGGACTTACAACTCGATCCTCGCGACAAAAACCGCCCACCAGCATACAACCCGCGGTCGAAACCGCGAACGTCTACTTACGCCCGGCAACCCGTAATTCGCCCGAGAGATATAGACACCCAGATGAAAACTCGGTATACCTTCCTGTCTTGCGAGAACTCTCCATTTTCGTCGGATTTACCCGCTCTCTCGAAAACGCTATGTTGAGCGTTGGAGGGAGCTTAATAAAATTCAATCTCCCTATTTCGGTGTGCAGAGGAGGACCGTTCCGGTGGCCTCAGTCAAAGAACGTGTGATCGATATCGTGGCCGAGCAGCTTGGAGTCAGCAAAGACCAAGTCACGCCCGAGACGTCGTTTGTCAACGACCTTGGCGCCGACTCGCTCGATACGGTCGAGTTGGTAATGGAACTCGAAGAAGAATTCGACATCAATATTCCGGACGACGCCGCCGAGAAGATCCAGACGGTCGGGCAGGCCATCGATTACATCGAGAAGTCGCAGGCGAGCTGATCCGGCTCGCGCCAGTTGATCCGGCTCGCCCCCCAACGCAAAACCCCACGAGTTCCCATGAAACGACGCGTAGTCGTAACTGGGCTCGGCGCAGTCACGTCGCTTAGCTGCAAAGTCGAAGATCTCTGGCAACGCGTGTGCCGCGGCGAAAGCGGCGTCCGTGCGATTACCAACTTCGACACCTCCGACTTCAAAGTCAAATTCGGCGGCGAAGTCAGTGACTGGTCGACCGACGGTTACATCAGCCTGAAGGACGTCAAGCGGGTCGATCGCTTCACCCAGTTCGCGCTGGTGGCCGCGATCGACGCCGTGAACGATTCCGGCCTCGATTTCAGCAAGGAAGATCCGTATAGCACGGGCGTAATTCTCGGCTCGGGCATCGGCGGGCTGAACGAAATCGAGACCCAGCATACGCGGCTGTTGCAAAAAGGGCCCGACAAGGTCTCGGCGTTCACGATCCCCAAGCTGATGCTCAACGCGGCCTGCGGCCATGTCTCGATCCAGTACGGGCTGCGAGGGCCCAGCGCGGCGGTGGCCACGGCCTGCGCCAGCGCGGCCAATGCCATCGGCGATGCCTTCAAGGCGATCCAATACGAAGACGCCGACATCATGGTCACGGGCGGCGCCGAGGCGGCGCTCACGCCGATGGGCGTCAGCGGCTTTTCGAACATGCGGGCCCTTTCGGAACGCAACGACGACCCGCCACGCGCCAGCCGGCCGTTCGACGCCGATCGCGACGGCTTCGTGCTCAGCGAAGGCGCCGGCGTGCTCGTGATCGAGGAACTGGAGCGCGCCAAAAAGCGCGGCGCGAAGATTTACGCCGAGTTGATCGGCTACGGCGTGAGTTCCGACGGCAGCCACATCACCCAGCCCGACGAGCACGGAACCGGCGCCGCCAAGGCGATGTCGCGGGCCCTAGAAGACGGCAAGCTCGACATGGAGGCCATCGGCTACATCAACGCGCACGGCACCAGCACGCCGCTGGGCGACGCCGCCGAAACGGCGGCCGTCAAATCGGTGTTTGGTTCGCGGGCTCGCGAAGTGAGCATCTCCAGCACCAAGAGCCAGCTCGGCCACCTGCTAGGCGCCAGCGGCGGCGTCGAACTGGTGTTGACGGTGCTGGCCCTGCGCGACAGCCTGGTTCCGCCGACGATCAATCTCGAAACGCCCGACCCCAAGTGCGACTTGGACTACACGCCCGGCAAGCCCCGCGAGCGGCGCCTGGCCGCCGCCATGTCGAACAGTTTCGGTTTCGGCGGACACAACGCCTCGATCATCGTCGGGCAGTTGCGGTAAGAGGCGATTCGCTAACGCCCGCGGGTGGCTGGCGGCAGAGCGCAGCGATGCCCCAGAGAGCGGACCGCGAGCCCGGAGTCACTTCTGCTCCGCCGTAGAACTGGGAACGTACTCCACCGGCAACAGGGGCTGATCGGCGACGACTTCGATCGCGGCCGGGAACGGCCCAATGTTGGCGAGGTCTGTTTCGTCTTGGTTGCCGTGCAACTCGCGCAAGGATCGCTTGAGCTCGTCGGGAAAGGTGATTCGCAGATGCGTGCGCTTGCCTGCCGCGACGTTGAACGTCGCATAATCTTTCTCATCCCGCGGCTCCAATTCACTTTTCACGTACAAAAGCCCCGATTCGTTCAAGGCGAAATTCAAATTCGGACGTACCATCATGGCAAAGCCGTACTTTCCCGGCATAATCACCGGGTAGGTCTCCAGGGGCTCGCTCGCGGTTCCGCCAAACTCGGGATGAAGCCACACTTGGTTCCAAGGCCGCCCGTCTTCGCAGCCGAGAAGCGGCCAACGATGATTTTGCCAGGCGCCATTGGGATCCAGCGGAACGGGCGGTTTCGGTGGATAAGTATTCAGAAAGACCCGCAACATGTATTCGATTTCCGGCAGATTGGCGTCGGCTCCAGTCGCTTTCGGTTGAGCGAATTCAAAACTGACCTGCCCGAACCGCAGTTGCAGGTCAAGTGCCAGAGGAGCTATCTCGGCGCCTGCGTACGCATAAATCGGCCGTGACTGGAGGCGGTATTGGAACGCGCCTCGTGGCGCCAAGGCATACGGCTGTTTGTCGTTTGTCTTGGCATACGGCTGTTTGCCATTTTCGGCCAGCAGCGGCGCCAAGACAAAATAATCGCCGGCCGGCAGCGAGTGTGAGCGAAACTGCCCGTCGCGGTCGGTCCGCAAGCGCCGGAACAGCTTCATTTCCGAGGCGTTCCAAATCTGAACCTCGGCGTCGGCCGCCGGGCGCGACTCATCGCCCAGAAAGGCGCGGCCGCGGATCTCGGGCGCCGCTTGCGCAGGCTTCTGCGCGAGCAATTGCTGCTGATCTTGATGAAGCGACGCCAATTCTTTGGCCAGATCGTCAAGACGATCGGCCATTGCCGTCTGGACCCGCCAGCCGCCGACGGCCAGGGCCAACACGGCAATGATCAACGAACCCGCTAACGCTACTCCGAGCCAGCGAAACATGATTCGGTCTCCTTGTTGAATCCACCAACATTTCCGACGAATCGAAGCCACGCTTCCGAACCGCTCTCGAGAGACTGCTTCGGCCTCGCCCGGCGGGCGACCGCGGCGCGTCAGTTCGGTCGCGGCCGAGGCCAGGTGATCGGCGATTTCATCGTCGATATCGGCCAGCGTTTCGCGCTCGTCGCGACCGGCGCCGAACCAGGTCCTTGGCCCTCCGGCCGCTTCGCGATCTACGCCACGTTCATCTCGCGGCGGCGACGACATGGGCGATCCCCAAAATACGGTTCACCGTGCGACTGAATGCAGCCCACTCTGCACGCAACTCCTGCAGCCGCCGCGTTCCGGCCGCCGTTAAGAGATAGTGCTTGCGGCGGCGTCCTTCGGGCGAGGTTTTCCATTCAGCCCGCAGATAACCGCGCTTTTCCAGGCGGTGCAACGCCGGGTAGAGCGTTCCTTCCTGGGCCAGCAGTTCGCCCTGGCTGCGCTCTTCGATGGCACGCGCGATGTCGTAGCCGTAGGTGTTGCCCGCCGCGATCACTTCCAGCAACACCGGTTCGAGCGCCCCTCGCAACAGGTCGGAATTCACGGGCATATTTCGCGCTCCGAACGAATACCTTGGCTGTCAAGGTAAGCGGAGTTTATACCTAGGCAGCCTAGGCGTCAAGCTCGAAACGCCTGTCGCGTGATTCCACGTACCCGGAGGCTTACGCCTCCGGCTCGCCGTTTTGCCGCCGTTTTTGCTCAAGAAACGGACCTTGCCGACCGAGGGCGCCCGGCCTATACTCCGGCCCTCTTCTTTTCAGCATGGAGGCTGAACGATGTGCATTTCTTGGCGTCGGGCGTCCGGATGGCGCGGTTTACAGTGGACGCTAGCATGGGCGGCCTTGGCAGTCGCTTACGTAACTTTCGCGCCGGGCGGATTTCTCGCTGGCTCGCGCGGCGCCGCCTGGGCTCAGGCGCCGGCCGAAGCGTCGGACGAAGAGTATCAAGCCAGCTCCGACCAGCCGACGCCGGCGGCGACGACCAAGAAAAGGAAATCGTCCGGCGGCCAGTCGCTGAACTGGCAAAAGGCCGGCAGCGCTTCGATCAGCAAACGCAGTCTGTCGCGCCCGAGCGAGGAAGCCGAACAACCGGGCCAACTCGAGCCGAGCGACCACGACCCGCTCGAGCCCTTGTCGCCGCCAGCGCATCGCTCGTCGGCCGTGATGAGCGACAGCCTCGACGCGCTGCCCAACGAAGCCGGGCAGATTCTGCGAACCTACAACATTCGTCCTTACACCATGCGCGTGACCTCGACGAACCGGCCCGAACAGGCGATCGTCGACTGGATCTTGCGCGAGACGGGCTACGAAGCCTGGCATAGCGAGCCGGTCGCTCTGCTGTGCGCCGACGCCAGCCGGCTGATCGTCTATCACACGCCCGAGATGCACAACGTCGTGGCCGAGGTGGTCGACCGGTTCCTCAACGCCGAGGCCGAGTCGCAAGCCTTCAGCCTGCGCGTGGTGACGGTCGGGCATCCCGACTGGCGGGCCAAGGCGCACGCCGTGTTGCACCCGGTGCCGGTGCAGACGCAAGGCATTCAGGCCTGGCTGGTGCACAAGGAAGACGTGTCGTTGATGCTGGAAGATCTGCGCAAGCGGAACGACTTTCGCGAACACAGCTCGCCGCATTTGCTGGTCAACAACGGGCAATCGACCACCGTCTCGGCGATCCGCCCGCGAATCTTCGTCCGCGACATCTTCGTTCATCCGGAGATTTGGCCCGGCTACGAGCCGGAACAGACGCAATTCGACGAGGGCTTTTCGTTGGAGCTGAGCCCGTTGTTGTCGCTGGACGGGCGGACGGTCGATTCGGTCATCAAGTGCAACATCGATCAACTGGAGCGGCTTGTGCCGGTTAAGCTGGCGGTGCCGACCGCCGTGACGCCTCGGCAGCAAGTGGCGATCGACGTGCCACAGATCACGCACTGCCGGTTGCACGAGCGATTCCGCTGGCCCGCCGACCAGGTGTTGGTCGTGGGCCTGGGGGTCGTCGCCACGCCGGTACCCGACCGTCAGCCGGGCCTGCTGGCCTCGCTGCCGCTGTTGTCGTCGCCGCCGCGGGCCGATTTGTTGGTGTTCGTCGAGAGCAAGGGGCAGCTCGCTCCCACGGCCCAAACTGTCCGCACCAGCGCCCGCGACGCCCGGACGTATCACGGGCGGTATTGAGCGAGCATTGGCCGCCGGCCGCGCTCGACGATATGATTTGTAGGTCAAGCTTTCCAGCCTGACAGGGCCGTCAGGTAGCTCAGGCTTTCGAGCCTGACTGGGCGTCGGACGAGGGGTAATCGTAGGTCAGGCTTTCCAGCCTGACAGGGCCGTCAGGCTGGAAAGCCTGACCTACGTACTGTTAGCGGCTCTATGGTACAGACCGATGACGCTGCTCATCGACGGCTACAATCTGCTGCACGCCTCGGGCATTCTCGGCCGGGGACGCGGGCCGGGCGGCTTCGAACGCTCGCGGCTGGCGCTGCTGAATTTCCTGGCCGAGTCGCTGCCTGCGGAAATGGTAGCCCGAACGACGGTGGTCTTCGACGCCGCGCACGCGCCGCCGGGCATGCCACAAACGCTCATGCATCGGGGCGTTTGCGTGCGATTTGCCGCCAATCACGACGACGCCGACTCTTTGATCGAAGAGTTGATCTGCGCCGACAGCGCGCCGCGGCAACTGCTCGTGGTTTCCAGCGATCATCGGTTGCACCGCGCCGCGCGCCGCCGCCGCGCGCAGGCCATCGACAGCGATCGCTGGTACGCCGAAACGGTCCGTCGCCGCCGCGAACTGCAACGCGCGTCGGCAACCAGACCGTCCAAGCCCGCCTCGGCCCCGGCCGAAGATGAGGTCGACTATTGGCTTGCGCAATTCGCCGACGAAACGCTTGACGAGCAAGCCAACGCCGAAGCCATCTTTCCGCCGGGGTATGGGGAAGATATAGAAGAGAACGTGTAATTCGCGACAAGCCGCTTACACCGCTTTGTTAGTTTCCGACGTTTGGCTGCGAAAAACGCGCTCGGTCAATTGAGCGGAAGAATTTGCTCCTCTTGCTGTGCCCCCGGCTTCGGTTCGGGGAAATAATCCTGCCCGCGTTTCACGATCTTTACTGCCGGGCTGTATACCCAATGCGCTTCGGTCGGCGCAAGCCTTTCCGTGGTAAACGACAGGCCGACACGCAATTCGGTTGCTCTCTCGGAAATTGGACCTGCCAAGATTGTGAGCGATTCCATGGGGCGCAACGGCGTCCACTGCTTTGGGTCCGAAGTCGAGAACGACATGGACGACGTCCATTCACCATCAACGAGCTGCTGGTCAGCGAAGGTTGGCGATCCAGGAAGTCCAAGGACCCAGACCGTGCTTTTCGACAAGTTCGTCACTTTCACGACCGCCCCGAGGGGCAGATTGCCCGCATGGTCGTCATATCGCGGGAATGAGTACGGCTCGGCGTCGATGCTCACGTCGATGGGAGGGGGATTCAGCAGCCATGCTGCAAGTCCTGACAAGAGCGCCAAGGGAATAAACAGCAGGAGCATGGCTCTAAGCGAGAACTGCGACAGGCGTTTCAATGTACGAATGCTAGGCACGATGCATCACGAAAAAGTGCATCACGAAAACGCGAAAGGACGAAAACGCGAAAAACGAAGCGGCAAGACTCTCAGACGAATCCACGCGGCTGAATCCAATTCCCCTTTCGTGCTTTCGTCCTTTCGCGTTTTCGTGATTCTCTTCCCTCGGCCGCATCAATTCGCGACGACCGCACTTCACCCCGCCGCGATTGCTCGATTCAGCCCTTCGCGGCCAGCTTCAGCGCCTTGTCGGAAATGTCCTTGCGGCACCAGGCGCCTTCCCAGCGGATGGCTTTGACGGCGGTGTAAGCCTGGAGCTTGGCGGATGAGATCGTGTTGCCCAACGCCGTGACGCCGAGCACGCGGCCGCCGTTGGTCACCACTTGCCCGGATGCCGTGGCCGTGCCGGCGTGGAAGACCTTCACGTCGGTCACTTTGGCCGCTTCCTCGAGGCCGCGAATCGGCCGGCCGGTCTGGTACTTGCCCGGATAGCCTTCGCTGGCCATCACCACGCACACGGCCGGCCGCGGATCCCACTTGAGCGGCTCCAAGCGATCGAGCTGGCCGAGGGCCGTGGCTTCGAGCACGTCGAGCAGATCGCTTTTGAGCCGCATCAAGATCGGCTGACACTCGGGATCGCCGAAACGGACGTTGTATTCCAGCACCTTCGGCCCCTGGTTGGTGAGCATCAGTCCGGCGTAGAGCACTCCGCGAAACGGCCGCCGCGAGCGCTTCATGGCGTGGACGGTCGGCACGAGCACGTGCTCTTCGACCCAGCGCAGCGCGGCCTCGTCCAACAGCGGCGTGGGGCAATAGGCGCCCATGCCGCCGGTATTCGGGCCAGTGTCGCCGTCGTGGGCTCGCTTATGATCCTGAGCCGGCGGCAGCGTGACGATCGTCTGCCCGTCGGTAATGGCCAGCACGCTGGCCTCCTGGCCGTCGAGCCGCTCTTCGATCACGATCTGGTTGCCGGCGTCGCCGAATTCCTTGGCCCGGCCGATGCGTTCGACCGCTTCCAGCGCCTCGTTGCGGCCTGCACAAACCACGACTCCCTTGCCCGACGCCAGCCCGTCGGCCTTGACGACCACCGGCACGTCTTCGCGCTCCTTGAGGAACGTGACGGCGCGATCGGCAGTGCGGAACACGCGGTAATCGGCGGTGGGCACGTCGGCATGCCGCAGCAGGTTCTTGCAAAAGACCTTGCTGCTTTCGAGTTCGGCCGCGGCCTTGCTGGGGCCGAAAATCCGCAGTTTCTCGGCGGAGAAAGCATCGACGATGCCGGCCGCCAGCGGCGCCTCGGGGCCGACCACGGTCAACCCGACCTGGTTCTCTTTGGCGAACTTGATCAGCTTGGCGAAATCATTCGGCTGCAGATCGACGTTTTCCGCCTCGGCCGCCGTGCCGGCATTGCCCGGCGCCACGAAGATGCGTTCGGAGCGGGGACTCTGTGCGATCTTCCAGGCCAGCGCGTGTTCGCGTCCGCCGTTGCCGATAATCAGTACGTTCATGAATTCAATGCCAAAGAAGGAAGGCAGGGATCACAAGTGGGTGAGATTGATTGTACCGGCGCTGGGTGGAAACGGGCCAGGGGAAGGCGGGAGGTAAACTGCAAACGGAATCCCTTCTGAATACCCGCCGCTAAGCTCCAGCCGCCGCATTGCCGATGGCGGTCAGCGTCGCCAAATACTCATCGAGCGGCAAGCCGTCCACGGTTGGCTGGCTCATGCCGGTGATGCCGTCGACGGCGCCGGCGTCGCGTACGAGCGTTTCGATCAGTCGCCGCTCGGCGTCGGCAGTCCAGGCCGAAAGCAGTTCGGCTCGTCCGCGAAGCACGGCGACGGCGGCCGCCAGCGCGTATGCGCCAAAGTTGCTCACGCCGGCGAGAATCAGAAAATCGGTCGGGATGCGGCACGCGATCTGGCCCGCCGGGCCGCGGGCAATCGCCCGTCGGACCATTTCCCAAGCCAAGGCGCCCATGCCGATCTCGTTGCCGCCGTCGGCTACGCCAATCGTCTTGACCTCCGCGCGGCGCGCGGCGACGGCTTCGAACAGGCGATGGATCGGCGCCGTGCAGTCGTCGATGACGACGCCGCGCATGTTATGGCAACGATCGCGATGCTCGGGGGGGACCTCCCGCTCGAAATCGGCGATTGGCGGCAGACCGCTGCGCGGTTGAGCGGCCAGCGATTCGAGCGTATGGCTCGGACCGACGCGCTCGATCGAAACGAGGTGCGTCAAGCCCGCACCCGCCGGCGAGGTCAGGAAGTCTTCGATCCAGGCGTCCGAAACGGCCGGATCGCGCGCGAGCGGGAATTCGAGGAGCCTGGTCGATTCGAGTCCCCCGCAGCGGCGCCCGGCTTCGAGCAGCGGCAGGCCGACGGAATCGGTAATCAGCGCCGTCTCGACTCCCAAGGCGGCCAGCACTCGGGCCAGGTGCAACGCGCCCGGCGGACCGTCAGTTTCGGCCGCCGGAGGATCGCGGCCGACGATGGCAAACCCGGTGACGATGGCAAACCCGGTGACGATGGCGACGCTTCGGCCTCGCTGGGCCAGTTCTCGCGAAGCTGATTCAAGATGGCCCATCGCTAGCGGCTGGCCGCCTTGGATGAAGGCGGCTACGCCGCGTCCGCCAGGGTCGCGGCGCAGCAGAGCGTCGAGCGACGGCCAGTCGGGTTCGTGGGCGGAGCTCATTCGGGCGGGGCGGCGACAAGGGACAGGCAACCGTTGAAAGGCAACAGCTTATCCGATTCCGCCCAGCAAACTACCGGGGGCTCAAGCTGATGGGATGGAAGCAGGCTGTTTGTCGGAAACGCCGGAGCAAACGAAAACGACCAAGATAGCCAAGACCCTCAGCGCGGTTGGCCATCTTGGGCGAGGTTCTCTCGGTTTTTCGCAGGATCGGCCGGCCTCAATCGAGCGCCCTTCGCCCGCCGTTGGCCATCTTGGGGAAGATTGCACGCGCGGTTGGCCTTCTTGGGGAAGATTGCACGCGCGGTTGGCCTTCTTGGGCGCCCTTCGGCCGCCGTTTGGCATTAGCAGGCATGCCGGTTTCGCATGGGCTGGTTTCGCATGCCCCCCCTCAATTCGTCAAACTCATTTTCCAAGTGAGCAAGCCGCAAGGCCAAGATACCTTGGCATTGGCTTGCTGTGGCCTGCAGTGGGACAAAACTTTGCGAGAGGGATTTTCGGCGAGCGCCGCGTGCGTTACACTACGCGGCTTGCGTGGGGGCGGCTTGCGTGGGAAGTTGTTTTTTGGGTTTTTGGCGGCTCGGCTGCTCTGATACCGCCCGGCATTCTGCAAAAGGGTGGTTGACATTCGCATGGCTTGAGACAGAAAATTAGGACAGTTCGTGAAAAATGTCACGAGCCCCCCACCTCTAGCGTAGGCGGCGTTGCTTTTCACATACATGGGTGGTTTCAGCCCTCGGTAGAACTGCATGGCAGATAAGAAGAAGATGTCGGTGGCCGAGATTCTGGCCGCCGCGAGAAAGAAAGACGGGAAGGGCGGCGCAGCCGCAGAAGCGGCGGGCGAGGCGGCCGCCCCCGAGGCCGCGGCCCCTGTTGAATCGGCCCCTGCGGAAGCCGCCGCCGAGGCGGCCCCAGAACCTGCATCCTCGGAGCCTGCGGCCAAGCCAGCCAAGCCAAAGCCCGCCGCTGCCGCGGGCGGAAGACCGAACGTGTCTGACATTCTGGCTGCGGCCCGCGCGAACAAAGGGGCTGCCGCTCCTGCTGCCGCGGCCGCGACTAAACCGATATCTCCCAAACCGGCGGCAGCCAAGGCGGCCGCCCCGAAGCCAGCCGCTAAGCCCGCGGCGGAAAAAGCTACAGAGAAGCCCGCCAAGGCGCCGGCGGCCGCCAGCGGAATCAAGGATACGGCCAGTATTCTGGCTGCGGCCCGCGACGGCGTGAAGCCCGGCCCGATGTCGAAGGCCGAGGCGGCGGCGCGGCTGAAGCCGGCCCCTGCCGCGCCCGCGAAGACCAAGCCCTCGGTTCCGCCGATGCCCGTCAAGCCGGAATCTGTCCGGGCAAAGCCCGCGAAGGCGGCCAAAGAAGGCGCCGCCGAGCCGGAAGAACGCCGCTGGTTCTTGACGATCGGCTTCACCTCGCTGGCGGCCACGCTGGGCATGTGGTCGCTGGGCTGTGCTCGCTTCATGTTCCCCAACGTGTTGATCGAGCCGCCCAGCAAGTTCAAGGTCGGCTTTCCCAGCGATTTTGCCCCGGGTCTCGTCGAGACCAAGTTCAAGGCGCAGTTCGGCGTCTGGGTGGTCAACGGAGATTACCAAGGGCAGCCGGAAATCTATGCGTTGAAGTCGGTCTGCACGCACCTTGGATGTACGCCCAACTGGTTGGAAGCAGAACAAAAATTCAAGTGCCCTTGCCACGGCAGCGGTTTTTACAAAGACGGCATCAACTTCGAAGGGCCGGCGCCTCGCCCCCTGGAGCGCTATGCGATCCGGCTGGCAGATGACGGCCAATTGGAAATCGACAAGAGCAAGACGTTCCAGGAAGAGATGGGGCAATGGAAGGACCCGGCGAGTTTCGTGCTGGTCTGAGAGCGCGGCCGCTACGGTCGGCCCGTTCGCTTGGTCGGGCCGCGGGCGGCACAAGATTCCAGGCGACATTGTTTCGCGGCGGCGGCGGTACAGCGTATTTCGGATTCTCTAGTCAGGCAAAAGAAGTAAGCGACTATGTCTCTCGGCGAATCGATTCGCAACTCGCAGGTCTGGAAAAGCGTCTTTCGGCATCCGATGCCGATCGATCGGCGAAACCGCATCGTGGTGATGCTGACCAACTTCTTCCTGCACCTGCACCCGGTGTCGATCAAGAAGCAAGGCATCGCGCTGAGCTATACCTGGTGCATGGGCGGCGTGACGTTCTTCCTGTTTCTGGTCGAAACGGTGACCGGCGTGCTGTTGATGTTCTACTACCGCCCGACCTTGGAATGGGCCTACAACGATATTCTGGCGCTGCGCGACGTGACGAGCCTGGGCATTTTGCGCGAACTGCACCGCTGGGGCGCTCACGCGATGGTGATTACCACCTGGCTGCACATGTATCGCGTGTTTCTCACCGGCAGCTACAAACCGCCGCGAGAGTTCAATTGGGTGGTGGGCGTGATCCTGCTGCTGCTCACGCTGCTGTTGTCGTTCACCGGATACCTGCTGCCGTGGGACCAGTTGGCCATCTGGGCCATCACGGTCGGTTCGAACATGGCTCGGGCCACGCCGCTGTTGGGGCACGAAGGCCCGGGTCAGCAGTTGTTGACCTTGGGCGGCATCGACATGATTACCAACGCCTCGGACGCGCGGTTCGGCTTGCTCGGCGCGCGGTTCGTGGGCGAAGAGACGTTGAATCGCTTCTACGTGCTGCACTGCATCGCCATCCCCTTGGCGGTGTCGCTGCTGCTGGCCATCCACTTCTGGCGAGTGCGGAAGGACGGCGGCATCAGCGGGCCGCTGTGATTCGATTTTAGATTTTCGACTTTGGATTTTGGATTGTGGGCGTTTCATTCCATCCCGCCGAGGCCGCTTCCGAAATCAGAAATCCGACATTCGAAATCTAAAATCCAAAACCCAAAATCCAAAATCCCGACAAAGACATGCACGGCAACTCAGCGGATTTCATTCAATCGATCGCCACCGGACTGGGCTGTTATTATCTGCTGCTGTTCGCCATGAACTGGATCGCCGCCTTGTGGCTCTGGCGAAAAGGTCCGGTGACCTACTTCAAGGCGTTCGGTCTGCTGCCGGTGACGAACGTGCTCGTCTGGATGCTGGCGGGCATGTTCTTCCTCACCCTGGCGCCGTTCACCATGATCGGTTGGGTGCCCACGCTGCCGGCCGGCGTCAAGGACCTGGTCAACGCCGCCTCGGGCCCAGTGACGCTGTCGGTGGGGGCGCTCGTCGCACTGGGGGCGATGTTCGTGCTGCGGCGGTTTTTCGTGAACCCGATCGTAGCCTGGTCGGGCTTCAACCTGTCGCTGCTCGCGATGGGGCTGTCGATGACCGATCCGAGTTTCGCGGCGATCGTCACCAAGCCCGACAACGTGCCGATCGTGGGCTTGGTGTTTCTGCTCGGCTTTTTCACCTGGCTGGCGACCTACAAGGCCGTGCAGAACGACGACCGCATGGCTCAGGGGCTGCCGCCGTTGGAAAAGGAAGCCGACGAAAAGGTGTTGGTCTGGCCCGACTTGGTCTATACCGAACTGATCTGCATGATCGCCCTGACCGCCTTCCTGTTGGTCTGGGCCATCGCCTTGCAGGCGCCCCTGGAAGAACCGGCGAGCAGCGTGAAGACGCCGAACCCGTCGAAGGCCCCTTGGTACTTTCTCGGCCTGCAGGAAATGCTGGTCTATTACGACCCTTGGTACGCGGGCGTGGTGCTGCCGAGCGTGGTGATCTTCGGTCTGATGGCGATTCCGTTTCTCGACTTCAACAAAAAGGGCAACGGCTACTTTACGATCGCCGAGCGCAAGTTCAGCTATCTGGTGTTCCAGGTGGGCTTTTTGAACTTGTGGGTGGTGCTGATCGTGCTGGGCACGTTTTTGCGCGGCCCCAACTGGAACTTCTTCGGCCCCTTCGAGCCCTGGAACGCGCACAAGGTGCTGGCCCAGAACAACGTCGACCTGTCGCAATACTTCTGGGTCGAGTGGCTGGGCAGCAGCATGCCGAAGGCGCCGGAAGGCAGCGGCGCCGGAACGCAGTTCTGGTATATCCTCGAGCGCGAGGCGCCCGGCATCATCGCGGTGCTGGCCTATTTCATGGTCTTGCCGCCTTTCATGGCCACGACCAAGTTCTTCCGCGGCATGTTCGTCAAGATGGGCTTCCTGCGTTTCATGCTGCTGTCGAACTTGCTGTTGTTGATGGCCTCGCTGCCCTTGAAGATGGTGCTGCGGTGGATCTGGAACCTGAAGTACATCATCAGCATCCCCGAATATTTCTTGAATTTTTAAGCTGAAACTTTCGAGCTTGGCACGGATCGAACCGAAAGCCTGAAAATATGCCTGCTACAGAGTCTACTTGGCGCAACCAGAAGTTCTTGCACATGGTGTTCGGGCTGACGTCCGCGCTCATGCTGTTTTGCACTTTGTGGATGCTGGCCAGCGACCACAATCGCGAATGGAAGCAGTACCAGCGGCAATTCCAGAACGTGGAAGCCTACGCGGCCAAATCGCGGATCAACGCGCAGGAGTCGGCCGCTTATTACGACCAGCAGGAGAAGCTGGAACAGGCCCTGCGCGAGGCGCAGAGCGAACTTCCCGACGAGAAGCTCGTCGAGGCTTTCATCGCCGAAGCCAAAGGTCGCGAAAAGCAAAACGGCTATCGCCTTGGCGCGATTGAAGCGGCCGAAGCCGAATTGGCAGACGCCCACGCCGGCCAGACTTCGGCGGACGCCGAGTCGGCCGTAGACCCGACCCGGCTGATCGACTTGCGGCGAAACCTCCTGAGCGCATTGCAGACCGTGCTCGACAAAGCCAAGCTGGACGAAGACAACGCGCAACGCGAGCTGAAGTTCAAGCGGGCCGACCTGGACGTGGCCCGCAGCAAGTACAACATCAGCGTCGACGAGGGCAAGCCGCAACAAGATCTCAACGCGCTCGAGCAGGAGGTTCAGGCCGTCGAAGAAGAGGTCGACAATCTGACCTTCGGCGATTCGAAAGCCAAAACGATCGGCTATCAGCAGAAGCACGAACACCGCCTGGCGCTGCAAAAGATTCTCGACCGCATCAATGCCGGCGAAGCGGCGGCGCAAAAGACGCTGGCCGATCACCAGACCGAGCTCAAGCGGTTGGAAACCACGCTGGCCGAGCGGCAGAGCAACCCCGGCAAATCGCTGTTGGAAATGCCGATCATCGACGCCTTCGGCCGCCCGCTGAAGATCGACAACATCTGGCTGCCGCAGCTCACGATCAACAACAACTTCCGCGACGTGGCCCGCTTCGATCGCTGCACCACCTGCCACCAGGGGATCGACAAGACCGCCCCCGGCTCGGCCGTGACTTCCGGCTATCCGGCGACCGAGCACGAGACGCTGGTCATCGTCACGCCGGCGGAGCCCGTGGCGTTTACCGAAGAACAAGACGAGCACTTGAAGAAGGTGTTGGCGGAAGAGGGCGAGGCCGCCCAAAATAAACAAGCAGAGCAATACAACTTGGTGCAGAACTACGGGTTCCAATTGGCCCCGCAGGGCTTGTTCGACCTGAACGAAGTGACCGTCAGCGTCGTGCGTCCGGAAACGGCCGCCGCCAACGCCAAGCTCGAGCCGGGCGACGTGATCGAGCAGATCAACGACGTCAAGCTGCTCGGCCGCGAGCGCGCCGTCGAGCTGCTGTTGGAGTTCGCCGATTGGGGCAAGCCGATGGAACTGCACGTCCGCCGCGGCATACCGCACCCATTCAGCTCGCACCCGCGGCTTGACTTGTTCGTCGGCTCGCTCAGCCCGCACAAGTCGGGCGACGTCGGCTGCACGATCTGCCACGACGGACAGGGCAGCGCCACGGCGTTCAAGTGGGCCTCGCACACGCCGAATTCGCCCGCCCAGAACGAAGAGTGGACCGGCAAGTACGGTTGGTTCAACAACCACCACTGGATTTTTCCGATGCCCTCCAAGCGGTTCGCCGAGAGCACCTGCTTGAAGTGCCATCACGACGTGGCCGAGTTGGAACCGAGCGAACGCTTCCCCGATCCGCCGGCGGCGAATTTGATGGCCGGATACACGACGATCGAAAAGTTCGGCTGCTTCGGCTGCCATGAGATCAACGGTTTCGACGGCCCCAACAAGCGCCGCGGCCCCGACCTGCGAACCGAACCGGCCTATTTCGCCGCCGCCCAGCAGTTGTTGACCGATCCAAACCTCAACGATCGCGAAAAACAACTTGCCCACGCGGTCGCGGCCCACCCAGAACGAACGGCGACTCGCAAACTGCTCGCCGAACTGATCGCGCAGTCGGTCGCGCCGGCGAAGACCGAAGAGGGCGAGCGAGACGACGAAGCAGCGGCCAAAGCCAGCGAGCCTCGCTTGTCAGCCGACTCGCTGGCCTTGGGCAAGATGCTCGGCGCCGACGACGAGACGCCGGGCCAGTATCGCAAAGTCGGCCCGAGCCTGCGGTCCGTGGCCAAGAAGGTCGATCTGCCGTTTTTGTATAGCTGGATCAACAATCCGACGAACTTCCGTCCCTCGACCAAGATGCCCCGGTTCTTCGGCCTTTGGGATCACCTGGAAACCGACGTCCGGAATGACCCGACCGCCCACCTGAGCGGCCACGCAGTTCCGACCGAAAGCAAGGGGCTGGCAGACGCCAAGAAGTTCGAGCCGGTCGAAGTGCGGTCGGTGGCCGAATACTTGCTGCATTACAGCCAACCGTTCGAGTACGCCGAGCCGCCGAAGAACATCACCGAGGGAGCTTCGGCGGAGCGCGGCAAACACCTGTTCCAGGTCCGCGGCTGTTTGGCCTGCCACCAGCACAAGGAATTCCCCGAGGCGAAGCAAACGCAAGGCCCGGAGCTGTCGCGGATCGGCGCCAAGCTCGATAGCGACAACGGCAAGCAGTGGCTCTATAGCTGGGTGCTCGAACCCAATCGCTATCACGCCCGGACCGTGATGCCGAATTTGTACCTGACGTCGATCGTCGACGAGAAAGACCCGAAAAAGGTTTCCGACCCGGCGGCCGACATCACGGCCTACCTGCTCGCTTCGCAGGAAGCATGGAAGCCGGAGGAAGTGCCGGAGCTGGATGCCGATGCCGTGAAAGCCCTCGATGAATTGACCGAGACTTACCTGCTCGGCTCGTTCAGCAAGGGCCGGGCCAAGGTCTATCTCCGCGAAGGCATTCCCAACGACGCCGAGCCCGAGTTGAAGGTCGACGAGAAGCTGCTGCTCAAAGGCGAAGACAACTCGCCCGAAGCGATGCAACGCAAGAAGCTATTGTATGTCGGCCGGCAAACGATTGGCCGGCTGGGCTGCTCGGGCTGCCACGACATTCCGGGCTTCGAGGACGCCAAGCCGATCGGCACCGGCTTGGCCGATTGGGGCCGCAAAGACACCTCGAGGCTTGCCTTCGAGCAGATTCTGGAATACCTCCGCGAGAAGCCGCCCTCGGGCGAGCACGGCCACGGCGCGCACGCGGCCGAAGGCGAAGGCGAGCACCACGCGCTCGATCCCGATGAGATGGACCAGGACACCGGCTTCTTCGTCGAGGCGCTCTTGAACCACGAGCGCGAGGGCTTCATCTGGCAGAAGCTGCGCGAGCCGCGCAGTTACGACTTCAAGATGACGGAGAACAAGTCGTACACCGACCGGCTCCGCATGCCGAAGTTCAACCTCACGCAACAAGACATCGAAAACGTGATGACGTTCGTGCTGGGCCTGGTGGCCGAGCCGCCGGCGGCCAAATACGTCTATCACTCCACGCCGCGCCGCAAGGCGATCGTCGAGGGCGAGCAACTGTTGGCCAAGTACAACTGCGTCGGCTGCCACACGGTGAAGATGGAAACCTGGGAGTTCGAGTACAAGCCCGACGAATTCGAGGCGCCGCCGGCGATTCCCGATTATGCCTTCCTGAAGCCGCACTTTACGCCTGCGGAATTGGCAGCCTCGAAAGATGTCGACCAGCGCGGCATGGGTCATGCAGTCATTTCCGGCATGCCGAACCCCGAAGTGCAAGAGGACGACGACGGCAACCCGCTGTATCTGTTCTCGCTCTGGGAGCCCGCGGCGATCAACGGCGAGACCTGGGCGGTGGGCGGCGTCGAGGTGCCGGTGCCCGAGGCGCATCGGCTGAAGGTGCGTCCCTATCAAGGCGGCGACTTCTCGCGCTATCTGCACCCGGTAGCGGTCGAGATGGGCAAGAAGAACAATCCGAACGTGAAGCCGAGCGACGTTTGGGGCTGGGCGCCGCCGCCCTTGATTCGCGAAGGCCAGAAGGTGCAAACCGGCTGGTTGCGCGATTTCCTGCTCGATCCGTTCCCGCTGCGTCCGGCGGTGGTGCTGCGGATGCCGCGGTTCAACATGTCGCCGGAAGAGGCCGACAAGTTGGTGCGTTATTTTGCGGCGGTCGACAACGCGGACTACCCCTATGAATACCACCTGCCCGGCGGCGGCGATTCGCTTTCGAGCGACGAGGCCAAGACGTTCGGCACGGCGTTGGAGTTGGTGACCGACGGCAAGAATTACTGCGTCAAGTGCCACATGCTGGGCGATTACAAGCCCAAGGGCCTGGCGGCCGACATGGCGCCGAACCTGGACCGGATCTATCAGCGGCTGCGGCCCGACTACTTGAAGGAATGGCTGGCGCATCCGCAGGTCAAGCTGCCGTACACCGGCATGCCGGTGAACTTCCCGCCGCAAAACGACCCGAACGAATCGATTCGCACGAAGTATATCGCCGGCACGAGCGAGGACGCCTTGCAGGACGTGGTCGAGTTGTTGTTGAATTTCGACAGTTACATGAAACGTCAGACTTCGATCAAGTCGATGGTCAAGGAGCCGCCGCCGGCGGAGGCCGAAAAGGCGGCCCTCGACGAAACCGCCAAACCGCAACCCAGGGCGAGCGGAGGCTAGCTGGGCCAAGGCGAGCGGGGGGCGTTAGCCCCCCGGTTCAGGTCTCCGCACGCAGGCGATTTTCCCGATAAGATGAACCGAAACCATACAAATAACGCTCTTCAGGAGATTCTCGACATGTTGCGATCCACGACGCGAATTCTGGCGGCCGCCCTGTTGGCGGTCGGATATGCGACGACGGCGGGAGCGGCCGAGTGGGGCAACTTGAAAGGCCAATTCGTCTACGGCGGCAAGGCCCCGGAGCTCGTAAAGATCCCCGTGGAAAAGGAGCCGCTGTGCCTCAAGCACGACGTGTTCAATGAGGAACTGATCGTCAACGACGAGGACCACGGCATCAAGGACGTGGTGATCTACGTCAGTACGAGGAAGGTGAAAGTCCATCCCGACTACGAGAAGACCGCCAAGGACACGGTCGTGATCGACAACAAGCACTGCCGCTTCGAGCCGCACGTCCTGGCGATGCGGCTTTCGCAGACGCTGGAACTGCACAATTCCGACCCCTTCAGTCACAATAGCAACTTGGCGCCGCTGGGCGACGTGCCGACCAATCCGCTTATTTCCGAAGGCAGCATGGTCACTTACAACTTCCACAAGATCCAAAAGGCGCCCGTGCCAGTGAGCTGCAACATCCACGGCTGGATGAAGGGCCACATCGTCGTCCGCGACAATCCCTATACCGCGGTCAGCGACGAGCACGGCAAGTTCGAGTTGAAGGATCTGCCCGCTGGCGAACTGGAGTTCCAGGTCTGGCAGGAGAAAGTGGGCTATCTATCGGCGAAGCCGGCCTGGAAGAAGGGCAAGTTCGAAATGAAGATCAAAAAGGGCGACAACGACCTGGGCGTGATCAAGGTTTCGCCGTCGTTGTTCGAGAAAAAGAAATAGCGGCATACGAACCGCAGGCGATTGAGGATCGAGAGTATGAACGCAAAGTCGCAATGGGCGCAGCCCTCGTTGTTCTACACAATTCACACGCTAGCACTTTGAAAGTTCAAGATGGCGTCGATGCTCCATTTTTTACGTAGCCCAGGCATTTATGCCTGGGATCCGTAAGCCGTTTAAACCCCCGGCGCCCGATTGGCGCCTCGCTGCCGCCGCCGGCGGCAGCGAGGCGCCAATCGGGAGAAACGGGTGCGCGATAAACGAATTCCCAGGCATGAATGCCTGGGCCTGACCGTAACTAGTAACTTTCGACTCGAAACTGACGACAATTGCGGATATGCCTATGAACCCTAAATGGCAAGTGCCGGATCTCGTGGCGGCCATGTTGCTGCTGGCCACGCTGGCCGGCTGCGGACGCAGCGTGGCGATGGTCGCCGAGCCGGAGCCGAATCCGCAACTGGTCGACGAAATCCGCAAAGGCGGCGGCGAGGCGGCCGAGGAGGAACAGACCGCCGAGGCGGCGCCCTCGGCCGAACCGGCCGGCTGGGGCAACCTGAAAGGCCGCTTCGTGTACGAAGGCGGCGCGCCGGCCCGCGAAGCGATCGACACCAGCAAGGACCCGGTCTGCACGCAGCACCCGGTGTTCAACGAGTCGATCGTGGTCGGCGACGACGGCGGCCTGAAAGACGTGGTGATCTACCTGGCCAGCAAAAAGGTCCCGGTGAATCCCGAGTACGAAGCCACGGCCGACGCCACGGTGGTGTTGGACAACAAGCACTGCCGCTTCGAGCCGCACGTGTTGGTCATGCGGACCTCGCAAACGATCGAGTTGCACAACTCCGACCCGGCGAGCCACAACAGCGCGATCTCGCCCTTGGGCGACGCGCCGTTCAACCCCCTGATCGCCTCGGGCCAGAAGGCCGATCATCATTTCAACAAACAGCAAAACGCACCGATCCCGGTCACCTGCAACATTCATCCCTGGATGCGGGGCTATGTCCTGCCTCGCGATAACCCGTATGCGGCCGTCACGGGCGATGACGGCTCGTTCGAGATCAAGGACCTGCCGGCCGGCACGTGGGAGTTTCAGGTCTGGCAAGAGGCGGCGAGGTTTCTGGCCGCGAAGCCCGAGTGGAAGAAAGGCAAGTTCAAGCTGGAAATCAAGCCCGGCGACAACGACCTGGGCGTGATCCAAGTCCCTGCCAGCTTGTTCAAGAAGTAAGAAGTCATCTGACGCGAAATGTCGAACATGGACTCACGATTTTTGACTGCGGCAACGTTCCTGCGGCGGCGAGCGGCCTGGGGCCTGTGGGCCGCGCTCGGCTTGGCGATTTCCAGCGGCTGTTCGACGAGCGTCGAGCCGCCGCAGTTTCGCACGAACATCCAAGACATCCTGGATGCGATGGATTCGCACAGCCCTGACGAGTTCCGCGTCACCGGCCGCGAGGCGGACGAAGACGACAAGGCGACGAAAGAGGCGAACATCAAGAAGCTGGAGTTGCTCTCCACGCTGACGTATGCGGCCTTCGGCTCGCCCGACGAACCGTACGTGTTCCCCGAAGCACAGTGGAACGCCGAGGAGAAGAAGGGGCTCGATCTGAAAAAGATCACGATGGCGGCGGGACCTACGCAAGGTTTCGCCAAGCCCAAGCGAGAGGGCCTGAAGAAAAAGCAGCTCGGCTTGTTTCGCCAGCACTGCGCCCACTGCCACGGCGTGACGGGCGACGGGGCCGGACCGACGGCCGCCTTCTTGAACCCGCAGCCGCGCGACTATCGCCGCGGCATCTTCAAGTTCAAGAGCACCGAGTTCGTGGCCAAGCCGACCGCGGCCGATCTGAAGCGGACTTTGGTCGACGGCATTCCGGGCACGGCCATGCCGTCGTTCGCCTTGCTGCCGGGCGACGAGATCGAGGCGTTGGTCGAGTACGTCAAGTATCTCAGCATTCGGGGCGAGACCGAGCGCAACATGGCCTTCGACTTGCTGATCCAGGACGAAGAGATCGAGCCGACGCGCTCGGCCGTGCTGGAGACTTACTTGCAGCCGATCATCGATAGCTGGGCCGAGGCCGAAGAGGCCGTGATTCGTCCGTCCGAGCGTCCCGAAACGAGCACGCCCGAGGAATTGGCCGCCTCGATCGAAGAGGGCCGCAAGCTGTTCTTCAACAAGGACGCGCAGTGTACGAAGTGTCACGGCCCGACCGGTTTGGGCGACGGCAACGACGGCAGTCCCGCGGACAAGCGGCTGTTCGACGTCTGGAACGAGAAGAAGCAAGCCGGCGACATGGCCCGTTGGCTGCTGCCCAAGCAAGAGCTGCGGCCGCGCAACTTACGGCTGGGCATCTATCGCGGCGGGCGCAGGCCGTTGGACATTTACCGCCGCATCCATGCGGGCATTTCCGGCACGCCGATGCCTGGGGCCGGTCCGGCGCCCGGCAAGAAAGAGACGTTCACGCCGGAGCAAATTTGGCGCCTGGTCGATTACGTGCGTTCGCTGCCTTACGAATCGGCCAGCGAGCCGGCGGAAGGCGAAACGCACGTGGCGGCGCACACGCCGAGCAACTAAACGCCGCGCACTAAAACGCTGCGTAACTGAACATTTTTCGAGCTGATTCGTAGCTGCGAGGACGACGGTGGGAAAAGTTTGGAGCCTCCTGTTTTTGCTGGTACCCGTGCTCGGCATCGGACTGTTCGTCTGGGCGCCGTCGAACGGCTATTGGCTGCCGCGCGACATTTCCAAGCACGGCTGGCAGATCGATCACCTGTTCAATTTCATTCTGGTGCTGACCGGGCTGGTGTTCGCCGCCACCGAGGTGGTGCTGTTCTGGTTTTTGTGGCGCTACGACGCCAAGACGAACCGCGCGCCGGTCAAGTACACCCACGGCAGCCACAACCTGGAAGTCGTGTGGACGATTTTGCCGGCGGCCACGCTGTTGTTCATCGCGATCTACCAGATGAACGCTTGGGCCGACGTCAAGATGCGCAAGCCCAAGGACATGGCGCCCACGGTCGAGGTCACCGCGCGGCAGTTCGAGTGGCGGCTGCGCTACCCGGGGCCCGACGGCAAGCTGGGCACGCCCGACGACATCCATCACGTGAACGACTTGCACATTCCGGTCGACGAAGAAATCCTCGTGCAACTGGAAAGCATGGACGTGCTGCACGACTTTTTCCTGCCGAACCTGCGGATCAAGCAGGACGCGGTGCCGGGCATGAGCATTCCGGTCTGGTTCCGAGCCACCGACGTGGGCACGTACGACCTGGTTTGCGCCGAACTGTGCGGCTGGGGCCACTACAAAATGAAGGGCCGCTTGACGATCGAAAGTCGGGCGAGCTTTGATCAATGGCTGGAGAAAATGGGGGCCGAAGAACAGGCCACCCAGGAACCGGCCGCAGCAGAGTCGGAAGACTCGGAATAAGAGAGCCTGTAGCTCCGGGCGCCCCCGCCCGGAGAGAATAGCCCCGGCGGGCGAGGGCCCCCCGCTCCTCCTAAGAAAATATTCTGTGGAGGGCCGGGCGCCCTCGCCCGGCGAATGCCGGACGGGCGAGGGCGCCCGCTCCTCCATGGAACAGAGCCGGATGACCCCGGAATATAAAAATCGACGAGGTTTGATGTCATGAGTTCTACGACGTTCGGCGCCCACGCGCACGAAGCCGAGCAGGCGCACGGGCATGGCCATTCGGCGGGCTTTCTGCGCACTTACGTGTTCTCGCTCGATCACAAAGTAATCGGCATCCAGTTTTTGTTCTCCACGTTGTTGTGGTTTATCGTCGGCGGTTTGCTGGCGCTGGCCGTGCGTTGGCAACTGGCCTGGCCCTGGTCGACGATGCCGATCGTCGGTCCGCGACTGTTCGCCGGCGAAGGCGGGCAGATCTCGCCCGAGTTCTACACGATGTTGTTCACGATGCACGCCTCGGTGATGATCTTTTTCGTGATCATCCCGATCCTGGCCGGTGCGTTCGGCAACTTTTTGATCCCGCTGATGATCGGCGCCGACGACATGGCGTTTCCGACGCTGAACATGCTCAGTTACTGGTTCATGTGGCCGGCGTTCATTTGCATGCTCCTCAGCTTTTTCGTGCCTGGGGGCGCAGGCGGCGCCGGCTGGACCGCCTATCCGCCGCTGTCGGCGGTCCATTCGGCGGCGCCCGCGAGCGGCTCCGGACAGACCGTTTGGCTGTGTGGAGTGATCTTCGTGGGCATCTCGTCGATGTTGGGCTCGGTCAACTACATGACCACGATCATCCAGATGCGGGCCCCCGGCATGACGATGTTTCGCCTGCCGATGACGATTTGGGGCATGTTCATCACCGCCGTGCTGCAAGCCTTCGCCCTGCCGGTGTTGACCGCAGCGCTGTTCATGCAACTGCTCGATCGGGTGGTCGGCACAGGGTTCTTCATCCCGGAAGGTTTGATCGTCAATAACGTCTCGGCCGGCGCCGGCGGCGGCCAGCCGCTGCTGTGGCAACATCTGTTCTGGTTCTACTCTCACCCGGCCGTGTACATCATGATCCTGCCGGCGATGGGCATGGTCTCCGACATGATCAGTTGTTTCGCCCGCAAGCCGCTGTTCGGCTACAAGCCGATGGTGTATTCGATCTCCGGCATCGCCGGTCTGGGCTTCATCGTCTGGGGTCACCACATGTTCATGTCGGGCATGAACCCGGCCCTGGGCATGACCTTCATGGTCTCGACGATGATGATCGCGTTGCCCAGCGCGGTGAAGACCTTCAACTGGCTCGGCACGATCTGGGGCGGGAAGATTCAGTTCACGGCGCCGATGTTGTTCGCCTTGGGATTCGTGTCGATGTTCATCATCGGCGGCTTGTCCGGCATTTTCATGGCAGCCACGCCGGTCGATATTTTCATTCACGACACGTACTTCATCGTGGCCCACATCCACTATGTGTTGTTTGGCGGCACCGCCTTCGGCGTGTTCGGCGGCATCTACTTCTGGTTCCCGAAGATGTTCGGCCGGATGATGAACGACTTCTGGGGCAAGGTTCACTTCTTCTTTTCGTTCATCTTCTTCAACGGCACGTTTTACGCGATGCACATCCTGGGCGCCGGCGGCTTTCCGCGGCGCTTGGCCGATCCTTATCACTACGACACGTTCGCCCATCTGCAAGGGATGAACCAGTTCATCACGATCTGTGCGCTGGGCATGGGCGCGGCACAGATCATTTTCGCGGCCAACTTCGTGTACAGCCTGTTCCTAGGACCCAAGTGCGGCCGCAACCCTTGGCACGCCAATTCGCTGGAATGGTTCGCCCCCAGCCCGCCGGGCCACGGCAACTTCGACCAGCAGCCGATCGTCTATCGCGGGCCGTACGAATACGGCTCGCCCGAGGTCGATACCGATTACTACCCGCAAACGCAGCCGCCCCCGGCGGGCAGCGAGGGCAAGACCGACCACGGGGGCCATCACTAATGTCCGACCGGCCGCATTGGAGCCACGGGCGCCCTCGCCCGTCGGTGTTGGAGGGACGGGCGCCCTCGCCCGTCGGTGTTGGAGGGACGGGCGCCCTCGCCCGTCGGTGTTGGAGTGACGGGCGCCCTCGCCCGTCAGTGTTGGAGCCACGGGCGCCCTCGCCCGTCAGTGTTGGAGTGACGGGCGCCCTCGCCCGTCGACGCTGGAAACGCGGGCGCCTGGTGCGGAGCGCAGCGATGCCCAAAAACCTGGTCGAGAGATTTACGAAACATAACGCATAGGACTGCCAGTCAAGCTCGCTGGGGCATCGCTTCGCTCTGCCGCCAGCCACCCTGAGTGTTCAGGGCAGGACAAGGACTAAGTTTTGAAGGATTCGCCGAATCAACCGCCGAATGAAAGCCCTTGGCCGCACCGCCTGGCGGTGGCGCTGGCCGCGGCGATCTTTCCGCTGATTTGGGTCGGCGGCCTGGTGACGACTTACGACGCCGGCATGGCCGTGCCCGACTGGCCGACGACTTACGGCTACAACATGTTTTTGTATCCTTGGCAAACCTGGTTGTTCGGCCCCTGGGACCTGTTCATCGAACATGGCCATCGGCTGTTCGCGGCGCTCGTCGGACTGTTGACGATCGCGTTGTCCGTGGCGCTCTATCGAAGCGAGAAGCGGCCCTGGGTTCGCCACTTGGGACTGGCGGCCGTGGCCTTGGTGATTTTTCAAGGCGTGCTCGGCGGGATGCGGGTGCGGCTCGACGCGCGAGTGCTGGCCCAGATTCACGGCTGCGTCGGCCCGGCGTTTTTTGCGTTGGCCGCGGCGTTGGCCGTGTTCACTTCGCGGCGTTGGAGGGCGGCCGAGCCCGGCTCGGGCGTCGTCGATCGCCGCGTCTTTCGTTTGGCCCTGGTCACGACGCTGTTGGCTTATGCTCAATTGGTGCTCGGTTCGCAAGTGCGGCACGTCTCGCTCGAAGCCGATGCGACCGTGTTTCGGGCCGCGGTGTTTTTGCACTTGTTCGGTGCCGCGCTGGTCGCGTTTCACGCCTTGTTGCTGGCTGCTCGGGCCGGTTCGCGCCGCAGCGGCGACGCCTGGGTCGTCGCCCCCGTGCAGTTCCTGGCCGCCTTGGTGTTGGCGCAAGTCGCGCTGGGCTGCGGCGCCTGGGTGGTGAATTACGGCTGGCCGGCTTGGCTGGCAGACTATCCCTGGGCGGCCGCTTACGTGGTGGCTCGCCAAAGCGCCGTGCAAGCGGTGGTGACGACCGGGCACGTCGCGATCGGCTCGTTGATTTTGGCGACCTCATTGACGGTCGCCTTGCGGTCGTGGAGGTTGTCCGCCCGGCCCTTTCGCGGCGCCAGCCTGTCAACGCTGACGTGGGAGGCCGCACGATGAGCATGCCGGCCGTCTCCTATGCCGACTCGCGATTGCTCTCCTGGCAGCGCGTCTGCGATTACGTCGAACTGACCAAGCCGAAGATTGCAGCTCTCGAACTGGTGACGGTCGCCGTCGCGGCCGTCGTCGCCAGTTCGGGCACGCTCGATCCGTGGCGCCTGTTCCATGCACTGCTCGGCACGGCGCTCGTGGCCGCCGGCGCCAGCGCCTGGAATCAACTGCTGGAACGCGAAACCGACGCCTTGATGGAGCGTACGGCCGATCGCCCGCTGCCCGCCGGGCGGTTGAGCGTTCGCGAAGTGCTGGGCTTCGGCTCGGCAGCCTCGTTGGCGGGCGTGCTGTACCTGGCGTTGTTGGTCAACCCGCTCACCTCGGCGTTGGGCGCGGCGACCTGGGTGCTGTACGTCTGCATCTACACGCCGCTCAAGTCGCGGTCGCACGCCAACACGATGGTCGGCGCCGTGGCCGGGGCGATGCCGATTTTGATGGGCTGGGCCGCCGTCGGGCGATCGCTCGATCTGGGCGCCGCGACCTTGTTTCTGATCGTATTCCTCTGGCAGTTCCCGCACTTCATGGCCATTGCCTGGATCTACCGCCGGCAGTATGCCGAGGCCGGATTGCAAATGCTGCCGGTCGTCGATCCCTCGGGGTTGCGCGCCGGAGGACAGGCCGTGCTGGCCGCGCTGGCGCTGCTGCCGGTGAGCTTGCTGCCGAGCATGGTCAGCTTCGCGGGCAGCGTGTATTTCGCCTGGGCCTTGCTGCTCGGCGCCGCGCAACTGGCATGTGCGGCGATGTTCCTGTTTCGGCTCAGCGACGGCTCGGCTCGGATGTTGCTGCGGGCCTCGCTGGTTTACTTGCCGTCGCTGCTGACGTGGCTGATGTTGGGGCCGCTTAGTTCGTTGGGTTGATTCATTCGCTTTCCGTTTTTATAGGCAGACTGTTCGCATGGCTACTGTGGCTCACGGCCATCACGATTCGCACGCAGACCACGGGCATCCGCCCAAGCTCGTTTACCAGCCCGCGTTGCCGCTTTCCAACGGCAAGCTGTTCATGTGGCTGTTCCTGTCGACGGAGATCATGTTCTTCGCCGCGTTGATCGGCGTATTCATCGTGATCCGCTTCGGCGCCATCGTCTGGCCGTTGACGCACGCGGTCCATCTGAGCGAGCCGATCGGCGCCATCAACACGTTCGTGCTGCTCATGTCCAGCGTGACCGTCGTGTTGGCCCTGGAACACGCCCGGAACAACAATTCGCAGATGGCGAAGTACTTCCTGACCGGCACGTTCGTGCTGGGCAGCATCTTTCTGGGCATCAAGGCCTATGAATACAACGCCAAGTTCCAGCACGGCATTTACCCTTGGTCTCCACGCAGCAGGATCTACGAACGGCCCGACGTCTACTTCGGCTCGGCCGTGCGGGCCCGCGTGAACGAGTTGTTGGCCGAACTCAAAGCGGCCCCCGCAGGCGAAGGCGCCGAGAAAAGCGCCGAGCAAGCCGCCGCGGACGCCGAACGCGAAAAACTGCTCAACGACTTGTTGGCCGAAGCCAGTTCGACGAAAGAAGCCGATCTGGCCCTGCTGGCTTCGAAGATCATGCCCATGCCGCTTTCGGAGACCCACGCCCACCACGGCGGGCTGAACGAAGAACATCCTTGGCTCAAAATGCCGGTGGTCATTCCGGGCGGCAACATGTGGGCCAGCACCTATTTCCTGTTGACCGGCTTTCACGCCATCCACGTGATCATCGGCCTGATCGTGTTCGGCATCCTGCTGACGATGACCTTCAACGCCTCGAACGCAGTGATCATCGAAAACATCGGGCTGTACTGGCACTTCGTCGATCTGGTCTGGATTTTCCTGTTCCCGTTGTTGTATTTGTTCTAGCAATCCACCGCTGGCGGTTCGGACGACGAACGGCGGCGGACCTTTTGGAGCGGTTCGAATGTCGCACGCCCCTTCAACGCACGAGCAGCATGGCGGCCATGAGCATGGCGCCCACGATCACGGCGGCATGGCGAAATACGTTTACGTGTTCTTCGCCTTGTGCTTCCTGACGACGCTCTCGTTTTTGACCTATTCCGACTATTGGCCGCAGAGCCTGGCGCGCCACGAGGTCAAACGGATGTTCATGATGGCGGTGTCATGCACCAAGGCGATGCTGGTGATTTTGTTCTTCATGCACGTCAAGTACGAAGCCAACTGGAAGTACGTGCTGACGATTCCGGCCTCGATGATGTCGATCTTCTTGATGTTGGCGCTGGTGCCCGACGTCGGCGCCCGCGTACACGGCATGTTCGGCTACGGCGGCAGTTATTCGCCCGAACGGTTGGAATACGTCGGCAAGCAAGCCGACGTCGACGCAATGAAGCAGGCCACCATGACCGTGATCGGCGAGCACGGCGCCGAGCATGAGGGCGGCGCCCACGAGCCGGGTTCGGTCGAAGAGGGCAAAGCCGTGCAAAAGGGCCAGGCCGAAGTGGAAAAAGAGATCAAGTAGGGATCTCTGGTTCCCTCTCCCTTTGGGAGAGGGTTAGGGTGAGGGCCAATTTTTTTTGCATCTGAGACGCGCAGGGAAGCACGAAAACAGTTCGCCCTCACCCCGGCCCTCTCCCAAAGGGAGAGGGAGTTGATGATGCGCTGTCCCGAGTTGCCCTGAGAACGACCATGAACGCCTCGGCCGCCATTTCGGTATCGCGGCTGGTCCATCGTTACGGCGAGCGGCTGGCGTTGGCCGGGCTCGATTTGGAAGTCGAGCGGGGCGAGATCTTCGCCTTGCTCGGTCCCAACGGCGGCGGCAAGACCACGCTGTTCCGCCTGCTCTCGACCTTGATTCCGCTGCAGGAGGGCCGCATCGAAGTGCTCGGCTACGATGCGGTGCGGCAAACTCGCGAGCTGCGCGAGCGGATCGGCGTCGTGTTTCAGGCCCCCAGCCTCGACAAAAAACTGACCGTGGACGAGAACCTGCGGCATCAGGGCCATTTGTACGGCATGTCGGGAGCCGCGCTCGGGCGGCGGCAGGACGAGATGCTCTCGCGGCTGGGCCTGTCCGACCGGCGCCGCGAGCGGGTCGAAACCCTGTCCGGAGGCATGCGTCGCCGCGTAGAATTGGCCAAGGGCATGCTGCACGCGCCGCAATTATTGCTCTTGGACGAGCCGAGCACCGGCCTCGACCCCGGCGCCCGCAGCGATCTGTGGGACTATCTGCGAAAGGTGCGGGCCGAAGACGGCGTGACGGTGGTGTTGACGACGCATTTGTTGGAAGAGGCCGACAAGGCCGATCGCGTGGCGATCTTGAGCGCCGGCAAGCTCGTGGCGCTCGGCACGCCCGACGCGCTACGGGCCAGCGTCGGCGGCGACTCGCTGTCGATCGAGACCGAGAATCCCGCGGCGCTTGCCGAAGCGATTCGCGCACGGTTCGATTATCCGGCCGCGGTGGTCGACGGCAGCGTGCGGTTGGAACGGCCCGACGCCCCGCAACTGGTCGCCCGGCTGGTCGAAGCCTTCCCAGGCGAGATTCAAACGATCACGCTCGGCAAGCCGACTCTGGAGGACGTGTTCATCGACCGCACCGGCCACCGCTTCTGGCACGAGCGCGAGGAGTTTGCGCATGGCTAGCGCCGTCGCCGAACGCACGCACACGCAGTTCGAGCCGCTGCCGCCGCGCCCCTGGCTGGCCGTGGCGACGCTCGCCACGCGCGAATGGGTGCGCTTCATCCGGCAGCGCAACCGCGTGTTCGGCGCGATCGGGCAGCCGCTGTTGTTCTGGCTGTTGTTCGGCGCGGGCCTCGGCCCTTCGTTCCGGCTGCCCGGCGGCAGCGGCGAAGTGAGCTACCGCGAATATTTTTTCCCCGGCACGCTGGTGCTGATCCTGCTGTTCACGGCGATCTTCGCCACGATCTCGATCATCGAAGACCGCCGCGAGGGGTTTTTGCAATCGGTGCTGGTGGCGCCGGCGCCGCGCTGGTCGCTGGTGCTGGGCAAGCTCTTGGGCGGCACGCTGATTGCGCTCGTGCAAGGGCTGCTGTTTTTGCTTCTGGGCCTCTCGATCGGGCTGTCGTTCAGCCTGGTTTCGCTGGTCGCGATCGCGGCGTTTTCGTTTGTCATCGCGCTAGCGCTGACCGGGCTGGGGTTCGTGATCGCCTGGCGCCTCGATTCGACGCAGGGCTTTCACGCGATCATGAGCGTGTTTTTGATGCCGATGTGGCTCTTGTCCGGGGCTTTTTTTCCGGCCGATGCGCGCGGCTCGACGGGCGCGGCCCTGCTGGCCTGGGTGATCCGCGTCAACCCGTTGACCTACGGCGTGGCCGGGCTGAGGCGTATGTTGTACTGGAACGCCGGCGACGCGGCATTGCCGGCCGACTTGCCGTCGCTGGCGACCTGCTGGGTCGTGATGCTGGCCTTTGCCGCGGTCACGTTCGCGCTGTCGTGGCGGATGGCCGGCCAGCGGACCAGCGGAGACTTGCTGTGAGGCGTGCGGCATTTTTCGAAAGAACATGACATTACGCGTAAGGCGAATTTTCAGACAGCGCCCGACCGGGGCGAGGAGAGATTGGCGATGAGTGTTGCAGTCCGAGCGTGGCTCAGCGTGGCGCTGCTGCTGGCGGGCGCCTACGGTTCGTATTCGTTCTGGCGAGCCTACCAGGCGCACGCGGCCGACAGCGCTCCGCTCAAGAACGAGGCGGGCGAGGCGGTCGCGAAAGTGACGAACTCGACGCCGCTGCCGCCGGTCCCGCTGGAAGATTTCACCTTTACCGACGAAAACGGCGAGCCGTTCGAAATGAAGCGCCTCAAGGGCAAGGTCTGGGCGGCGAGCTATTTCTTCGCCACCTGCCCCGGCTTCTGCTTGCAGATGAATTTCGGCATCGCGGGCATCGCCGAAGATCTTGAAGACGAAGACATCACCTTCGTCAGCTTCACGGTCGACCCGGAAACCGACGCGCCGGCAGACCTGAAGGCCTACGCCAAGAAACTCGGCGCCGAGGGGAAACGCTGGAAGTTCCTCACCGGTTCGGCCGAAGAGATCCAAAAGCTCGGCCAGAAGTGGCTGAAGATGCCGGCGACCAAAGAGCACAACGACAAGCTGGTGCTGGTCGGCGCCGACGGCCGCGTGGAGGGCTGGTACTCGACGCGCGAGACGAACAAGGTCAAGCAGTTCGAACGCAAGGTCCGCGCGCTGCTGGATGCTGGCGATGAGGGCGGCAGCGATAAAGAGAAATCGGCGCAGAAGGTTGACGGAGGAGGCGCCTCTTGAGCTTCGCGACGTCTGCGATCCTTTTGGCCTTCAGCGTGGGCGATCTGCCGGCCGTCAACGCCCTGTTGAACGCCGCGGCGACGGTGCTGCTCGTCATCGGCTACGCGCTCATCAAGCAGCGTCGCGAAACGGCCCACAAGAACACGATGCTGGCGGCGTTCAGCGTTTCAGTGGCCTTTTTGGCGTGCTATCTGACTTACCATCTGTCGCCCGGCAATGCGATGAAAAAATTCACCGGGCCGCCGCCGATCTCATACGCTTATTACGCCATCTTGAGCAGCCACATTTTCCTGGCCGCGGCGGTGCCGTTTCTAGCGCTAGCGACAATCTACCTGGGGTTTCGCGACCGGCGAGCCAAGCATCGCCGGCTGGCCCGCTGGACGTTTCCGATCTGGCTTTACGTTTCCGTCACCGGAGTGGTGATTTACCTGATGCTATATCATCTCTACCCGTGACCGGCGGGATAAACTAAAATGGACGAAGTGGGCGCCCGGCCCTCCATGATTGAAACCATGCAGACGTCACAACCAAGACAGTATCGGCAATGGCGATTCGCGCAAACGATGGCGGCCCTGGCGGCCTGTGTCGTGCTGCTGACCTGGGCGGCTGCCGCCGAGGCCTGCCCGATGTGCAAGACGGCGCTGGGCAGCGGGGCCGATGCGCACATCAACGCCTGGGGCGCGAGCATCGTGTTCATGCTCTCGATGCCGTTTTTGCTGGTCGGCTCCTTCAGCCTCTACATGTACGTTTTGGTGCGCCGCGCCCGCGCCGAGCAACTCGCCCAGCAAGCCGTTTCGGTGCCCGAGTCCGCCCGCGAAGCGGCGCTCGTGGAATAGGCGGCTCGTTCGCGAGATGCGTGGGGCTGCGCAAAATCGTGATTCCGTAAAGAGATCGTTTGTCCTGTTTTTGTTCGGCCACGACGGGGCAGCTTTCGTTCAATGACTCAACCCGGAAAACTTTTATCTAGCCCAGGCGTTTACGCCTGGGAATTCGCGGGGCACACACGACC
>Ga0307374_10002559_pt1 | contig 32142 bp, 32 predicted proteins | sample OX3MG_FD_202532 | JGI IMG/M metagenome (GOLD analysis project Ga0307374, IMG submission 202532) | Soil microbial communities from Risofladan, Vaasa, Finland - OX-3 | ecosystem: Environmental > Terrestrial > Soil > Coastal area > Acid sulfate soil | place: Finland: Risofladan, Vaasa | collected... | reverse complement strand
TGGTCGTCGACGCGAGCCAGGGCGTCGAGGCGCAGACGCTGGCGAACGTCTATCAGGCGATCGATGCCGGACACGAGATTGTGCCAGTGCTGAACAAAGTCGATCTGCCGGCGGCCGAGCCGCAGCGTGTCAGGGAGCAGATCGAGGAGGTGATCGGCCTCGATGCCTCGGGCGCGGTCGAGATCTCGGCCAAGACCGGGCTCAACATCGATGCCGTGCTCGAGGCGCTGGTGGAGCGCCTGCCGCCGCCGAAAGGCGATGAAACGGCGCCACTGAAAGCGCTGCTGGTCGACAGCTGGTACGATTCCTATCTCGGCGTCGTCATCCTGGTGCGCGTGAAGGATGGCGCGCTAAAGCCCGGGCTCAAGGTCCGCTTCATGGCAACAGGCGCGGCGCACGCGGTCGAGCGCGTCGGTGTATTCACCCCCAAGGCGGTGCAGATTCCCGCGCTCGGCCCGGGCGAGATCGGCTTCATCACGGCGGGCATCAAGACGGTTGCCGATTGCAAGATCGGCGACACCATCACCGAGGACCGGCGGCCGGCGGCCGAACCCTTGTCCGGTTTCAAGCCGTTGCAGCCGGTGGTGTTCTGCGGCCTGTTTCCGGCCGATGCCGCCGATTACGACCATTTGCGCGACAGCCTCGCCAAGCTGCGGCTCAACGACGCGAGCTTCGAATATGAACCCGAGACCTCGGCGGCGCTGGGCTTCGGCTTCCGCTGCGGGTTCCTGGGATTGCTGCATCTGGAGATCATCCAGGAGCGGCTCGAGCGCGAGTTCAACCTCGACCTCATCCCGACCGCGCCCTCGGTCGTCTATCACGTCCATCTGACCGACGGGTCGATGGTGGCATTGCACAACCCCGTCGACATGCCCGATCCGGTCAAACTCGACCACATGGAAGAGCCGTGGATCAAAGCGACCATTCTGGTGCCCGACGAATATCTCGGCAGCGTGCTGAAGCTCTGCGAGGAGCGGCGCGGCGCGCAGAAGGACCTGACCTATGCCGGCCGCCGCGCGATGGTGGTCTACCGGCTGCCCTTGAACGAAGTCGTCTTCGACTTCTACGACCGGCTTAAATCCGTCAGCCGCGGCTACGCCAGCTTCGACTATCAGATGGACGGCTACGAGGCCGGCGACCTGGTGCAGATGAACATCCTGGTGAACGGCGATCCGGTCGACGCGCTCGCCACCATCGTTCACCGCAGTCAGGCCGAGCGGCGCGGCCGCGCGATGTGCGAACGGCTGAAGGAGCTCATCCCGCGCCAGTTGTTCCTCATCGCCATCCAGGCGGCGCTCGGCAGTCGCGTCATCGCGCGCGAGACGGTCAAGGCGCTCCGCAAGGACGTGCTGGCCAAGTGCTACGGCGGCGACATCACCCGCAAGCGCAAGCTGCTGGAGAAGCAGAAAGAGGGGCGCAAGCGCATGCGCCAGTTCGGCAAGGTCGAGATTCCGCAATCGGCCTTCATTGCTGCGCTCAAGATGGGCGACGAGTAGCGCCTCAGCGCCCGCGCTTGCGGTTCGGCCAATAAAGCAGGAATCCCGAGAGCGCAAATGCCGGTGCTGCCCATAGGCGCAGCAGCGTGACCATGGCCGGGTCCCAAAGCGGCGCCGGCAGATCGCGCCGTATCGCCGCCAGGCCGGCGCGATCGAGTTCGATCCACAGCGCGCCGAGCGATAGCGGCGCGAACACGTGCGCGGCCCGCCAACCGAGCAGGTCGTGGCCGACAACGAGCAAAGCCGCGATCAGCAACAGCAATCCGGCCCAGCGGCCGAGAAGCCGAAATGCACCAGCCATGCCGCCGTGATCTCCCCCGGCCGCGCCACAGCGTAGTTAACGGCCGCTAAGGATGGTGCGGCAGGGGCAAGCGCTTGGCAAGGTTACCCCGTAAATACCGTGTTCACGTCTCGATGCTATCAAACAGCGGTGCGGGCGCCCGATGCCCGCGATCCCAGGTTCCGAAAGCTTCCGATGCTGCACCAATCCGAAATCCGTCAAGCCGCCTTGCTGATGATCCGCCGGCACGGTACCGCGGCGGCGATCAAGGCCGGGTTTCGCGCGGCCGCGCTGATGGACAGCGGTGACGCCGGCGCCGCGGCGATCTGGATCGACATCATCACCGAGATCAACCACATCCGCGCCGAGGACCGCAGCGCCTACGTCGTGCTGCCGCTCGACCCGCCCGCGACCGAACCCGAGGCCGACGACCGCGTTGCCTGAACCGACCTCCGCGCGCCGGCGGTTGCGTCCAATTTCCCGCTTCATTAGGCTTCGCGCGCTCCGGAGGGGTGGCCGAGTGGTTTAAGGCGCACGCTTGGAAAGCGTGTTTACGGGAAACCGTAACGTGGGTTCGAATCCCACTCCCTCCGCCAGCCTGCCTATCCGTTCGCGCCGCCGTGCCACGAATTGATCACCGCGCGCGTATTTGCATCGCCACAAACCAGGCGCATCCTGTTGGAGCTATCCGGGTTCGGGGTCGGCTCGCCTGCGACGCGGGGTACTGCGCCGCAGGCAAATGGAAGGTCACGCAGGGTGACGCCAAGATTTTCCGGGCAAAGCCGGATCGGCTCGCTGGTCAACCGGCGCGCGGTCGAGTGGTTGCGCGACGCGCTTGCGGCGCTACCCGAGCCTTGGATCGTCCTCGCCAATCGTCGTCGTTCTGGTGCCGAGGGACCGCCCTGGGTCCGTTACATCGCGCTGCACCCAGGCAAGGGTATCGCCCTCGTCGATATCGATCCGACAGAGCTCGCGGTTGCACCGCTCGAGGATTTTTTCGAGCACACTGGCTTGGCCGCCCTCCAAACAGGCGCCCTGCCGGTCGTCGCGGTGACTGCGCCGACGGACGGGGCCGCGGCTGCTGCCGACCTGCTCGACGCGGCTTTCGCGGGATCGTGCTGCCGACTCACCAATCCGAACTGGTGCGAAGCGGTCGAGGAATTGCTGCTGGCAACGCCCGAGTTGAAGTTGATGCGGCTGCCGCAAGCGCCCGCGAACTCGGCGCCGCCGGAACCCGAACCGGCGCTCGCGACACCGTCATATGCGCCGCCGGACCCGTCGCTCGAGCCGCCGCCCGTGTTGTCGCGGCGCGTCGCCGAGGCTGACGGCGAGACGGCGTCGGCGTTGCAGACCGAGGAGCCGGCACTCCTCGCGGCTGGTTTCGCGGCTTCGGCGGCGCGGCGCACGCCGCCGCCGCGGGACGAACGCTGGCTGCTCGGCCCGCAAGCCATGCCGCGGCGGGCGACGTGGCGCAACTGGTCGACCTCGCCCGTTACCGTCGCGGTCGCGCTGCTCGCCCTCGGTGCGGTCGCCTTGGTTTCGCGCCAGGCGTTGCCACCGACGCACGAGGCGGCGGTGCGCTCGGCGCCCGCCATGGTTGCAGCCGCGGCACCAGCACCGACCAACGCCGCGCCTTCGGCGATGGCTGTCGCGTCAGCGCAATTGCCACCGGCCGACGACGCCGGAGCGCCGGCCGCCCCGGCGTCGGATGTCAGCGCGCCGGCAGTCGCTGCACCTGCGGTCACCGCACCGCCCAATCCCACCGCAGCGGTCCGCCCACCGAAGCGCCCCGTCGCGCGGCGCCAGGCGCCTGCGCATGTTGTCCGGCGTCCCATCCAGCCCGTGCAGCCGGCGCCGGCCTCGCAGCGAGTGGCGTCGGCCGGTGCGCCGGTCTGTGCCGACGTGGTGCATCCCGATCTTCCAGGCGGATGGCAATATCACGGGCCGCCCGTGCCGGGCTGCCTGCCGATCCGGTTTTTCGGCTTTATCGGCATGCGGTAAGCCGGCAGTCGCGGCCCGGCTCGCCCCTCAAGCCAAGCAGCATCTTTCGTATTTAGGCGGGAATTTTGCCGCCAACGCGATCGGTGATTTCGGCGGCCGCGCGCTTGACCATCGGTCCAAGCTCGCCGATGCGCTCTTCCGTCATGCGCACGGTCGGTCCGGAAACCGAGATGGCGCCGATGACTTCGCCGTGCTCGTTGTAAACTGCGGCGCCGACGCAACGCAGACCCTCTGCACGTTCTTCGTTGTCGATCGCCCAGCCGCGCTTGCGCACCTGGGCCAGATCGGCGAGTAGCGCCGCCGGATCGACGATCGTGCGTTCGGTGAACTTCGGCATGCCGCTGCGGTGGAGCCGCTCAATGGCTTCGTCGTCGTCGTGCGCCGCCATGATCGCCTTGCCGATGCTCGACGCGTGCAGCAGGCTGCGCGATCCCGGGCGATGGAACGCGCGCACCGATTGATGGCTTTCGGTCTGTGAAATGAAGACAACGTAGCCATCGTCCTCGATGCCCATGTTCACGGTTTCGCCGCTCTCTTCCATCAAGCGGCGCATGACGCCGCGCCCGGCATCGGCCAGTTTGCGGTTGCGCAGGAACGCACTGCCGATGCGAAACGCCTGAACACCGATCAGATAGCCGCCATGCGGATCGCAATAGACGAAGCCGCCGGCTTTCAGTGTGACGAGAATCCGGTGCGCGGTCGACGGGGCGATGCCGGCCCGCTGGGCGAGACCGGTGAGCGACAGGCCATCCGCCTCGGCGATGACGGCGAGCAGCTTCAGGCCGCGCTCAAGTGCCTGGACCGAGCCGCCGAGATGCGGTCCAAGCGCCTGCAGCTCGAGCGGCGTCGCTTTCGTGGCTTGCGGCCGTACGGCCATTCGACAACTCCTGCGTCAGCTCGCGCCGCCGCTTTGACCAAGTGTCCGTCAAAGTGCCCTTCGTCGAGGGTAGGTATGACGGAATCGTGTCTCATTTTCCGCCTGCGACAAAGTTTCTGCAAGCAAAAGAGGCAAAATCGAGGTATGTCTAGAAATGGAAAACATTTCCATTGTCATTCAAAGGTAGCCAGTGGTATTCGGTATACCAGAACGGGAGGGTGGAACAATGTCGCTGACGGCCGGAAAGCTAGCGAGTCGCGAGTGGAGCGATTTCTTTTCGTCCGGTCTCGGCGATAGTGATCCCGAGGTGGCCGGGGCGATCGCACGCGAAGTCGACCGGCAGCGCAACGAGATCGAGCTGATCGCGTCCGAAAACATCGTGAGCCGCGCCGTGCTCGAGGCCGCGGGCTCCCCACTCACCAACAAATACGCCGAAGGTTATCCCGGCCGGCGTTACTACGGCGGTTGCCAGTACGTCGACGAAGCCGAGACGCTCGCGATCGAGCGCGCGAAGCGGCTCTTCGATTGCCGCTTCGCCAACGTGCAGCCGCACTCGGGCAGTCAGGCGAACCAGTCGGTGCTCCTTGCGCTCGCCAAGCCGGGCGACACCATCCTCGGCCTGTCGCTGGCTGCGGGCGGCCACCTGACGCACGGCGCGCCGCCGAATCTTTCCGGTAAATGGTTCAAAGCCGTCCCGTACGGCGTCAGCCGCCAGGATCAGCGCATCGATCTCGACGAAGTGGCGCGGCTCGCCCGCGAGCACAAGCCGCGGATCATCATCGCCGGCGGCTCGGCCTATCCGCGCGTCATCGATTTCGCGCGGTTCCGTGCGATCGCTGACGAGGTCGGCGCGATCCTGATGGTCGACATGGCGCATTTTGCCGGCCTTGTCGCCGGCGGCATGCACCCCAGCCCGCTGCCGCACGCGCATGTCGTCACGACGACGACACACAAGACGCTGCGCGGTCCGCGCGGCGGCATGGTGCTGACGAACGACGAAGCGATTGCCAAGAAGATCGATTCCGCGATATTTCCGGGCCTCCAGGGCGGCCCGCTCATGCACATCATCGCCGCCAAGGCCGTCGCGTTCGGCGAAGCGTTGCGTCCGGAGTTCAAGAACTACGCGCGCGCCGTCATCGACAATTGCCGGGCGATGGGCGAGGTGTTGCGTGAGGCCGGCTACGATCTCGTCGCCGGCGGCACCGACACGCATCTGATCCTGGTCGATCTGCGGCCGAAAAAGCTCACCGGCAACGTTGCCGAGAAGAGCCTCGGACGGGCGCATATCACCTGCAACAAGAACGGTGTGCCGTTCGATCCGGAGAAGCCGACGGTCACCTCGGGTATCCGGCTCGGCGCTGCGGCGGCGACCACGCGCGGCTTCGGTGTCGCCGAGTTCCGTGAGGTCGGCCGCCTGATCGCGAACGTGCTCGACGGTCTCGCCGCCAACGGCGAAGCCGGCAACGAAACGACCGAACGGCGCGTGAAGGAACAGGCGATCGGCCTCTGCGAACGGTTCCCGATCTACTGAGACGGCGGCCGTCTTTCACCCCCGGTGCGTGCGACAAATTTTTTAGGGAGGAAAACGATGTCAGGCTTTCACGGTCTCTTCATTCCCGGTCCGACGAACCTGCCGTTCGACGTGCGCCAGGCAATGGATGTGCCGCTCGAAGATCACCGGGCGCCCGACTTTCCGGCTTTCACGCTGCCGCTCTTTCGCGACCTGAAGCAGGTCTTCAAGACGGAAAAAGGCCAGGTCTTCCTGTTCTCGGGCTCGGGAACCGGCGGCTGGGAGGCCGCGGTCACCAATACCTTGTCGCCCGGCGATCACGTGCTGATCGCGGTCTTCGGACAGTTCTCGCATCTCTGGGCGGATTTGTGCCGGCGGCACGGCCTCGTCGTCGACGTGCTTGATGTCGACTGGGGCGAGGGCTTTCCGCTCGAACTCTGTGCCGAGCGGCTCCAGGCCGACAAGGAGCACAAGATCAAGGCCGTCATGGTCTGCCACAACGAGACGGCGACCGGCGTCACCAGCGACGTTGCGGGCACGCGCAAGGCGCTCGACGCGGCCGGGCATCCGGCGCTGCTCATGGTCGACGGCGTCAGCTCGATCGCCAGCATCGATTTCCGCATGGACGAGTGGGGCGTCGACGTCGCGGTTTCGGGCTCGCAAAAGGGCTTCATGCTGCCGGCGGGGCTGGCGCTCGTCGCCGCGAGCCCGAAGGCGCTGGCGGCCGGCAAGACCGCCAAATGCCCGCGCTGCTTCCTCGATTTCGCCGACATGGTCCGCACCAACAAGGACGGCTATTTCCCCTACACGCCAGCCACGACACTGCTGCGCGGCTTGCGTGCGTCGGTCGACAAGCTTCTCGCCGAAGGACTCGACAACGTCTTCGCGCGCCATCACCGGCTGGCCGAGAGCGTGCGCCGCGCCGTCACGGCGTGGGGCCTGACACTCTGCGCGAAGGAGCCGAAGTGGTACTCCGACACGGTGTCGGCGGTGGTGGTGCCGAAAAACTTCAACGGCGACGACGTGATCAAGGCCGCGTATCACCGCTATCGGCTGTCGCTCGGCGCGGGTCTGTCGAAGGTCGCCGGCCGCGTGTTCCGCATCGGCCATCTCGGTCACGTCAACGAGATTATGGTGCTCCAGGCGCTCGCCGGCTGCGAGATGGCGATGCGCGACGTCGGGATTCCGGTCGAGGCGGGCTCCGGCGTCGCGGCGGCCGAGGAATACATCCGCGCGACGGCGCCGAAGCTCACGCTCGACAAGGTCGCCTGAGATCCGAAGCCGGAGGTGGCGATGCGGATCTGTATCTATGGCGCGGGTGCCATCGGCGGCTATCTCGCCGCCGGGCTGAGCACGGTTGACGAGGTCGAGCTGTCGCTGGTGGCACGCGGTCCGCACCTGGCGAAGATCCAGCAGGACGGGCTCAAGCTGCTGGTCGGCGGCGAGGAAAAGGTCTGCCGGCCGGTCGCCACCAACGATCCCGCGGCGCTCGGTCCGCAGGACTACGTCATTGTTTGCCTCAAGGCCCATCAGGCGTGGGAGACAGCCGAGCAGACGCGGGCGCTGTTCGGCGCACATACCGCCGTCGTCACCTGCCAGAACGGCGTGCCCTGGTGGTACAGCTACGGCCTGACCGGCTTCGACGACGTACGCCTGCGTAGCGTCGATCCCGGCGATCGCCAATGGAAGGCGATCGGGCCGGAGCGCGTCATCGGCTGCGTGGTTTATCCCGCCACCGACATCGCCAGCCCAGGTGTCGTGCGCCACATCTACGGCAACAAGTTCGCGCTCGGCGAACCCGACGGCAGCATCTCCGAGCGCAGCCGCAATCTCTCCCGCGTCCTCGAAGCCGGCGGCTTCGACGCGCCGGTGCTCAGCGACATCCGCAGCGAGCTCTGGCTCAAGCTGTGGGGTAATCTGTGCTTCAACCCGATCAGTGCTCTCACGCGCGCGACGCTCGATATCGTCGCGACGCAGCCGGAGCTGCGCGCCTTGTCGGTCCATATGATGTCGGAGGCGAAGGAAATTGCGGTCCGCTTCGGCGCTTCGTTCCGCGTCGACATCGAAAAGCGCATCAACGGCGCTGCGCGCGTCGGCGCCCATCGCACGTCGATGCTGCAGGATCTGGAGGGCGGCCGGCCCTTGGAGATCGACGCCCTGCTGACCGCCGTCCAGGAGATGGGCCGGCTGGTCGGCGTCAAGACACCTTATATAGACGTCGTCCTTGGCCTGGTTCAGCAACTCGGCCGGTCGCTAGCGATCTACCCGGCGTTTCGGCCTGTAACTACGGAGGTTGCGCAACCACCCCTGTTGGTCGGAACATAGCGTCATGCCGCCGGACGACGCGCCGGATCCGATGCCGAGCATCGTGTTTCTCGATCGCAACACGATGGGTCCGGCTGTGCGCGTGACGCGGCCGCGCTTCGACCACGAATGGGTCGAGTACGGCGCCACGTCGCCGGATCAGGTCGCCGAGCGGCTGGCGCGCGCGTCGATCGCGGTTACCAACAAGGCGCCGATCCGCGAGCGCGATCTCGCCAAGCTGCCCAAGCTGAAGATGATCGCCGTCGCGGCGACCGGCTACGACGTCATCGACGTCGCCGCCTGCCGTGCGCGCGGCATCGTCATCTCCAACGTGCGCGGCTATGCGATCAATACGGTCGCCGAGCATGCCTTTGCGCTGATTCTCGTGCTGCGCCGCGCCATCGTCGGCTTCCGCCAGGACGTCATCAACGGCGAATGGCAGAAGGCCGGACAATTCTGTTTCTTCACGCACCCGATCCACGAGCTTGCCGGCAGCACGCTCGGCATCATGGGCGAGGGCATCATCGGCCAGTCGGTCGCGCGCATCGGCCAGGCGTTCGGCATGAAAACGCTGTTTGCCGCGCACAAGGGCGTGCAGGGCCTCGGGCCGCTTTACACGCCGTTCGACGAGGTGCTCGCGACCAGCGACATCATCACGCTCCATTGTCCGCTGACGCCGGGCACGCGCAACATGCTCGGCATGCCGGAATTCCGCAAAATGACGAAGCGGCCGCTGCTGATCAATACGGCGCGCGGCGGCCTCGTGGTCGAGGCCGATGTTGTACAGGCGTTGGACGAGGGCCTGATCTCGGGTATCGGCTTCGACTGCCTGACGGCGGAGCCGCCGCGCGCGGATCATCCCTTCCAGGCGATCCTCACGCGCCCGAACGTCATCGTCACACCGCATGTCAGCTGGGCCAGCGACGAGGCAATGCAGGTGCTGTGGAATCAGGTCGTGGGCCACATCGAGAACTTTTACGCCGGGCAGCCGACCAATGTCGTCGGCTGAGCGGCCGACCCAAGAGCAAGAGCGCTAGAGACGGGCGCCGCTTCGGAGAAGGAGAACGCCATGCAGCTTCACGAGTTCCAGGCGAAGGATCTTCTGCGTCGGTATCAAATCGATACGCCGCCGGGCCAGATCGCCCTCACGCCCGACGAAGCCGCCGCCGCGGCGCGGCAGATCGGTTCGGACTCGCTGTTCGTCAAGGCGCAGATACTGGCCGGCGATCGCGCGGCCGCCGGCGGCGTGCGGGCGGTGCGCTCGCCGTCGGGGGCGCGGGCCGCCGCCGCCGAGCTGCTCGGCCGGAAACTGGCCACGTCGCAGACTGGACCGGGCGGCTACGCCGTCAAGCGCGTGCTCATTGAGGCCGGCGTCGATGCGGCCCAGGCGTTCTACGTCGCGCTGCGGGTCGACCCGGCGTCAGGGTCGATCACGGTTCTCGCCGGTTCCCATCGGCCCGACATGGAACAGCATCTGGCGGCCGGCGCGCCGGGCTTCGAGACGCTCGCGCTTAGCATTGCGGGCGAGCATCATCCAGGTGAACTCGTCGAGCTTGGTCGCCGTCTCGGTCTTGCCGAAGAGGCCGCGAGCCGGTTCGGCGCCGTGATCGGCCGGTTGCATCGAGCCTTCATTGAGATCGACGCCAGCCTGATCGAGATCAATCCGCTGATCCTGACGACGGGCGGCGGCCTCGTCGCCGTCGATGCCAAGATCACGATCGATGACAACGCCGCCTTCCGCCATCCCGAGACCGCAGAGCTGCGCAGCGACGAGGAGATCGACCAGATCCAGCTCCAGGCGCAGCGGCACCAGATCAACTACGTGCAGATGGACGGCAATATCGGCATCGTCGTCAACGGCGCGGGCCTCGGGCTGGCGACGCTCGACATGGTGCGCGCGGCCGGCGGGGCGCCGGCCAACTTCATGGACATCCGCACCACTGCCAAAAGCCTCGACATCGCACATGGCGTCGGGATGATCCTCGACAATCCGCGCGCCAAGGTGCTGCTGGTCAACGTTTATGGCGGCGGCATGCAGGCGTGCGACACCGTCGTCGACGGGCTGGCCATCGCCTTCCGCCGGAGCGGCCGCGTCATGCCGATGGTGCTGCGCATCACCGGCAACAACGAAGGCTTCGCCAAAACGCGGCTCGCCAACTTCAATCTGCCGAAGACTGAGTATGCCGACATGGGGCAGGCGGCGGCGCGCGCGGTCGCGATCGCACAAGGGAGGGCGTGATGGCGGTCCTGGTCGATCAGAATACGCGGCTGCTGTGCCAAGGCATGACGGGCTGGGCCGGCACCTATCACACCGACCGCATGATCCAATACGGCACCAAGGTCGTCGCTGGCGTCACGCCGGGCAAGGGCGGCCGCACCCATCTGGGCGTGCCGGTCTTCGATACCGTCGCCGAGGCGAAGCAGGCGACCGGGGCCGATGCGAGCATTCTCTTCGTGCCGCCGGCCACCGCCGGCAAGGCGATGATCGAGGCGATCGAAGCCGAGCTCCCGCTGCTCGTCGTCGTCACCGAGCGCATTCCCGTGCTCGACATGGTGCGCGTGCGTGAGGCGCTGGTCGGATCGAAGACGCGACTGATCGGTCCGAACTCCCAGGGCATCCTCGCGCCGGAGCTTTGCAAGATCGGCGTCATGGCCACGCCGCGCGCGCGCCGTGGTCCGATCGGTGTCGCGTCGCGCTCGGCGACGCTGACCAGCGAAGTGGTGAGCCAGCTCACCGGCGTCGGCCTGGGTCAGTCGACGACAATCGGTATCGGCGGCGATCCGGTTCACGGCATCGGCTTCGCCGAATGTCTCGACCTGTTCTTCAAGGATCCGCAGACCGAAGGCATCGTCCTGGTCGGCGAGATCGGTGGCTCCGAGGAGCAAGAGGCGGCGCGCTATCTTCGCGAGAACGGATTGAAAAAGCCGGTCGTCGCGCTCGTCGTCGGCCGCGCCGCACCGCACCAGATTCGCATGGGTCACGCCGGCGCCTTGTCGGCTCAGCCGTCGGACGACGCCGAGAGCAAGATCAAGGCGCTGCAGGATGCCGGCGCCGTCATCGCGCCGAGCGCCCATCTGGTCGGCGCGACGATGTCCGAAGCGTTCACCCAGCGCGCGGCGTAAACCGGGCCGCGTGTCGGGCGGCAGCTTCGATCCAGACCGTTTCTGCCGCGCTCTCGTACGCGACGCTGCGGATGCCATCATCTACGCCGACGCCGATGGCATCATCCGGTTCTGGAACGCCGCGGCGGCGCGCGTCTTCGGCTTCACGACCGACGAGGCGATCGGGCAGTCGCTCGACATCATCATCCCGGAGAATTTGCGGCAGCGGCACTGGGATGGGTATCGCGCGACCATGCGCACCGGCCAGACACGCTACGGCGCGGGTGACCTGCTCGCGGTGCCGGCGCGGCGCAAGGACGGCGCGCGCATCTCGGTCGAGTTCACGGTCCTGCCGTTTCGCGACGGCGGCGGCCGGATGGTCGGCATCGCCGCGATCCTGCGCGACGTCACCCGCCGCTTCGAGGAAATGAAGGCGCTGCGCGCACAAGTCGCCCGGAACAGGTCGCGAACCTGAACGGAAATTAAGCCGAGCGCGCCATGCGGCGGCCGCCCGAAACGGGGCATTTCGCCGCCTGTTCAGAGTTTTATGCGTGGGTCCGGATCCGCGAGAAGATTGCTTTCGCGGATACCTGCGGCTAAATAGTCGGCTGACATGCGCCAACCGACCGGCGCAGGGTCGGCCCGCAATCACAAGCAAAACACATCGAGGGAGAGCGCATCGTGGCCCAACGCAAGAAGAATTCCGTTTCACGCCGTCGCGTCCTGCAGGGGGCGGCCGCCGCCGCCGGCACGCTGCCGCTCATTCACGTGCCGCGCAGCTTCGCCGCCGAAGAGGCCGTCGGCAATTGGCCCGCCGGCGTAGCCGGCAAGACCGCGTTCGTCGGCGTCACGACGCCGCTGACCGGTCCGTATTCGGCGGACGGCATCGATCATCTCAAGGGTTACCAGCTGGCGATCGAGCACCTCAACGAAGGCAAAGGCCTCGTCGAGCACATGCCGACGCTCAAGGGCAAGAAAGGCGTTCTCGGCAAGAAGATCGTCTACAAGAATGCCGATACCCAGACCCAGCCCAATCCGGCAATCCAGGCGCAGACCACCTACATCACGCAGGACAAGGCGATCATGGTCGCCGGCTCGCTCAACAGCGCGGTGGCGATCGCGATCGAGAAGCTGGCGCAGCGCTACAAGGTGCTCAACATGGTCGGCTGCAGCGGCGCCAACGAAACGACCGGCGTCGACTGCCAGAAGTACGCCTTCCGCTCCCAGCCGTCGGCCTATATGGCGGCTAAGGCGCTGGCGCCCGTTCTCGGCAAGGAGATCGGCAAGAACAAGAAGTCGATCTATCTGGTGCCGGACTACGCCTACGGCCACTCGGTCGAGAAATCGACCGGCGAGTTCACCGAGAAAGAGCTCGGCTGGAAATCGCTCGGCTCGCAAGTCTGTCCGCTCGGCACCAAAGACTACAGCTCCTACCTGCTCAATATCGCCAACAGCGGTGCCGACGTATTCGTCAACGTCGCTTTCGGCGCCGACGCCGTCGCGTCGTGCAAGCAGGCGAAGCAGTTCGGCATTCTCGACAAGATGAAGATGGTGGTGCCGAACATCTCCGCCTTCCAGGGCAAGGAGCTCGGCCCCGAGATCATGGCTGGTGTCTACGGCACCATGGATTTCTGGTGGACGCTGTCCGAAACCAATGCGATGGCCAAGGTCTTCGTCGACACCTTCCGCGCCAAGTTCAATTACCGGCCGAGCTGGCCCGCGCACATCGCCTACACCCAGATGATGGTCTGGGCGGACGCGGTCACCCGCGCCAAGAGCTTCAATCCGATCAAGGTGATCAAAGAGCTCGAGGCCGGCCACAAGCTGCAGATGCCGCTGGGCGAGGTCTGGTACCGCAAAGAGGACCACCAGCAGGTGCGGGCGGTGCCGGTCGTCGTCGGCAAGACGAAAGCCGAGATGCGCAACGAGGACGATTTCTTCAAGATCGTCGGCTTGACGCCGGGACCCGAGGTCATGCCGGCGGACTTCCTCGGCTGCAAGATGCCGACCAGCGCCTAAAGCCTGTCATCCGGCCCGTGACAGCGCGAGGGGAGTGCGACCCTGATTAGTTGGCCGCTGTTCTTCTCGCAGGTTTTCAACGGGCTCACGCTCGGCGCGCTGCTGGTGATTGTCGCCATGGGGCTGACGATCATCTTCGGCGCGCTGGGCGTGGTCAATTTCGCCCATGGCGCGCTCTACGCGCTCGGCGCTTACGCCGGCTTCGTCGCCTATGAGTACACCGGCTCGTTCGTCGCCGCATTGGCGGCAGGCGCCATAGTCCTGCTGATCGTCGGCATCATCATCGAACGCGGCTTGATCCGGCTCTATTACCAGAGACCCAAAGAAGATCAGATTCTGGTCACGTTCGGGATCGGCATCGTGCTGGTGGAAGGGCTGCGTGCGATTTTCGGCGGTCTTAATCGGAATCTGCCGGCGCCGTCCTGGGCCTCCGGGATCGTCAATCTGCACGTCACGCTCTATCCGACCTATCGCATCGACGTTTTGGTGATCGTCGCCGCCGCCCTGGTATCGCTGTATCTCGTCCTCTATCGCACGCGCATCGGCCTGATCGTGCGTGCCGGGATCGAGGACCAGCTCATGGTCAACATCCTCGGCATCAACGTCACGCGCACCTTCCTGACCGTGTTCGGGTTGGGCGCGATGGCGGCGGGCTTCGCCGGCGTCATCAATGCGCCGATCGTCACCGTGACGCCCGACATGGGTAGCGATGTTCTCGTGCAATCCTTCGTCGTCATCGTCATCGGTGGTGTCGGCTCGTTCTGGGGCGCCTTGGTCGGCGGCCTCATCGCCGGCGAGATCCTGAGCCTGGCGGCGATGATCGAGCCCGCCTATTCCGACGTCGCGCTGTTTGCGGCGATGGCGCTGGTGTTGATCGTGCGGCCGCAGGGCCTGTTCGGGGTCCAGGGTCGGCAATGAGTGCAGCCCCGTCGCGCATGCGGGCACGCCGCATGGCGTTTTTTCCTGAACTCGCCATGGCGGCGTTCCTCGTCGCCTTCCCGTATGCGATTCCCTATCTCGGCGGCTCGCTCGACACCGCCAACCGCATCCTCGACTGGGGCCTGTTCGGACTCGGCTTCGACCTGCTCTTCGGCTTCACCGGCTTGCTGTCGTTCGGCCAGGCGGCCTTCTTCGGCGCCGGCGGGTTCGTTGCGTCGTATCTGCTCACCGCGCCGGTGACGAACAACGCGCTGTTGGCATTGCTCGGCGGCACGGTTGCGGCCGCCATATTCGGCGCGATCGTCGGATACCTTTCGCTGCGGCGTGCCGGCATCTATTTCGCCATGCTGACGCTCGCGTTCGGCGAGATGTTCTACTTTCTCGATATCTCGCCGCTGGCGCGCTGGACCGGCGGCGAGAACGGCCTCGCCGGCGTGCCGGCGCCGCATATCGGCTTCGGCGTCGACGCCAACTCGCCGCTCGGCGTCTATTGGCTGCTGGCCATCCTGTTCTTCGTCGGCTTCTGGTTCGCGCTGCGCGTGACCGGGTCACCGTTCGGCGCGGTGCTGCGCGCAATCCGCGACAACGGCGAGCGCGCCGCGGCGGTCGGCCACGACGTGCCGAAATACAAGCTCACGGTGTTCGTCATCGCCGCCGCCTATGGCGGCCTGGCGGGCGGACTCCTGGGCCTGCTGCAGGGCTATATGCCGCCCGACGCATTCTATCTCGAGACTTCGGGGCAGCTCGTCGTGCAGACGGTCATCGGCGGCGCCGGCACGCTGGTCGGGCCGCTCGTCGGCGCGGCGGTCTGGCTCGACCTCTACACCGTGCTGCAGAACATCGCGGGCATTGGTGCGCTGTGGAAAATGATCCTCGGCGTCATCTTCGTGGTGCTGGTGACGACGTTCCGGCGCGGCGTATGCGGCGGCGTCGTGCTGGCGTGGCAGCGCGCGACCGCATTGCCGCCGCCGCCGGCAGCCGCCGCTCCAACGGCAGATTTCGAGCCGGCGCCGGCGGCGCTCGAGCCGCGAGCGCCGATCGTGCGGCCGCTGCTCACCGGCCCGGTCGTGCTAGCGACGCGCAACCTCAGCAAGCGCTACGGCGGCCTGACCGCGGTCGACGACGTCTCGTTCGAGTTGCGCGAGGGCGAGGTGCGCGCCGTGATCGGTCCGAACGGCGCCGGCAAATCCACCTTCTTCAACATGCTGGCGAACGTCATTCTGCCGAGCTCGGGCACGATCGAGTTCAAGGGCGACAACATCACCGGCCTGGGTGCGACGCGTGTTTGCCAGCGCGGCATCGCCAAGAGCTTCCAAATCAATCAGATTTTTTCGAGCCTGACGGTGCGCGACAATCTCCGCATTCCGGCCATCGCGCGCACCTACGGCAAGTTTCACCCCTCGCTGCTGAAGGCGGTGATCCGCGACGCAGCCGTGAACGCGCGCATCGAAGAGGCGGCGGCTGCCGTGCAGCTCACGGACCGGCTCAATACGCCGGTCGCTGCGCTCGCTTACGGCGAGAAGCGGCGGCTCGAGATCGGCCTGGCGCTTGCCACGCAGCCGCAGGTGCTGCTGCTCGACGAGCCGACGGCGGGCATGAGCCCGGCCGAGCGCGCCGACACGGTGCGTCTCCTGCGCCGCATCGGCGCCGGCATGACGATCGTCATCGTCGAGCACGACATGGACGTCGTGTTCGGTCTCGCCGACCGCATCACCGTGCTGTTCAACGGCCGCAAGATCGCCGAGGGAACGCCTGAGGCGATTCAGGCGAATCCCGACGTGCGCGCGGCCTATCTCGGAAGCCAGGCGGCCCATGAGCCTGCTTGAGGTCGACGCGATCAACACCTACTACGGCGAGGCGCACGCGCTCTTCGACGTGTCGATGTGCGTCGAGCCGCACGAGGTGGTGGCGCTTCTGGGCCGCAACGGCGCGGGCAAGACCACGACCTTGAAGACCATGATGGGCGTGATGGCGCCGAAATCGGGCGCCATTCGTTTCAACGGCGTGCCGATCCAGGGCCTGCAGCCCTACAAGATCGCGCGGCTCGGCCTGCAGCTCGTGCCCGAGGAGCGGCGCATCATCGGCGGCCTGACGGTCGAGGAGAACCTCGTGCTCGCCGGCCTCAGCGTGCCGAAGCCGTGGCCGCCGCAGCGCGTCTACGAGATGTTTCCGCGCCTCGGCGAGCGCCGCACCAGCCGTGGCCGCGAGCTCTCGGGCGGCGAGCAGCAGATGCTCGCCATCGCTCGCGCGCTGGTGCGCGAGCCTCAATTGATCCTGCTCGACGAGCCGTTCGAGGGCCTGGCGCCGCTGATCGTTCAGGATCTGCTGCGCATCTGCCGGAACCTCGCTCAGGAGGGCCAGACGATCGTCATTGTCGAGCAGAACGTGCAGGCGGCGCTGTCGCTGGCAAAGCGCTGCTACATCCTCAACAACGGCCACATGGTCTACGAAGGGACGCCGGCCGAGCTGCGCGCCGATCCCGATTTCATGCACCGGCATCTCGGGATCTAGCCCGGCCGCGCAAGACCCGCCGCCGCGCCGGCTACCGCACAGGCGTCAATCGCCAGCCGCGGCCGGTCATGCAGCTCACCTGCGGCCGCGAGGCCGCAATGACGGCATATTGAGCGGCATCTCGAGTGGCCGCTTGAGCGGGGCTTTGACCAGCGTATTGGGCAGACTTCTGAGCAGCAATCTGCGACTCGGTCGCCGTCGACATCGCCGGGCCGCCGACATGATCAGATGATTCAACGGTTCGTGCCAGCTCGGCGCAGGTTTGCCAATCACTCTGCAACGCCGCCTGATCGGCTCCGGGCTTGCTCCAGACGACACGCGTCGTGTGGCAGGCCGCAAGCGTCAGCGCGAGCGCCGCAAGCAGGGCCGCGTGTCCGGCGCGCCGCGCCGCTCGGCTCAATGAACCGCCTTGGCCACGGCTTGGCCGGCTGAGAGCGGCGGCTGGCGTCTGCATGTTCATGCCGCCTCACTGTGACGGCGCGCATCGCCCTCGTCCAGACTCTCACTAGGCGGCGTCGCCCAAGGAAGGCGTGTCGGGTGTGGCCGCTGCGGTCTTGATGCGTGGCCACACCGAAATGTGAACTGGCTCGGCGGGAACCGCTGCTACGGTCCCCGCGTTGCGAACGTGCATTGCAACGTGATTGTGGGGTTTTTCAATGAATCCTGTCCTTCGTCCGCTGCCGCTCCTCGGCCGCATTCTGATCGCTCTGATCTTCGTTCTCGCCGGGTTCAGCAAGATCAGCACGACGGCCACCACCGCGGGCTACATGGCGAGTCACGGCATACCGGCGGCGAATGTCCTGGTCTACGGCGTGATCGCCGTCGAGCTCGTCGGCGGCCTGATGCTGATGGCGGGTCTCTACGCGCGCTGGGTTGCCTGCATCCTCTTTCTCTACACGCTGTCGCTCGCCGTGATCTTCCATCCTTATTGGGCGGCACCGGCGGCGCAGGCGGCCCTCCAGCACGCGATGTTCTTCGAGCATCTGTCGATGATGGGCGGGATGCTCTTCATCGTCGCGTTTGGCGCCGGACCGTTGAGCGTCGACGCGTCCAGGCAACGCGGCGCCGCGGAATGGGAGAGCGGATTCGCCGATGCGGGGCAGCGTCCCATCGGCCGCACGCAGTAGCGCGGCCGGACTCGGAGCGCCGCAAAACTGCCCGCATACGGCCCTTGGGCAATCGGCAGTCGCAATAACCCGGAACGTTGCCGTCGCCCAAACGAAGGCGATCGCGTTCCCGAGGACGTGTCTGCCGCATAGCACAAAACAGCCGGCCTAATCAGTGGGTTATGACTCGCCAGATGGCGGCGGCTCGCGTTTGCCATGGATGTCGCCGGGCGATTCTGCATCAGGGATGCGGACCTTCCGCGACGGGTGCCGTTCTCGTAGGTTCAGGCCGCGCGCCACGATGAGCTCTGGCGAGCGAGCACGAACTTCGAGGTCTTCCGTTGACTGACGACGTGGCGGTTCGGAACTGGCTCCAGCAGATCGGATTGGCGCCCGTGGTCATGACCGCGTTGGCGGGTGGTATCTCGTCGGAGATCTGGCGCGTCGATCTCGCCGACGGTCGCATCTGCTGCGTGAAGCGCGCGCTGCCGCAGCTGAAAGTGCCGGCGCTGTGGCAGGCGCCGATCGAACGCAACGCCTACGAATACGCGTGGCTCTCGGTCGTCCAGGAAATTCTTCCGGGCGCCGCGCCGCGGCTGCTGGGACACGATGCCGCCGTCGGCGCGTTCGTCATGTCGTATCTCGATCCGGCGCGCTATCCGATGTGGAAGCAGCTCCTGATGGCGGGCAAGACCGATCCGGCTTTCGCGGCGGCGGTCGGCCGGAGCCTGGTCGCCATCCATGCCGCGACCGCCGGCCGTGCCGATATCGCCCGCCGTTTCGCGACGGATCGGATCTTCCAGGCGATCCGTCTCGAGCCCTACCTGCTGGCGACGGCAGCACGCCATCCCGCCGTTGCGTCGCGCCTGCAAGAGCTCGCGGCGGTCACGGCCGGTCATCGATTGGCCCTGGTCCATGGCGATGTCAGTCCGAAGAACATCCTGCGCGGGCCGGACGGGCCCGTCTTCCTCGACGCGGAATGCGCCTGGTATGGCGATCCCGTCTTCGACTTGGCCTTCTGCCTCAATCATCTGCTGCTCAAGTGCCTGACGCGCCGGGCGCCGGCGCAGCACTATCTCGCGGATTTCGACGCGCTCGGCGAAGCCTATCTGGCGGGCGTGAACTGGGAGGCAGCGGAGCAGCTCGACGCCCGCACGGCAGCGCTGCTGCCGGGTCTTTTCCTTGCGCGGATCGACGGCAAGTCGCCGGTCGAGTATGTAACGGCAGAGGCCGACAAAGAACGCGTGCGGCGGACGGCCTATCGCTTTCTCCAATCGCCGGTGCCGCGCCTTGCGACGATGCGCGATGCCTGGGCGAAGGAACTGGTTTCATGAGCGAAATCCGTGACGTGCGTGCGCGCCGCGTCTGGGACTCGCGCGGCAGGCCAACCGTCGAGGCTGAGATCGAGCTCGCGAGCGGCGCGGTCGGTCGCGCCATCGCGCCGGCTGGCGCCTCGACCGGCACGTTCGAGGCCGTGGAGCTGAGGGACGGTGGCTCGGCCCTGCACGGACTGGACGTTCAGCAAGCAATTGCCAACGTTCGCGGCCCCATTCGCGAAACGTTGGTCGGAGGTCTATTTCTCGACCAGGCCGCGCTCGACCGGCGTCTGATCGAGCTCGATGGCACGCCGAAGAAGAGCCGGCTCGGCGCCAATGCGATCGTTGCGGTCTCGCTGGCCTTTGCGCACGCCAGTGCCGCAGAGGCAAAGCAGCCGCTGTGGCGAACTCTGGCCGGCGAAGCGCCGGTTCGTCTGCCATTGCCCGAGGTGCAGATCTACGGCGGCGGCGCGCATGCGCACCGCCGTATCGACGTTCAGGACTTCCTGGTCATCCCGATCGGCGCCGCGAGCTTTGCGCAGGCGCTCGAATGGGTGGCCGAGATCTACGCTGCGGCCGGCGCCCGGTTGGCCCGAAAAGGCAAGCTCGCGGGCGTGGCGGACGAAGGCGGCTACTGGCCCGCCTTCGCGGCCAATGTGGAAGCGCTGGAGGAACTGACGCGTGCGATCGAAGACGCCGGGCTCTCGCCTGGTCGCCAGGCGGCGATCGCGCTCGACATCGCGGCGACGCAGCTCTTGCGCGACGGCCGTTATCATCTTGCACTCGAGAAGCGGGCGCTCGATGCAGCCGCGTTCGGCAAGCTGCTCGGCACCTGGATCGACGCTTTTCCGATCGTCTCGATCGAAGACCCATTTGCCGAGACCGATCGCGAAGCGATGCGCGCGTTCACTGCCGCATATGGCAGTAAATTGCAGATCGTCGGCGACGACTACTTCGTGACGAACGCCACGCGGATTGCCGCCGGCATTCGCGATGGCGCCTGCAATACGGTTCTATTAAAGCCCAACCAGATCGGGACCCTGACGGAGACGCGCGCGGCGCTCGAGGCCGCCCGCAAGGGCGGCTATGGCGCTATCGTCTCGGCACGCTCCGGCGAATCCGAGGACGTGACCATCGTTCACCTCGCGGTCGGCTGGGGCGTGCCGCAGCTCAAGGTCGGCAGTATTGCGCGGTCGGAGCGCACCGCGAAATGGAACGAGGGATTGCGGATCGACGAAGCCCTGGGCGGTCCGGCACTTTCCCCGTCATCGCTCTTTCCGTGGCGGCACCGGGCTGGCGCATCGGCGAGACCGTAAATTATCGCCGGGGCGGGGCGGCCTGCCTGCGCGCGTCGAAATTGAATTACTACTAATTTAGACAATCGTTCTGGTCGCGAACACCAGAATTTAACGTCGCGATTGAAGAAAATACTGAACCCAATCGGCGGATATCGGGTTGTAATTCAGCGAACACAGTCCTAAAACCATGTGCCAAAATTATTACAAGAGGAGCGAATAGTGCGGGAAGGGACAAAAAGGAAGTTCGGTGCCAAACGCATGTGGATTCGGCGTTGGCGTCAGGCTGGCCGGATTTCGGCAGCGGAAGCGAAGGCGTTTGAAAAACACCTCGATCAAACCGGCAAGCTCCTCAAGCCCAAGACGCCCGCACCGAGCACCGTGAGCACCGCGCGGAAAGCATCCAGCGCTCATTCCGACCTCTATTCAAAGGCGATGGCTCCGGTATTTCCGACCGGACCGGTCGTGACCATCCAGTACGACCCGTCGCGTTTCCGCATCGAATTCACTGCCATTCGCCGGGGACGGCGTCCGAAGGCGAAACCGGCGCACGGCTGATCGGACCAAGGGTCCCTTCGACGCCGTTCCGGTTTCAGCGCCCGTAACGCCGCGTGCCGCCGCTATAGGAGACCGAGAGTTTTCTGCCGGCGCTGCTGGCGACAGCGCCATTGGTCAGCGCGCTGAAAATACCCGAAGTTACCGAGCTGCCGCGACTTGCGTGCCGCCGAAGCGCACGCTGGGGTCGAAATAGGCCCACCAGCCGCTGTCGTTGATCGCGTAATAGGCGCGATAGCGCGTGACGCTCTCGAGCGGATCGACAGTCGTGGTCTGGTTGTCGAGCACGAAGTCGTGGCCGTCGACCGTCACCAGCAAGATGGCGTGGTCCTGGTTGCTTTGCGTGTCGTGCACCACGGCGACGCGCAGGTCGCTGTCGGGGACGCCGGCGGCCTCGAGCGCTAGGTATTTGCTGATCGCGTAATCCTGACATTGGCCGCCGCGCGCCAGGAACTCGAATGGCGTTTCCCAATAGGCAACCGATCCCCAGTTCTCGGTCGCCGGCACATAACGGATGGCGTTGAGGTATTCATTCGCATGCTCGACGCGGTCGGCAAGCGGCCGCGACTTGAGATCGTCGATGAACGCGGCCCATTGCGCCTCAGCGCAGCTGCCGTCGGCTGCTATGACGCACGCGCCTGGCTCCTGCTGCGCGGCGAACCGCGCCTCGACGCCAGTCCACCGGGTGAAGAGCAATACGTTCGAGGAATAGATGACCTGGCGCGGGAACAGCGTCTGCTGCGCCTCGTGCGTCGGTTGCGCGAGTTGAGCAATCGGCTCGGGAGTGCTCGCACAGGCCGTGAGCGCGGTGGCGAGGGCGGCAGGGATGACGAAGCGAAACCAACAACCGGGCACCACGATCGGACCTCATTCGGAGACCCCGCTATCCCCGGGATCGAGAGCCCGTGGACCGGAGGCTTTGCGTCCCCGGGTCGCCCCGGGTTTGCCGTTTCGTGAGGCGCGGATCGCACCGCGCCGCTCGTCATCCAAGAAACCACAGGCTGATTGAGAAGCTCTGAATCGCGCGGTCTACCGCGTGCCGCGCGCTGAGCCCGTATCGGCCGCCCGTTAACGCTGACTTAACCGTGTCGGTGGTCTTGTTGTGGCGGAGGGTTCAGTCCAATGGCATTCCGCACCGTCGCTCATATCGCCTCGAGCCGCGCCCGTCAGCGGGCGACCTCGTTCGATTTCGTCAAGCTGCTGATTTGGGTGGCGGCGGCTTCGGTGCCGTGGTTCGGCATCGCGTTCATCGCGTCCAGTCTGACCCGCTAGGCCGATCGACGCGCATCGCGCGCCGCGGTGCGCTTGCCCCGTAGCAACTCCGCCGGGCCGAATGCCGATTTCGCATTGCGGAATATGCACCGCCGTTTAGGGCGGCGTCGGTCGATCGACGAACAAGCTATCATTGTAGCGGCCGAAAGCGTCCTTGTGGCGGTGCTCCGGCGATCGCGGCATCATGCGAAGAATGGCGCGCCCAATTTTCAACTGGGGCCGCAAGAGCCAAGGAGCCGCGATGCTACCGCACGACCGCTGTGCCTATTCGCCGATTACCCAGCGTCCGCCTCTCAAACTGCCCGGCGGCGCCCGTATGGTCTGTTGGGTGATCGTCAACGTCGAGGAATGGGACGTCAACCAAACGATGCCGCGCACCGTGCTGACGCCGCCGGCGGGCGGCTCGCCGATGCCCGACATTCCGAACTGGGCGTGGCACGAGTACGGCAACCGAGTCGGCTTTTGGCGCTTTGTTGAGGTTTTCGATCGGCTCAACATCAAAGCGGTGCTCGCGCTGAACGGCTCCTGCATCAAAACCTATGCGCCGATTGTCGACGCCGCGCGGCAGCGAAACTGGGAATTCTTGGGCCACGGCTTCATTCAGAAGAACATGCAAAAGGTCGAGAACGAACGCGAGGCGATCCGGCAGACGTCCGACGCGATCAAGGCGTTCACGGGCAAGCGGCCGCGCGGCTGGCTTGGTCCAGGGCTTACCGAAACCTGGGAGACACCGGACCTGTTGGCTGAGGAGGGCTACGATTACGTCTGCGACTGGGTGCTCGACGATCAGCCGGTCGTGCTCAAGACACGCGCCAAGCCGATCGTCAACATTCCCTACACGCAAGAATGCAACGACGTTGCGATGATGTTGATTCAGCACCATCCGGCGCGCGAGTATTATCAGCGCGCTGTCGACCAGTTCGATCAGATCTATGCCGATGCTCAAAACTCCGCGCGCGTCATGGCGCTCGTCGTTCACCCCTACATTATGGGTGTTCCGCATCGGCTCAAATATTTTCGTCGCGCGCTCGAGCACATCCGTGCCCATGGCGACGTGCTTTTCTGGACTGGCGAAGAGATTCTCGACTGGTACGCGGGCGTCCAGCCGAAATCGGGCGGGTCGTGATTTGAGCGCGCGGGTCAAGGCAGCGCTACCGCGCCTGCCGGAAAATTCAGGAACGGGGGAGCTTTTAGCGCTGGCGGCTTGCGCGATGGTCCATGGCCGGCAACGGGAGTGGCAACCTCCGAACCGGTTCAGAGTTTTACGCTGCATCATGGCGCCAAATCGGCCGGACGATCATGCGCAACCCCGACTGCCGCTGCCAAAGGGGGGCGATCACAGCGGGAACGCGATCCAGCACTTAGTCAGCCAGCGCATTACAACCGCGGGTTTGTCTGGTAAAGTTCCGCCAATCGCGTATGGCTGGGGGACACGGTAGCCTTGGGACATGTTGGACGAGTACTTTTCGTCGTGGCCATTGCAAGCTTGCTCGTGGCCGGCACGAGTCTCGCTGTCGCGCAAACGTCGACGGCACAGCCGACGTCGAGCGGCGTGAGCCAGCAGTTCAAGTCTGGCGCAGACCGGGTGGGCGAGGGCGCCACGCAGATTGGCGAGGGGATAAAGCAGGGGGCGGTCATGACATGGGAAGCCGTTAAGGCCGGCGCGGCCGCAGCCGCCGCCAAGTTCAACGGGAGCCAAAGCTCCGCGACCGTCAGCAAAAGCCCAAACCAGTCGACACAGCAGCCCCACTGAAGCTGGCGGGATTGCGACGGTAATTTGAGACTTATCGCGTGATGAACAACTGTAATGCGCAAAATGCTCAGGAAGCCGAGCTGGCACGCCTGATCGTCAAAACTCTCAACCTCGAAGTGCCCGCCGTGGAGATTGATCCGCAGGCGCCACTTTATGGAGAGGGGCTCGGATTGGACTCGATTGACATGCTGGAAATTGCCCTGGCCGTATCGCAACAATTCGGCGTCAAGCTGCGGGCCGACGACAAGAACAACGGCCAGATATTTAGCTCGCTGCGCACTCTCAACGCGTATATCCAAAGGAGCCGAGGCGCATAAATGCGGGTGTCCGCGACGGCGCGAGCGGCTCTCCCCGTGGTCATGGTACTGGGCATCGTCCCGGCGCTGGTCCACGTGGCGATCGTCGCCACGAGCCACGGGCATGTCGCGGCGGTATTCGGCATCACGCGGCTGTTTCGGCTCGGCGTCGTCACGGCCTCCGCGATCACGCACTGGGCCATCTATAGCGGTCTGCTCCTGACCTTTGGCCTGACGCTGCGGCCGGGCCGCGACGCGCTCCTCACTACGATGGCGCGCAAGGTGCACGGCGCGCTCACGGACGAGGTCACGGTTTACACGCGGCGCGCCACCTGGGCATGGTGCGGCTTCTTCGCCACACAGCTTACGACCTCGGTCACGCTCTTCCTCTTCGCGCCACTCGTCGTCTGGTCGTTCTTCGTCAATGTCCTCGACTTGCCGCTGGTCGCAGCGATGTTCACGGCCGAGTATCTCTGCCGGCTCAGATGCCTGCAGGATCCGCCGCGGCAAACGCTGGCCCAGATCGTGCGTATGATCGCCGATGTCCGGAAGCCGAGCGACGAGCCGGCCGGTGTGCCGTGACCCCGCGCGACCAGCCCGGCGTAGCCGCCGGCGCGCCGCCGTTCGCGCCCGTGGCGGCGTATCCGATCGTCTGCCATGCCAATGAAAGCGCCGCCATCGCGTTCCGTGATCGCCGTACAATCGCGGTCGGACGCTTTCTGCACGATGTCGCGGCGCTTGCCGCACGTCTGCCGGCGCATCGCTACGCGCTCAACTTGTGCACGGATCGCTATCGCTTCGCCGTCGGCTTTGCCGCCGCATTGTGCCGCCAGCAGATCAGCCTGTTGCCGCCCAACGACACGCCGGGCGTCCTGAAATCGCTGGCAGCCGATTATCCCGATCTCTATTGCCTTGCGGATGCGACGCGGCCGTCGCTGCTGGCCGTGATCTATCCGGATGATCTCGGCGACGGCGTAGCCGCAGACATGCCGCACGTGCCGGCGCAGCAGCCGGCGCTCATTCTCTTCACCTCGGGCTCGACCGGCCGGCCCAAAGCCACGCCAAAGTCGTGGGGCACGCTGGTCCGCAGCGCACAGGCGGCCGGACGCCGGCTCGGTATCGATGGTCTGCGCGGTGCCACGCTTATCGGCACGGTGCCGCATCAGCATAGCTACGGCCTCGAGTCGACCATCCTGCTCGGTCTACAGCACGGGTTGGCAATCGAGTGCCGTCGGCCGTTCTATCCCGGCGACATCCGCGCCAGCATTGCCGACGCACCACGACCCCGCATCCTCGTCACGACGCCGGTGCACATCCGCGCGCTGCTCGCCGACCCCGAGGGCCTGCCCCCGCTCGATCTGATTCTGTCCGCGACCGCGCCATTGGCAACCGCGCTCGCCGCCGAAGCCGAGGCGCGGTTCGGCGCGCCGCTGATGGAGATCTACGGCTGCACCGAGGCCGGACAGGTCGCGACGCGCCGCACCGCGCTCGAGCCGCAATGGCGTTGTCTCGAAGGCGTCGACCTGGAGCAGGACGATCGGGGGACCTGGGCCAGCGGACCGTGTGTCGAGACGAAGACGCGGCTGCACGACGTGATCGAGCCTACGGGACCTAGAACCTTCCGGCTTGGCGCCAGGCTTGCCGACCTCGTCGACGTGGCCGGCAAGCACACCTCGCTCGCTCACCTCAATCATCAGCTTCTCAGCATCGAGGGCGTCGAGGACGGCATCTTCGTCATGCCGGACGAGGGCGACGAGCGGGTAGTCCGGCCCATGGCCTTCGTCGTCGCGCCGGGGCTGCGGCATGAGGTCGTCCTGCAAGCGTTGCGTGAGCGCATCGATGCAGCTTTCCTGCCGCGGCCGCTCGTCTTCGTCGACGTGCTGCCGCGCAACGCGCTCGGGAAGCTGCCACGCGACGCACTGCTGCGACTCGCGGCGCAGAGCGGGCGTTCTTAGCCATGTGGCAATCGAGCGAAGTCCGCTTTGCGCCCGACCATCCGACCGCCGCCGGGCACTTTCCGTCCAATCCGATCATTCCGGGTGCGCTGTTGCTCGACGAAGTGGTAAGGGCCGTCGCCGGTGACCCGACGGGTGACGGCGAGGTCGTCATCCGCGCGGCGAAATTCTTCCGGCCGGTGCGCCCCGGCGAGACGGTTGTTGTGCGCTGGCAACCCCAAGCCGCCGGCGAGATCAAGTTCGAATGTCGGGTGCTGTCGGACGAGGGCTTGGCTGCTGTCGGCACGATCGGCCTCGGGCGCATGGCACGATGACCGACAAGTCGCTGGTGCAGGAATGGACGGTCCAGTCAGAACGCGGCGCCCTTCCGCTGATCAGGCTCGGCGTCTGGGTCACGCTCCGCCTCGGCCGACGCGCGGCGCGACTGTTCCTCTACCCGATCTGCCTTTATTTCCTGCTGTCGTCGGGTAAAGCGGCACGCAGCTCGAGCCAGTACCTCGCGCGCGTGCTCGGCCGCCCGCCGCGCCTGGCCGACGTCTTCCGGCATTACCTGACCTTCGCATCCTGCGTCCTCGACCGGGTGTTCCTGCTCAACGAGCAGATCGATCAGTTCGACCTTTGTGTCCACGGGGAAGGCATCGTGCACGACATCATGCAGCGCGGCAGCGGCTGCATCCTGTTCGGTGCGCATTTTGGCAGTTTCGAGGTGATCCGCGCGATCGGCCGCCGCCAGCGCAGCGTGCCGATCAGTCTCGTCATGTACGAGGAGAACGCGCGCAAGATCCGCATGGCGCTCGCGGCGATTAACCCGCAGCTCGAAGCCGAGGTGATCGGCCTGGGCCGTGCGGACTCGCTGATCACCGTCGCGGAGCGCCTCAACCGCGGCCATTTCGTCGGTCTGCTGCCGGATCGCAACGTGAGCCGCAAGGATCTCGTGCGCCATCCGTTTCTCGGCGCGCCGGCTGCGTTTCCGCAGGGACCATTCCAGATGGCGATGCTGCTGCAGAAGCCGGTCGTCATGATGTTCGGCATCTATCGTGGCGGACGGCGCTACGAGGTCTTTTTCGAGCCGCTCATCGATGTCTTCGAGGTCGGCGGTGATGCGGACGTCGCCATCGACCGAGCGATGCGCCGCTACGTTGCACGGCTCGAGCACTATTGCCGCTCGGCGCCGTTCAACTGGTTCAACTTCTACGATTTCTGGGCATGACATGCGCCTGAACCGTCGGGCGGCCCGGCTTGCCGCGACGCTGTGCGTCGTGCTGTGGGCGGCGCCGTTCGCCGCCGCGGCCGAGCCCGCCTCCGCCTCTGCGGTGCCTTGGGACCTGATGCAGTTGATGCGCTCGCTCAGGCAGGTCAGATCGGCTTCGGGTCAATTTACCGAACGCAAGACGGTGCACATGCTGAACGCGCCGCTGGTCTCGTCCGGTACGCTGAGCTACGTCGCGCCGGATCGGGTGCAGAAGGTGACGCTGTCGCCGACGCCGGAGCGCTTCGTCCTTGACGGCGACCAGGTGACGATTGCGGGTGGTCCGGATCAACAGACGCACACTTTCGCGCTGACGGATTATCCGCAGATCGGCGGCCTAGTCGAAGGCATTCGGGCGACGCTCGCCGGCGACTTGCAGACACTGGACCGCTATTACGACCTGCAGCTCACCGGCGACGCCGCGAATTGGCAATTGCTGCTCCAGCCGAAGGACACGGACCTCACCCGGTTCGTGAAGTGGATTCGGATCATCGGCACTCAAAACCGCATCCGCGCCGTCGAGACCGAAGAAAGCGACGGCGATCGTTCCGAGATGAGCATCACCGAAGACGCCCGCGATGCCCGCTAGCCGGCGTCTCGCGCTCGGCGTTTGGCTGCTGGCGATTGCGCTGTGTGTTGTCGTCGTCGCGCGGACGCGACTCCAGACCGACATGACGGCGTTCCTGCCGCGCTCGGCCTCGATGGCGCAGCAGGTTCTGACCGAGCAGGTGCGAAACGGCGTCGCTTCGCGTCTCGTTCTTCTCGGCATCGAGGGGGCACCGCCATCGACGCTCGCCGCGCTGAGCCAGGCGCTGGTCGCGCGACTGCGGCACGAATCCGCATTCTCCGAGGTCGCCAATGGCGACGACGCATTGCTCGCGGGTACGCGCGACTTCTTCTGGCGCAATCGCTATCTGTTGAGCACCGGGGTGGTTGCCGACCGCTTCACGATCGCCGGCCTGCGTGCCGCCCTGCAGAACGATCTCGGCTTGCTCGGTTCCGAAATGGGCGCGCTGATCAAAGGTAGCCTGCCGAGCGATCCGACCGGCGAGCTGCTGACATTGCTGCGACCGCTGGCCAGCGTGAAGCGGCCGCACAGCCGGGACGGCGTTTGGCTGTCGGCCGACGAGCGTCGCGCGGTGCTGCTGGTCCACACACGTGCCCCCGGTTTCGACATCGACGCCCAACAACAGGCGCTGGCGCTGATCGATGCCGACTTTCAGCGCAGCCGGCAAGACGTCGCCGGCGCCGCGTCGGCGCGCCTCATCGAAAGCGGTCCGGGCGTCTTCGCGGTGCAAACGCGGGCGACCATGAAGCGCGATGCGAGCCGCTTCTCGTTGCTCGCCACCGCTGTCGCCGCCGGCTTGTTGCTCTATGCCTACCGCTCGGCGCGCGTGTTGCTGTTGGGGCTGCTGCCGGTGGCGAGCGGCGCGCTCGGCGCCATTGCCGCCGTGTCGCTCGGCTTCGGCTTCGTGCACGGCATCACGCTCGGCTTCGGCGTGACGCTGATCGGCGAGTCCGTGGACTACGCCATCTACCTGTTCACCCAGACGGCACGCGGCGATACCGCCGACGCGACGCTCGTGCGCATCTGGCCGACGCTGCGCCTCGGCGCCTTGACCTCGATCGTCGGCTTCAGCGCCATGCTGTTCTCGGGCTTCGTCGGGTTCGCGCAGCTCGGCCTGTTCTCGATCACCGGCCTCGTTGCCGCCGCTGGCGTGACGCGCTTCATCCTGCCGACCCTCGTGCCGGCCAATTTTTTCGCGCGCGGGGCGGGCGCGCTGGCGCAACCGCTGCTCGCGGTCATCCGGCGCCGCCGATGGCTGCGGCCGGTCGTCGGGCTTCTGGCGGTGGCCGGCGGTATCGCGCTCGCGGCGCACCGTGGCGGCTTCTGGGACGAGGATTTGACGAACCTCAGTCCGATTCCGGCGGCGGAGCAGAAGCTCGATCGTGATCTGCGCCACGGCATCGGCGTTCCCGATCTGCGCTATTTCGTCGTGTTCCAGACCGCTGACGAGCAGCAGGCGCTTGCCGACAGTGAGGCGGTCGCGGCGACGCTGTCGCACCTCGTGGCGGCGCACGCGCTCGGCGGCTTCGACGTGCCGAGCCAAATCCTGCCCAGCGATCGGACGCAGCGGCAGCGACAGGCGGCGTTGCCGGATACCGAAGCGCTGCGGGCGCGCTTCGACCAGGCGCTCGCGGGCTTGCCGTTCCGGCCGGACACCTTCACGCCGTTTTTCACCGACGTCGCCGCCGCTAAGCGCGCGCCGCTGCTGACGCGCGCTGCGTTGCCGGCGGCGCTCCGGCTGCAGCTCGATTCCACGCTGTTCCAGCGCGGCGACCGCTGGAACGTGGTGGTGCCATTGCGCGACGTGACCCAGCCCGGCCGCATCGCTGCCGAGCTGGCCGCATCCGGCCAGCCGGGCGTCACTTTCGTCGACCTCAATCAGGAATCCGATCGGCTGCTGCACACCTATCAGCATGAGGCGACGCTGCTGGCGTCCATCGGCAGCCTCGCCATCGTCGTCCTGCTGTTCGCCGGGCTGCGCGCGCCGGCGCGCGTCGCGGCCGTGGTTGCGCCGCTGGCGGCGTCGGTGATCGTGACCGCCGCGTTGCTCACCCTCGACGGCGCGAAGCTTTCGATCTTCATGGTCGTCGGCTTTCTGCTCATCGTCGCTGTCGGTTCGAACTATTGCCTGTTCTTCGAGCGCCAGTATCGCGAGCCGGAGAACCAAAGTCGGTCCGTCGCCTCGATCGTACTGGCCAATCTCTGCACCGTCGCGGCCTATGGCTTGATGTCGCTTTCGGGCATTCCGGTGCTGCACGACATTGGCGTCACAGTCGCCATTGGCACGTTTCTGAGTCTGTTCTTCGCCGCTGCCGTGAGCACGCGTGGCCTGGTGGCATATCCGGCGGCCAGCGAAGCGCCGCGTCAGCCGGCCGGCGGCCGCCCGTGATCGCGTCTCTTCATTATCGCGCGCCGACCGCGGTGCGCGACCGCGCGCTTCTGGTCATGCTACCCGGCGTCGGCATCGAGGCGGGCGAATTCGCCGACCGCGGCTTGGTCGCGTCGCTGCACCAGCGCGGCCTCGCGGTCGACGTCGTCGCCGCACGACCCGCGCTCGATCTTTACCTCGACGACACGGTCGCCGCCGAAATCCATCGAGCCGTCGTCGCGCCGGCGCTGGCCGCGGGCTATGAGCGGATCTGGTTCCTCGGCATTTCGCTGGGTGGTATGGGCGCGCTGCTCTATGCGAGCTCGCGCGCTGGACCCGTGGAAGGTGTTGTGCTGCTGGCGCCGTTCCTCGGCACGCAAGGCACCGTCGCCGAAGTCGCGGCGGCCGGTGGCCTTGCAGCATGGTCGGCCGACGGCTCGGCCGCGACGAATGGCGAGCGCCGGATGCTGCTCTGGTTGAAGGACGTTCTCGCCAAGCCGCCGGCCGAGCCGGCGCTCTACCTCGGCTATGGCCGCGACGACCGCTTCGCACGCGGCCATATGTTGCTGGCGGAGTGGCTTCCTCGCGACCGGGTCTTCACCGCCGCTGGCGGTCACGATTGGGACACCTGGGCAACGCTGTGGGGCCGTGTCCTCGACGCCGAGCCTTTTGCCGAACGTGGTCGTCACGGCTCGCGACATGCCGGCCAAGCGAACTAGACGCACCTGCGGAAAAAGCGAATACTGTCTTGGTGCTAGAAAATAAAATGCGGGGGGTAGCCGATATCGATTTCGACCGCGGCGCGCTGACGCGTCGAGCCCCGGGCCGCCTCGACGCTTTCGCGGCGACAGCGGCTGCGGACAATGCGCTCTGTGACCGGCTCTATCCCTACTATGCGGAGATTTGCGCGCTCTCCGAGATCCGGAAAAAGCCCGGTTTCGGCGCCGAATTCCGCAGCGGCCGCGGCGGCCACTCCATGCTTTACCTCAGCGGCGTCTGCCGCGACCGGAGTGCCGGCTATCCGACGCTCCAGCTCTGCGAGCCGGGCACGCCGGCCGCAAGCTGCGGCGTCGGCATCAGCGTCAACTCGCACTATCGGAATGCCAACTGGGTCGCCGCCGAAGGCCGGGACTTCGCCTTCCGCGGTCTGCTTGCTCCGGGCGAGCCCCTGACCCGCGCAGCCTATGAACGGACGCAGCGGCACGCGATGGCGATCGGCGTGCTCGACGGCGTCGAGTTCCATGAGGCGCTGTTCCGCGACAAGCCCGCCGGCATGTCAAAGCGCGACTACATGTACGACATCTCGGTGGCGACCGATTACGCGGTCCGTTTCGGCCGCGACGTCTATCGTGCGCGCGTGCCGTTGGATC
>Ga0307374_10002558_pt1 | contig 32144 bp, 30 predicted proteins | sample OX3MG_FD_202532 | JGI IMG/M metagenome (GOLD analysis project Ga0307374, IMG submission 202532) | Soil microbial communities from Risofladan, Vaasa, Finland - OX-3 | ecosystem: Environmental > Terrestrial > Soil > Coastal area > Acid sulfate soil | place: Finland: Risofladan, Vaasa | collected... | reverse complement strand
TCGGGAGTGGACCAGGACGGACAGCAATTCGTCCAGACCCACCGTGACCACTCCAATGGATGAGTCCGCGATCCCGTAGGGAATGACGAGGGTGCCTGCGTGGACAAGCCCGCCACAGGAATAGACCACGTTCGGTACATAGCCATCCTGCTCATGGGGCTCCGGGCTGAGGAGTGGCTCATGCAACTGGCCGAGAATCCGGGTGGGATCGTCAAGGTCGAGCAGGATGGCGCCGATGTTGTAGGTACGCATCGGCCCGACACCGTGGGTGAGCACCAACCAGCCCGCGTCCGTCTCAATCGGCGACCCGCAGTTGCCAAGCTGGAGGACTTCCCATGCCCGTTTCGGCACCTGGCATGGCGAGGAGTCTTCCCAAAGACGCGGGTTCTGCGAGAAGGCGATGGTGTTCGTCTCGCGGTCTGACCGCGACAGCGCGGCATAGTGGCCGCCGATCCGGCGGGGGAAGAGGGCCAGACCTTTGTTGGCTGCGGCGGCGCCGACCATTGGGGAGGACGTGAAACTCTTGAAGTCAGCCGTTTCGAGCAACTGTTGACCGATGACGGTCCCGTTGTACGCCGTGTAGGTGGCGAAGTACGTCACGCTCCCATCGTCGTCGGCGAAGCGCACGAAACGGGCGTCCTCCATGCCGTTTGACTCGGCACTCATTGCAGGGAGCAGCACCCGCTCGCCCAGAGGTGTGACGTCCTCAAAGCGGGCGCCGTAGGTTCGCTCAGCAATCCTCCGTATGTGCGCGATGGTGCGTTTGGCTTGCTTGCGCGTCGCCAACTGATGCTCAAGCAGGTTCAGGCGGACTTCAAGCTGGGCTTCGGTGAAGCGGCTCCCGAGCCTGTTCAGGACGTAGTCGGCGTCCTCACCACCGCTGCGGAGCCGGCGTAGCTCTCCCCTGAACACCGCCGCGTCAAGCGTGGCCGTGTCCTGCTCCCCGGCGGTGGCAAAGGGTGGCGTCGGGTTGATGGTCACCTCGCCGGCACCGGTAACCACACCGTCGCGGAATCCGATGGAGGAGCGATGCCCTTCGCCGATCGACCTGACGCTCATGATGAAGCGCGCGTCGCCCGGTTCGACATTCGCCTGGTCGGGATCGACGACCATGCTCGGGTTGCACAGAGCGGCTCCCTCGAGCGCGTACTCGCACGTGAATGTGGCCCCAATAAGCAGGCGGCGGGTCGCCGTGAGCAACGTCTCTGGCTCCAGGCGATCGGAAAGCTCCTCAGCGTGACGTTTGAACGTCTCGAGGAGATGATGGTGCCGTCCGTCGAATCGAGCGACGACGTCATCAAAGGCCCGCTGCACTTCTTCGTCGTCCAGGGCGAGCACGCGGCGCAGCACCGCAGAGGTGCGCGACTCCTGCTCGTCGAATCCCTCCTGTCCCGGCACGAAGAGGCGGGTCACCACGCGGGACTTGTCCGCCGCGAGGCGAACTGACGTCCTTCGGGCGAGGCTCGCCGTCGCCACCGTCACTGCGGTACCGCGACAAAGGACCGGGCGAGCTGAAAGGTCGACAGCATGGCCAACGTCGATTCGGTGCCTTCATTGGCGTTGGCGCCGCACCTCTCCAGCCCGTCGAATCCGCCCTTGGTGACGGGGTCCCACATGATCGTCCCGCTGTCGTTATCGCCCAGAAACCAGCGTGCGGCCATGCTCACGCCGTGGGGCCAACGTTGATGACCGTCGACGCCGGCTGCCCGGGCACACGCGTCGGCCATGGCGGCTACCTCAATTGGTTGTTGGTCGAAGGCCGGTCCCACGTCATCCGGCCCGGCGCCTCCAGCCGGGGTGACCGAAAGGTGGCCGTCGTCGGTCTCGCGCTCGAGGAGCCACTCCAAGAGTTCGAGCCCGGCCTGCAAGAGGTCCGGGCGCTCAAGCACGGCACCGGCGGCAATCATGGCCTCGGGCACGACTGCGTTTGCGTAGCTGAGCCGCTTTTCGGGCCACAGCCAGCCAGGGCCGCCGTCAAGCCCGCAGATGGCGTCGGCCGCATCGTTCAGAAGGGCGCGCGCCGCCGCATGCCCCGGGCGAACGGCCAGGACATTGGCGGTCCCGAGCGCGGCGAAAGCCATCGCTCGGGGCCAGGGCGAGCGTTGCCTGCAGGCTCGGTCGAACTGTACGGTCGCCCATTGGCGGATCCCGCCGTGATCGCTGCGGGCAATTGCGGTGCCGAGGCCCCAAATCGTCCGACCCCAGCAGTCCTCAACACCCGCTTCATCCTCCCAACGACCCCATAGGTTCATCCTGTTGTGACATTGCCCGTCGGTGACGAGCGCATCGGTCAAGAAGCGCAAGCTCAGCTCGGTAAGCGTCCCGACTGCAGGAAGTGGGTCGCGCTCGCGGGCGGCGACGACCAGTACCCGGGCGATGTCGTCAGTGCAGTAGCCATGTTCTCGCCGCGGCTGGTCGAACAGCGCGTGCTCGAAGGTGCCCCTCGCATCACTCATTCGCAACAGGTGATCGAAACTCGGTTCCGGCGTCACATCTGACGGCGGCATCACACCAGAGCCGGCCTCTCGGCAAGCAGGCGACCAGCCACGTGCATGTACTGCCTCGCAACCACCGGCCAGCCGAGGCTCGGCGCCAGCCTGTGCGCCTCGGCTTCCATCCGGGTGGCCAGGCCGGGCTCGCGCAGGACGCGTCGAAGAGCCAGAGCCATCGCGTCGGGATCGTCGTGGTCAACGACCAGCCCAGCCCCGCTGGCCAGTAGCTCTGAGGCATGTGGGAACGCCGTTGCCACCACAGGCCTTCCGGCCGCGATGGCGTCCACCAGGACACCCGACGTCACCTGTTCGGTGGAGTCATACGGCAGTACGACGACCGCGCTCGACTGAATGAGTTCGGTGAGGGAAGCCACGTCACGGTATTCGGAGTCGAAGAACACCGAGGTGTCCACGCCGAGCTGAGCCGCCTGTGCCATCCGTGCCAGTCGGTATGCCTCTCCGTGCGTGTGAAGCACTTTGGGATGGGTCTTGCCAGCCACCAGATAGCGGGGCCGCTCCGGGAGGTCGTGCAACAGGCGCATGGCGTGAATCGCTCGCTCAATCCCCTTGCCGGGCCCGATGAGCCCCCACGTCAGCAAGGTGGGCCTGCCCTTCCGCCGGGGAGGGATCCGGCGCGGTGGGATAGCCGCGCCATGAGGGATGGTCATCACCGAGGCCGGATCGACATCGAAGCCACCGCAGAAGCGCTCACGGGCCGCTTCGGACATGACAATGACCCGGTCGGCCAGGGCCGCCACATCGGTGAGGACGGACCGTTGGTGGGGTGTGGGGTTGCGGAGGATGGTGTGGGCGATGACGATGGAAGGGACCTCCAGAGCGCCGAGGATCTGAAGCACCTCGTCACCGTCGGGCCCCCCGTACAAGCCGTACTCGTGCTGTACGACGGCCACGTCACTCTGGTTGAGAAGGTCCGAACTCGCGGCCACCGACATCGGCGACCCGTTCACGAGCTCCCCGACCACCAGATCGGAAGAGGTCAGCGTGCCATCGTCATCGGCAATCCGGACGACTCGCACCTCGGCCCCGTTCGCCACCAATCCCGACGCCAGCGCGGCACTGAACGTGGCCAGGCCGCATGCAGTAGGCGGGAATGTGCTGAGGATCCCGACCGTACGTCCGCGTCCGATTGAGCCGACGGGCGGCTTGGGGGACAGGTTTACGACAACCACGAGAGCTCCTCAAAGTGGCTCGGTCGAGGCGTCGAACCTGCACCAGGCGACGATGGTCTAGGCCGTCCTGCCCAAGCGAGGCGACTCTCCCAAGAGGGGTGAATGCTCATTCTACCGCGGATATGCGGAACAACGACCGCGGATTTTTCGGGGAAGGACCGGCGCCACCCGGGTCAAGCCCAGGTCAGAGCCTCCCTGGAGGTCAACCCCGATGTCCGCCAGGCGTTTCTACGAGAAGAACGCGTCGAGCGTGTATTGGTCGTTCTCGAACTCCGAACAGCGGGAGATCTTGCCGTCTCGGAAGCTGAAGACCAGGACCGCCTCCACCTCGAGGCTCTTCCCGTTGCGCTCTCCGGTGTTGCGTTGCGTGACGATGACGTGATCATCGCCGACGCATACATCGAGAGGCTCAGCCTTGATCGTCCCGTCGGTGAGTTCGAACAGTTGGCCGAAGTACCCCAGGGTGGCGTCTATCCCCTTCTTGTCGCCGGCGATCGGGCTCTTCCCGGGCACCTGCCAGACGACATCGGCGGCAATGAGTTCTCGAAGGGTGTCGAGATCTCCTTTGGCGAATGCGTCGTAGCCGTTTCGGACGACTTCGGCGTTTTCCTTCATGCCCATGGAAAACTCCTTTCACTGCATACCGCCGACTACCTACCGCCATCGGCAGGCTTACCACTTCTGACGTGCCGTGTCACCCGGCTCAGACGGTCGAGCGCAGCGGCACGGGTCAAGGTTCGTTGCAAGGATTCGTGCAAGGTCAGTCGTACAAGATCGTGGAATGGAGCCCCCGGCCTCGACGGTCACCGTCGTCCCCTGGGTCGATCCGCTGGTGGACGAACGTGGACTCCCTGTGAGTTCCTACTACGTAGAGCTTTTCTGGCTCCCGGTGCTCGGCCCTTCTGCCACCCTTCTGCTCAGACGGTTGGGGACGATGGCGACACATCTTCCTGACGGGATCACCCTGGACCGCGCCTGGCTCGGCTCGTCGCTAGGACTCGGGAACGGCGATAGCCGGAACGCCCCGCTCCCCCGAGCGATGGAGCGCTGCATCCGGTTCGGCGTCGCCAAACGAGTGAGTGGGGACCGCTTGGCCGTGCGGCGCAAGGTCGGGCACCTGCCCCAGCAGTACGTGGAACGGCTTCACCCGCTGATGAAAGAGCTCCACGAGGCCTGGATCGCTCGCCCGACTCAGTCGGTGGCGACCTTCGACAAGGTGTGATCCGGTCCCTCCTGCCAGCGGGCCATCGCCCACAGGAGGTCCGACAGCCGGTTCAGGTAGACGGCGACACGCGACTCCTCTATCGGATCGCTCACCATCAGGCGCTCGGCCCGGCGCACTATCGTCCGTGCGAAATCGAGTGCGGCCACGCACCGGTTCTCGCCGGGGACGACAAAGTCGCTCGGCATCTCGAACCGCTCGTTCAATTCGTCAATCCCCGACTCCAAGGCCGCCACCATCTCCTCGGTGACCAGGGTGGCGCCGGGCGTCAACTTGTGACGGTTCTCCGGCGCGGTGGCCACCTCGGCCATGAGGACGTAGAGCTCGCGGGCCAGCCTCGTCAAACGCTCGTTGGCCTCTGAACCGGGAGCCGTCTCGGCCCGGGCCATCCCGATGGCCGCCTGCGCCTCGTCCACCACGCCGTTGATGTCAATGGGCGGCGAATCCTTGCGCACCCGCCCGCCGTAGAGGAGCCCGGTCGTCCCGTCATCGCCGGTCTTCGTGTAGATACGCGGCTTCACGAGGCTGGATGCTACCGGTGCGTACAGGAGGCCCCGGTGGTGGCCGGTATCCTGTGCAGGGCATGTCACTCTCACCCGAACTCTTGGGTCGCCTCGACCCTGACGCGTCGTCGTACCTGCAGGCTGCTCGTGAGCGGGTCCTGATCTTCGATGGTGCCATGGGCACCAACCTGCAGATCCTCGGTCTCAGCGCCGACGATTTCGGCGGCCCCGAACTCGAGGGTTGCAACGAGGTCCTGATCCTCAGCAGGCCGGACCTGATCTCGCAGGTCCACCGCTCCTTCTTCGGTGTGGGGTGCGATGTGGTCGAGACGGGCACGTTCGGTTCGTCGTCGGTGGTGCTCGCCGAATACGGCCTGGCCGACCAGGCTCGCGAGATCAGCCGGGTGGGCGCCGAACTGGCCAGGTCCGTCGCGGCGGAGTTCGCCACGCCCGACCGCCCCCGCTGGGTCGCCGGCAGCATAGGCCCGGGTACCAAGTTCCCCACCCTCGGCCAGATCCCCTACCCCGATCTGCGTGACGCCTACGAGGAGCAGGCGCTCGGCCTGCTGGAGGGCGGCGTGGACTTCCTGCTCATTGAGACGGTGTTCGACCTGCTTTCGGCCAAGTCAGCCATCAACGGGGCGCGCCGCGCGATGGCTGCGCTGGACCGTCAGGTCCCGCTCCAGGTGCAGGTGACCATTGAGCTCACGGGCCGCATGTTGCCCGGCACCGAGATCGGAGCCGCACTCACCGTCCTTGACGCCATGCAGGTCGACGTCGTCGGCCTCAACTGCGCCACCGGTCCGGTGGAGATGAGCGAGGCCCTTCGCCATCTTTCTTCGGCGAGCCGCGTCCCCATCTCCTGCATCCCCAATGCGGGCCTCCCGTCGGTGGTCGACGGCCAAATGCACTACGACCTCACCCCCGACCAGCTGGCCGAGCACCTGCACCGCTTCGTCACCGAGTTCGGCGTCTCCGTCGTCGGTGGGTGCTGCGGCACGACGCCGGAACACCTGGCCGCGGTGGTCGAGCGCTGCGCGGCTGCCGTCCCTGCGCCGCGGACGCCCGTGTTCGAGCCGGCGGCCGCCTCCATCTATACGTCGGTGCCGTTCCATCAGGACACGTCGTTCCTCGTTGTCGGCGAGCGGACCAACGCCAACGGCTCCAAGCGGTTCCGCGAGGCCATGCTCGAGGGCGACTGGGACACCTGCGTCCTCATGGCCAGGGATCAGGTCACCGAGGGCTCCCATCTCATTGACGTCTGCGTCGACTACACGGGCGCCGACGGCGTCGCCGACATGACCGAGGTGGCCAGCCGCTTCGCCACCCAGGCCAGTGTGCCCCTGATGGTCGACTCGACCGAGGGTCCGGTCGTCCGCGCCGCGCTCGAGTGGATCGGCGGGCGGCCGATCCTGAACTCGGTCAACCTGGAGGAGGGCGACGGGCCCGGCACCCGCCTGGACACCTTCCTCCGCCTTGCCCGGGAGTTCGGGGCGGCGGTGGTCTGCACCTGCATTGACGAGGAGGGCCAGGCCCGCACCGCCGAGTGGAAGGTGCGCGCCGCCCGCAACATCCGCGACATCGCCGTGGAACGCTACGGCCTGGCGCCCGAGGACCTGCTCTTTGACCCGCTGGCCCTCCCGCTCTCGACAGGCATGGAGGAGAGCCGGCTCGACGGGATAGAGACGATTGAGGGCATCCGCGCCATCAAGGCGCAGCTGCCGGGCGTCTCCACCATCCTCGGGCTGTCGAACGTCTCCTTCGGCCTCAATCCGGCGGCCCGCCAGGTGCTGAACTCGGTCTTCCTGCACGAGTGCGTCGAGGCGGGGCTCGACTCGGCCATTGTGCACGCGTCGAAGATCCTCCCGCTGTCGCGGATTGAGGAGCGCGCCAAGGAGATCAGCCTGGACCTGGTCTACAACCGCCGTACCGACGACTACGACCCCCTCCAGGAGTTGCTCGCGTTGTTTGACGGGGTGAAGGTCAACACGGGAGCACAGGACGAGCACCTCGACTGGCCGGTCGACCGCCGGCTGTCGCAACGCATCATTGACGGCAACCGCACCGGCCTGGACCGGGATCTGACCGAGGCACTCGACTCCGGCCTAGAAGCGCTGGCCATCGTCAACGACATCCTCCTGGAGGGCATGAAGGTCGTCGGCGAGCGCTTCGCCTCGGGCGAAATGCAGTTGCCCTTCGTCCTGCAGTCGGCCGAGACGATGAAGGCGGCGGTGGCGTTCCTCGAACCGTTCATGGAGAAGGCCGACCAGGGCGGCAAGGGAACCGTCGTGCTGGCCACCGTCAAGGGCGACGTCCACGACATCGGCAAGAACCTGGTCGACATCATCCTGACGAACAACGGTTACGAGGTGGTCAACCTCGGGATCAAGATCGGCATTAACGAGATGATCACCGCGGCCGAAGAGCACAAGGCCGACGCCATCGGCATGAGCGGCCTGCTCGTGAAGTCGACCCTGATCATGCGCGAGAACCTCGTCGAGCTCAACCAACGCGACTTGGCCGATTTCCCGATCCTGCTCGGCGGGGCCGCGCTGACGCGCACCTACGTCGAGCGCGACCTGCGCGAGGTGTACGACGGGCGCCTCTTCTACGGGCGCGACGCGTTCGAGGGTCTGCGCACCATGGATCGCCTGGTCGAACTGAAGAAGACGGGCGAGGACGATCCTCAGTTCGGTCGCGAAATATCGGAGAAGCGCGTCCCCAAGCGGAGTCGCCTGGACGCGCAGGACACCGCACCCGTCGAGGGCCAGCCTGCCCGCTCAGACGTGGCGAGCGACAACCGCTTGTTCCGGCCGCCGTTCGTGGGAACTCGCGTGGCCAAAGGCATCCCGCTCGACGAGATCGCGGAGTTCGTGAACCTGACCGCGCTCTTCCGCAACCAGTGGGGCTTCCGTCCCGAGAACGGCGAGAACGACACCGAGTTCAAGGACCGGGTCCGCGCCACCCTCCGCCAGGAGATGGCCAAGGCCAAGGAGGCCGATCTCCTGATTCCCCAGGTGGCTTACGGTCACTTCGCCGCCAACGCCGAGGGGAACGACCTGATCATCTGGAAGGACGAGTCACGCTCGTCTGAGTGGATGCGCTTCGCCTTCCCCCGCCAACGCAAGGAACCGTGGCTGTGCATTTCGGACTTCTTCCGCCCGAGTGGTTCGGGAGACGAGGACTTCGCGAGCTTCATGCTCTGCACCATCGGTCCACGCGCCTCAGAGGAGGCGGCTCGGCTCTTCGCGGAGAACGAGTACCAGAACTACCTGTTCCTCCACGGCCTCAGTGTGGAGATGGCTGAAGCCACCGCGGAGTATTGGCACAAGCGCATTCGCGAGGAATTGGGTTACGTGGACGAGGACGGCCCGACCCTGGCGGGATTGTTCCGGCAGTCGTACCGTGGAGGACGGTACTCATGGGGCTACCCCGCCTGTCCGGACCTGATGGACAACGCCAAAGTGGTTGAGCTTCTGGGAGGGGACCGCATTGGGGTAACGGTGAGCGAGGGATTCCAGCTGCATCCTGAGCAGACCACCGACGCCATTATCTGTCACCACCCAGAGGCCAAGTACTTCGTCGCGTGAGCCGGGGCGCGGCCCACGCCGCCGTCCTGACCATCGTCCTCGGGTTCTGCTCGCTCCTTCAGGTCGGCTCGGGAAATGCGGCCGGGGCGACGTCCCCGACCCCTGTCTCTTCGCTGGTCGTCAATGTGCTCGGCCCCGGCTATTCGGTGGTCAGTCAAGGTCCGGTCGCGGCCGGCGCCCTCGCCGCCTCGTCGCCGAATCCCGCCGGCGCCGCCTCTGCGCTGAGCACTCTCACGCATTCGAGGTCGATCACCACGTACCAGCGGATGTGGAGCGATACCGGCGGCAACAACGAAATACAGGATCTGGTGGTCGCGTTCTCCACCACCGGGGCGGCGTCGGCGTTCTTCACCGCCGCCCAACATGCCCTGGCCTCGGGTGAGATCGTCAGCGCGACGTCCCTTTCCCAGCCTCCTGGGGCGTTTCGCACCACGTACTTCGCGACGACCACGACGCAGATCGGCGTCGGGCAGGCCATCGCCCTGCGATCGGGCCCCTGTGTCGCCATCATCTCGTTCTTCTCGTCGAACGCCCCGTCCAACACCCAGCCGATCTCGACTGCCGACGCCCAGCTCGTGGCCAACGACCAGTACGCCTCCCTGGCCCAGGCACAACACCCAGCCCCAGCGCGGCATCACCCCGCGAAGGCCGGCTCCGCCCTGCCCTGGGTCGGAGCCGGCGTCGCCGTGGTGCTCGTGGTCGCTCTGATGCTCTGGGTGCGACGCCGATCGTCCGGGCCTGCCGCACCGTCGGTCGTGCTCACGCTCGACGACCCCCTCCAGCTTGCTCCCGTTGCGCTGTCACCGATTCCGGCCAACGCCGCGCCGCCCGGCCTGTCGAGCGTTGTGGCCGAACCAGACCCCACGGCGCGACGATTCGGGCGGACGGTCGGGCCGGCCACCTTTTCCGCTGTCATTGCGTTCGTCGTCGTCCGCTTCTTGCGCCGACGCTCCAGCTCCAGGCGCTAGGACCCAGCGGCGGCTGCTGCCGCCTCCCGAGCGTGATAGCTCGAGCGCGTCAGGGGCGAGGCTTCCACGTGCGCGACGCCAAGTGATTCGCCAATGCTGCGAAGGCGGTCGAATTCGTGCGGCTCCCAATACCGGGAGACCGGGAGGTGATCACGACTCGGGCGCAGGTATTGCCCCACGGTGATGATCGAAACGCCAACGGCTTGAAGGTCAGCCATGGTGCTGATCACCTCATCCTCATGCTCGCCGAGCCCGACCATGAGCCCCGACTTCGTCACGAGGCCTGTCGCGCCGGCGCGGGCTAGCACGGCCAAACTCCGCGCGTACCCTGCGGACGGGCGTACGGCCCGCTGAAGGCGCGCCACCGTCTCAATGTTGTGGTTCAGCACATCCGGTCGTGCCGCGAAGATCGTCTCGAGCGATGCGACGTCACCCCGGCAATCGGAGATCAACACCTCGACTGTTGTCGCTGGAGATCGTTCGCGGATGGCCTCGATCGTCTTCGCCATGGCGCCAGCTCCCCCGTCGACGAGATCGTCGCGCGCCACGCAGGTGACGACGGCGTGGCCAAGACCCATCAATTCGACGGCGCGGGCCACCCGATCGGGCTCGTCGGGTTCCAGCGCGAGGGGATGACGGGTGTCAACCTGGCAAAAGCCACAGGCCCGGGTGCAACGGTCACCATTGATCATGAACGTGGCGGTCCCGTCCGACCAGCACTCGAATCGGTTCGGACAGCCGGCCTCCTCGCAGACGGTGCTCAACCCCAGGTCGTGCACCGTCTTGCCGAGGGCCAGGTACTCCCCTCCCATACGCACCGGCACCCGCAGCCAGGGCGGCTTGCGCTGGGCAATCTCTTGTCCCGCTTCGGGGACGACTCCGGCCTGACGGAGTCGCCGGAGCATCGGCCTTTCGAGCCTCACCCCCTGCTCTCGGAAATGAGCCGTCGGTCCCGAGACCACGTCCGTACGCTCCGCCGGTCGCCCATTTACTCCGAACATTCCCTCGGCGCGGGCGATGAACGCGTCGACCACCGCTGCATACGGAACGTCGATACCCTCCGCTCGTAGCGAGGTGACACCGAGGTCGGCAATGCCACAAGGGACGATGTGGTCGAACATGGAGAGGTCGGGCTCGACGTTGAGTGCCACGCCGTGCAGGGTTCGCCGGCATCCGGCACTCCCGCGCACCGTGCGCACTCCGATGGCGGCAATCTTGCGGGGCGGCGTTCCCTGCCCGTCGACCCAGACGCCCGGGTACTCGCTGAGCCGAGTGGCCCCAGGCAGGCCGACATCGGCGAGCGTTCCGATGATCAGCTCTTCCAGGCGGTGGACGTGGGTTGGGCCGCTGGCGGGATCGTCAGGGACGGTGACGATGGGGTACGCCACCATCTGGCCGGGCCCGTGATAGGTCACGTCGCCGCCTCTGTCGGATTGTTCGAGTGTGGCACCAACGGCGGCGGGATCGATCAGGACGTGCGTGCGGTCTGCATGGACTCCCAATGTGTACACATGCGGATGCTGCAGAAGGAGGAGATAGCCGTCATCAGTTCCGGTGGCCAACGCATGCTGTATGGCATCGGCCTCGTGATACGGGACCAATCCGAGAACCCGGGTGCGGAGCAACGTCGAATCCCTACAGTTCTGCTGACCAGTCGCGGCTGTTGAGGAGCTCTGAAACCCGAGCCAAGAACGAGGAGACATACGCACCATCGACGGCGCGGTGATCCCAGCTCACACCGAGAACCCCGGTCGAGTGAATGGCGATCGACTCGGAGCCGTCACTCTGCGTCACCACGACGGGACGACGAGCAATGCCATCGGTAGCCAGGATCGCCACCTGGGGTTGGTTGATGATCGGCACGGTGAAGAACGTGCCGAACGGACCGTCGTTGGTGATGGAGAAGGTGCCTCCCGCAATGTCATCCGCGTTGAGTTGCCGCCCGCGGGCACGCTGGGCGAGGTCTCGGATGCGGCGGGCGACACCGCGCAAGGTCACTTCCTCGGCACGGTGAATGACGGGGACGATTAGTCCTTCGTGCGACAGGTCGACGGCGATGCCGAGGTTGACCTCGGCGTGCACGACGAGCGACTCGTCAACGACGGACGCGTTGAGGAAGGGGAAGTCGCGCAGGGCCTCCACGGTGGCCCGCGCCACGAACGGGAGATAGGTCAGTGAGAACCCCTCTTCGGCTTTGAAGCGCTCTCCCCAGGCCCGACGAACGCGCTCCACGGCCTCGAAGTCCACCTCGACGGCAATGAACGCATGCGGTGAGGTCGCCTTGGATCGAACCATGTGCTCGGCGGTCCGCCTCCGCATGTTCGAGAAGGGAACGATCTGCTCCCCGGCGTTCCGGAACGACGCGACGGAGATCGGGGGAGTGCTGACGACGGGAGCGGACGCAGGCGCGGGCTCGGGCGCTGCCACTGGTGCCGCGTGACGCGCATCGGCCACCTTCAGCACGTCCTCCCTCGTGATGCGTCCTCCGACACCGGTCCCCGTGACCTCTTCGGCTCTGATCCCATGTTCGGACAGCAACTTGCGCACCACCGGAGAGAGCACGAGCGGCGCGCCAGCGACGGCACCGTCTGCGCTGTCGAGGGCGTCGGCCTGAGCGGAAGGCGGGGGTTGTGGTGGTGGCGAGGATGGAGCCGGTTCGGGCGTCGGTGGGGGCGGCGCTGCCTGCGGTGGGGGCGGTGGTGGCGTGGTCTCGACGACCGAGGCCGGCGCGGGTTCCGCGGTGGGCGCCGGACCCGGTCCCGCCTCGCCATCCCCGATCACGGCCAAGCGAACTCCGACCTCGACGGTCTCGCCCTCCGGAACCAGGATCTCCTGCAGGACGCCGGCCGCGGGAGACGGCACCTCGGAGTCGACCTTGTCCGTCGAGACCTCGAAGAGCGGCTCATCGCGAGCGACGGTGTCGCCGACGGCCTTCATCCATCGCGTGATGGTTCCCTCGGTGACCGTTTCACCGAGTTGGGGCATCGTGACGTCAGCCAATGTGGAGTCCCCTCCCGGTGAGCGCCAGCATCGTTTCGCCGAAGGTCTCCGACAGCGACGGATGCGGCTGAATGAAGTACGCCACCTCCTCGGGGAGGGCCTCCCAGTTGACGGCCAGGTAGCCAGCCCCCAACTGCTCGGTTACCCACGGCCCCGCCATGTGCACACCCAGGACACGCCCGGCCGAGCCGTCTGGCCGCTTCTCGGCGACGATCTTCACCATGCCCTCGGTATCGCCCACAATGAGCGCACGGCTGTTCCCCCCGAAGGGATCCTTCTTGGTGACGACCGGAATCCCCTGCTCCTTGGCCTGCGCTTCGGTCATACCGCAAAAGGCCACCTCGGGGTGGCAGTAGATCGCCCAGGGCACGCGGCCGTAGTCGACCGGGAGCACCGGCTCCCCGAGAATGCTCTTGACCACCACGATCGCTTCGGCAAAACCGACGTGAGCCAGTTGCGGCGTGCCGGCCACGACGTCGCCGACGGCCCACACACCGGGCACGCCGGTTCGTTGATACGCATCAGCCACCACGAACCCTCGACCGTCGATCTCCACACCGACGCCGTCACCGACCAAGCCTTCAGTCCGAGGGCGCCGGCCAACCGACACGACGATCGCGTCCACGTCCCAGGACTTGTCGCCCGCCCGCACCGTGGTGGCGGTGCCGGCCGCGTTGGGAGCATGACCCTCCACCTGGACTCCGGTCACGACCTCAATGCCACGCTTGGTGAACGAACGCGCGATCAGGCGGACGATGTCCTCGTCGCAGCCCGTCAAAATGGAGTCGAGCGCCTCCAGAACCGTCACCTTGGATCCGAGGTCCGAAAGGAGGGAGGCGAACTCGCAGCCGATCGCACCGCCACCGATGACGGCCACCGAACCCGGCACCTCCTTGAGGTCCAGGAACTCGTCGGAGGTCATCACCCAGCGGCCGTCGACGTCCAATCCCGGCAGCGTCCGCGGCACTGACCCCGCCGCGAGGACGACGTTCTTGCCGGTGAGCACGCGGCCGGCATCGTCACCGTCGAGCACGCGCACTGTGCGGTCGGCCTCCAGGGTGCCGGTACCCGAGAGCACCGTGACCTTGCGTCCTTTCAACAGGCCCGCCAGGCCCTTGAAGAGCTTGTCGACCACGCCGTTCTTGCGGTCCTGGCTGACCGAGAAGTCCAGGTGGGCGTCAGTCACCGTGATGCCGAACTCCTTGGCCGAACCGACGGTGCGGTTGACCGCCGCCGTCTCCAGGAATTCCTTGGCCGGCACGCAGCCGCGATGCAGGCAGGTGCCACCGACCTTGTCCCTCTCGACAATGGCCACGGTCAGGCCCGCCGCGGCGCCGTACAGGGCGGTGGCATACCCACCTGGGCCTCCACCGATGATGACGATGTCGAATTCGTTCTCAGCGTCCATCGTCATTCCTTCTCCATGGCTGTCACCGCCGCTCGAATGCGGGACCAGACTACCGTCCACGCTCACGTGAGCTTCCGGTCAGTTGCGTGACGCGCACCGCACCACACCACATCGCATCTCATCAGAACCACGAACGCGGCGCGGCATCGCCCTGGATTCAGGCCGCGTTCCCGCGCTCGCCCATGCCGAGATCGGCGGCGGCCGTGGCCAGCTCGTCAACCCGATCGTTCCATCGATCCCCGGAGTGACCCTTGACCCAGCGGAAGGTCACCTGCGGCTCTGAGGCCACGGCCAGTTCGATGAGCGGCTCCCACAGGTCCTGGTTGGCCACGGGTTTGTTCTGCGAGTTCCGCCAATTGCGCCGCTGCCATCCCTGCCACCAGCGGTCCTTGAAGCAGTTGACCACATAGGTCGAATCGCTCACGACCTCTATATCGGTCGTCGCATCAGGGACCAGGGATCGCAACGCCTCGAGTGCCGCCGTGATCTCCATCCGTTGATTCGTGGTCTCCGGTTCTGCCCCGCTGGCGTAAGGACCAGCGGGAACGGCCCAGGCCCAGCCCCCCGGGCCCGGGTTCCTCCGGCAGGCCCCATCGGTGTAGACGAGCACGGGCGGGCCTGTGGGATTCATGCCCAATGTGTAACACCACGGGAGTAGCGGTCACTGGACCGGGGGCCGCACCGGTACCGTGGTGGAATGCTGTTCGACGGCATCAGCCACCAGGTTCCCGATACGGATCCCGGTGAAACGCAGGAGTGGCTCGACTCGTTCGACGCCGTAGTCGACTCCCGCGGCCGGTCAAGGGCGCGTTACCTGCTGATGAAACTGCTGGAGCGGGCGAGGACGAAGCAGGTGGACTTCCCGGCCACCGTCTCCACCCCTTACGTCAACACGATTCCAGCCGATGCCGAACCCTGGTTCCCCGGCGACGAGTACCAGGAGAGGAGGATCAGGGCCTACATCCGTTGGAACGCGGCCGCCATGGTCGTGCGCGCCAACACACGCACCGAGGGCATCGGCGGCCACCTCTCGACCTACGCGAGCTCGGCCGCGCTGTACGAGGTCGGGTTCAACCATTTCTTCCGCGGCAAGTCGGACGGCGGTTACGGTGACCAGATCTTCTTCCAGGGGCACGCCTCACCCGGCATTTACGCGCGGGCTTTCGTCGAGGGACGGCTGACCGAGGCCCAGCTGGACAACTTCCGCCACGAAGTCGCCGGCAACGGACTCCCGAGCTACCCCCACCCTCGTTCGTTGCCCGACTTCTGGGAATACCCCACCGTCTCAATGGGTCTCGGGCCCATCGCCGCCATCTACCAGGCTCACGTCAACCGATATCTGAACCAACGCCATCTCGTGGACACGAGTGCCAGCCGGGTCTGGTGCTTCGTCGGCGACGGCGAGATGGACGAGCCCGAATCCATCGGAGCACTCGGCGTCGCCGGGCGCGAGCACCTCGACAACCTCATCTTCGTCGTCAACTGCAACCTGCAGCGCCTTGACGGGCCCGTGCGGGGCAACGGCAAGATCATCCAGGAGCTCGAGGCGGTGTTCCGGGGCGCCGGATGGAACGTGATCAAGGTCATCTGGGGCTCCCGCTGGGACGCGCTGCTCGCCAAGGACGTCGACGGCGTCCTCCTGGACCGCATGAACACGACACTCGACGGCGAGTACCAGAAGCTGTCGGTCGAATCAGGGGCCTACATCCGCGAGCACTTCTTCGGTCCGGACCCGCGACTGCGGCGCATGGTCGACGATCTGAGTGACGAGGATCTCGTCAACCTGCCCCGGGGCGGTCACGATTACCACAAGCTGTACGCCGCCTACAAGCAGGCGACCGAACAGCGCGGTGCGCCGACCGTGATCCTGGCCAAGACCATAAAGGGTTGGACGCTCGGTCCCGAGATTGAGTCGCGCAACGCGACACACCAGATCAAGAAGATGACCCGCCGCCAGCTCATGGCGCTCCGGGACCGCCTGTACCTGACCGACGATATTCCTGATGCCGCGCTCGAGGGAGACCCGCCTTACGTGCGGCCTGCCGAGGGTTCCGATGCGCTGGAATACCTGCGGGCCAGACTGCGGGTCATGGCTGGTCCGTTGCCGACGCGGATCGTCCGCCCCGCTCGAGCGTGGCTGCCCGACCCCAAGGTCTTCGAGGAGTTCACCGCCGGCTCGGGCAAGCAGTCCGTCTCGACCACCATGGTCTTCGCTCGGCTGCTTCGGAACCTGGTACGGGATCCCGGCATGGGCGCGCTGCTCGCGCCGATCGTCTCCGACGAGGCCCGTACGTTCGGACTCGAGCCCATCATTGCCGAGGCGAAGATTTACGCACCGGGGGGCCAGCAGTATGTGTCGGTCGACGCCGACCTTCCCTTCCACTACGCCGAGAGCACATCCGGGCAGGTCCTGCAGGAAGGGATCACTGAGGCGGGGGCGCTGGCCACGTTCACCGCCCTGGCGACCGCGTACGCCACCTGGGGCCAACCGATGCTCCCCGTGTTCCTTTTTTATTCGATGTTCGGGTTCCAACGGGTCGGTGACCTCATGTGGGCCCTCGGCGACATCCGGGGCCGTGGGATCCTCGCCGGGTGCACCGCGGGCAAGACCACGCTCCAAGGTGAGGGCCTCCAGCACGATGACGGCCATTCCCCGCTCCTCGCGTCGGTCAACCCTGCGGCCATGGTGTACGACGCCTCCTTCGCCTACGAGGTGGCGGCCATCATGGAGAACGCGATCGGCCGCATCCTCGGGCCCAAACCCGAGGACCGCTTCTGGTACCTGACCCTGTACAACGAGACCTACCAGATGCCTGCGCTCCCGGGCGGAGCGGACATCACGCGGGGAATTATCGAGGGGATCTACCGCTTCTCCGAGGCACCCGATACCGGCAACGACCTACGCGCATCCCTCTGTTTCTCCGGTCCGATGTGGAGCGCGGCCCAGGAAGCTCAAGAGCTCCTGGCCACCCACTGGGGCGTGGCCGCCGACACGTGGGCCGTCACGTCGTGGACCAACCTGCGTACCCAGGCGCTAGAGGTGGAACGGCGGAACCGGCTGCACAAGGGCAAGAAGGCTCGGCCGGCGCGGGCCCTAGTGGCCGAGCGGCTGGGAACCGGCTCGGCCCCCGTTGTCGCCATCACTGACTACATGCGCGCGGTTCCCGACCAGGTCGCGCGTTTCATCGCCCGCCCGTACACATCGCTCGGCACCGACGGTTTCGGCCGGTCTGACGCCCGGAGAGCGCTGCGGGCGCACTTCGAGGTCAACGCTGAGCATCTCGTCATCGCTGTCCTCAGCGAGTTGGTCCGGGGTGGGCAGATGGAGACGGGCGTGGTCGAGAAGGCGATGACCGAACTGGGTGTCGATCCGGCACCGATCGCGCCGTTCACCGTCTGATCAGGACGACCGCAGCATCGCCGCGAAGCTGGACAGCGTCTCTTCGGCCCCGGGCGGCACGGACACCACGAGCCAGCGCTCATGCACGCCGAGCTCGACCGAGAATTCGAAGAAGGCGCAGCACGCCTTCTCCCGACGGCTCAACGACGCCGCGGCGAGAAGCGCAGCATCGGAGTCACGCAAGCGGAGGCGAAGCCGCTGCTCCGATACCGGCTCCGAGCCTTCCACGTGGTCACCGAAGAAGGCCTGCCACTCGGCGAGGCGATCGGGCAGCTCGGACGCGCCGAGCGTGCAGGCGATCGGGACCTCCTCGTCGCAGCCGCAGCCGCCCATGACCTAGTGCGCGATCCAGGCGTCAGGGTCGGCCGTCATCTTCTTCACGTGTGCGGGCAGGTTGCCGGCGATCACGTCAGCCAGCGTGACCTTCTCCAGCACCGAGCGCAAGCTCGCCCGCACCGCCACCCAGACTGTCTGCAGATGCTCGGCAGCGCCGTCGTAGCTGGTCAGCTCGGGGCGGTAGCCACGCACTTCAGCGAGAGGGCCATCAAGCGCACGGATGACGTCGGCCATGGTGATTTCGCCCGCACCCCGGGCGAGCCGGTACCCCCCTTCGGCGCCACGCTGGCTCGCCACGATCCCGGCCCGGCGGAGGTCGGCCAGGATCGCCCCGAGGAAGCGGGGAGGCAGCCCCTGCTCGGCCGCCAGATACTCCGCTGTCTGCGGCGCGCCGCTGGCAGCCAGGGCAAGCAGGGCGCGGATGCCGTAGTCCACCTTGGCCGGGATGTGCATGGCGGCATTCTGCCCCGCCCACCCCCAGAAGGGCACATTTCCCGCAGAGGAGTCGTGCAAAACTGCCCCCATGGCAAAACCTGCCCTTCACATCAGCGGCGACAAGGACGCCGATGCGCTCCTGAGCAAGGATCCGCTCGCACTGCTCATCGGCATGGTGCTCGACCAGCAGATCACGCTGGAGAAGGCGTTCTCGTCGCCGTCCGAGCTGGCCCGCCGGATGGGTGGGAAGCTCGACGTTGCGGCTATTGCCGCCACCGACCCCGACCAGTTCGCCGACATCTTCCGGGAGCGGCCGGCGCTACATCGCTACCCCGCCTCCATGGCCCGCCGCGTGCAGGACGTGTGCCGGATCGTCATTGAGGAGTACGGCGGCAGGGCCGACGCCATCTGGAAGGACGCGCCCGACGGGGCGACCCTGCTGAAGCGCCTGACCGCACTGCCCGGGTTCGGCCAGCAGAAGGCGCGCATCTTCACCGCCCTCCTGGGCAAGCAGCTCGGCGTGCGTCCCGACGGCTGGCGTGACGTCAGCAAGCCGTTCGGGGAAGAGGGCTCGTTTCTGTCGGTCGCCGACATCACCGGCTCCGAGGCGTTGGCCAAGGTGCGCGCCCACAAGCAAGCCATGAAGGCGACAGCGAACGCGAAGGCGCGGGCGCGTGCGACAGGGTGACAACCCCGCGCGCCATCGCTGACTGCCGCCTGTATTTATGCACTCCTGACCGTCCGGATCTCCTCGCATTCGTCGCGGCATGCATAGACGGCGGGGTCGACATCGTGCAGCTCCGCGAGAAGGATCTCGACGCCAAGCCGCTGCTACAGCGGGCACGCCAGCTCGCCGCGGTGTGCGCCGAGCACGACGTGCCGTTCGTCCTCAACGACCGGCCTGACCTCGCGCTCGCCTGCGGCGCCGACGGCGTGCACGTCGGCCAGGAGGATGCACCGGTGGAGCTGGCCCGCGCCATCCTCGGGCCCGGTGCGATCGTCGGGCTCTCGACCCACGGCCCCGACGATCTTGACGACGCGCTCGATCAGGCCGTCACCTACATATCGGCGGGACCGGTGGAGGAGACGCCGACCAAGCCGGGACGTCCGGGCACCGGGCTCGACTACCTCCGCCTGGCCGCTGAACGCGCCACCGTGCCCGTGTTCGTGACGGGTGGCGTCACTCCCGAGCGGATTCCCGCACTGGCGGAAGCCGGGGCACGCCATTTTGTTGTCGTGCGCTACCTGACGGAGTCCGTAGACCCACGGCGGGAGGCCCGTGCGTTACGTGAGGCGATTGAACGGGCCGTCCCCGGTCGCAGATAGAACCGGAGCTCGCGCCGTCAGAGGGGCCAGCGAACGGTTTGTGCACGACAGGGCTGTCGTCGTTGAGCGCAGAACCCGCCATTCCGTCGTGCGCCGCCGCTTGACAGGTAACCATATGGTTACATATACTGACCGGGTGTGGACGACAACCTCGTGTTCAAGGCGCTTGCCGACCCGACGCGCCGATTCCTGCTCGATCTCCTCTTCGAGCGTGAAGGTCGCGCGTTGACCGAGCTCGAATCGCAAGTGGACATGACGCGTATAGGGGTCATGAAGCATCTACGCCTGCTGGAAGAGGCAGGGCTTGTCGTGACGCGCCGGTCGGGTCGGGAGAAGCTGCATTTCCTCAATCCCGTCCCGATCCAGCTGATCCACGACCGGTGGATCGATAAGTACACCGAGCGCCACGCTTCGGCGCTTGCCAACCTGAAATCCAACTTGGAGGCACGGAAATGACCACAGCAACCACGTCCAAGACGATCCAGATCTACCGCGTGTACATACATGCGACGCCCGAGGCCATTTGGGAAGCGATCACCAAGCCCGAGTGGACGGTGCAGTACGGCTATGCCCCCGTCGTTGAATACGAGCTGCGGGCAGGCGGTGCCTTCCGGGCCCACGCGAACGAGGGCATGAAGGCGGTGGGCTGCCCGGACGTCATCAGCGATGGCGAGGTAGTGGAGTCCGACCCGCCTCGCAAGCTGGTCCAGACGTGGCGCATGACGATGACCCCCGAGTTGGCGTCCGAGGCGTTTACCCGACTCACCTATGACATCGAGCCCGTAAGAGGCGGTGTCACCAAGCTGACCGTCACCCACGATGTGACGGGTGCGCCAATGTGGGCTGCCGTGCTGAGGGGCGAGAGCGAGTCGAACGGGGCCGGCGGCGGCTGGAGCGAGATCCTCAGCGGGCTAAAGACGCTGCTGGAGACGGGCCAGCAACTCCCCTTTCAAAGTGGCCCGGCATAATAGCGGCCAGACGTTACATGTGCGCCTGGGCACGCCGCCGTAGTACCTGAGCCAGGTGAGCGATCCCAAACAGGATCAGCAGGAAGAAGCCGATCACGAACACGGCCCACGTCACATTGGACACGTTGTTGCGAAGCCCGTGTTGATTGCCGCCCCCATACGCGATATTCGCAATCAGAAAAAGAACGACGTCTGCCACCCCAAGAATGATCAAGTTCCGACCGCTGACCAGCCGGTCAAGTTTGACCGAGAGTTCGTTACGAATTTGGTCTCCTCCGTTGTTCCCTGTCTTACCGAGCATGCGGCCAGTCAAGGGGTCTTTCAAGGGTGACAACCGACCATCGGCGATGGTGCTACCACCACCACCCGCTCTCGGTGGATTGGTGCACTTCAAGGTGCCGCAGTCGTGACTGGGCCGCGAGCGACACCTGAAGCGATTCTCTTGGGCCCCCAAGGTCGCTGTGATTGAATCACTGCGTGGAGATCCAGGACGTTTACGCAGGACAACAGGAGCAACTCGCCCAGGTCATGCGTGAGCAGGCTGACCGATCTGGCGTCCCAGTGCCAGCATGCCCGGAGTGGAAAGTGCGTGACGTTCTGGCGCATGTAGTCGGACTCGCGTCGGACGCTTCCAGCGGCGGCCTCCCAACTATGGACTTGCTGGAACAATAGAGGGACGTCGTCGTCGCGCAGAAGCGGGATCACATGATCGCGGGCCAGGTGGGCCGGGCGACAGAGCTCTCCATTGAGGAGCTCGTAGACGACTGGCGGCTCCCTGGACTGCAGGCTCGGTACCGGAATCACTGGGTTCCGGCTCTGGAGGCTCGGATCGCGGGCGAATGAGCGGGCGGCCCATCTGGGGAGCAGACCCGTCGGCCAGTTATCGGCCATCCAACGGCCTCGTCAGCGACGACGCTCCAACCATCCGACGAGGATGGCGATGACCCTGGGGTCGGCCCGCAGCCAGTGCCCGGCCCCGTAGACCACACGCAGGTCGGCCGGACCGGTGGCGGCCGCGGCCAAGGCGCGCGCGTCGTCGACCGGGACGTCGGGGTCATCCGCGCCGTGAATCACGAGAAGCGGCCGCCCCGTGAGCATTGCCGCGTCCTCCTTGGGATGGAGGACTGACAGCTCCTTGGCCCAGGTGTCCGGTGCCGGGGGGTAGCCCGGCGTGCTGATCACGCCGGTCCGGAGGCAGCGCTCGGCTAGCGCGTCAGGATGCTCGGTCAGCGCGTCGAGATCGGCCGCGGTACCCAGGCAGGCGACGCCGGCCACGCGCTGGTCGTGGGCGGCCATGTGCAGGGCGAGCACGCCGCCGAAGCCGAAGCCGATGAGCCAGCGCGGCGCGTCGTCAGGCACCTCGGTGCCGACGATGAGCTCAAGGTCGTCCAGCCAGCCCTGGGCCGAGAAGTCGCCACCCGACCCGCCGGCGCCGCGCAGGGTCGCCGCCAGCACGCGCCGGCCGGTCTCGCGGGTCAGCCGGTCCGCCAGCGCTGGATACGTCTTGGCCACATCACGCGCCGATCTCACGGCGCGTGGCAGGTCGTGGCACAGCACCACATGGCCGCCGAGTGGGGCGGAGCTGGTGTACACCCACAGATCGCCCGCGTGACCGGGCAGGAGCCGATAGGGCCCCGACACCCTAAATGCCGATGCGCTGTGCCAACAGCTCGCGGTGGTAGGCCGGGTCCCCCAGCATGAGCTCCGAAGACTTCGCCCGCTTGAAATACAGGTGCGCGGGGTGCTCCCACGTGAAGCCGATACCGCCGTGGATCTGAATGTTCTCGGCTGCGGCGTGGAAGTACGCCTCCGAGCAGTACGACTTGCACAGGCTGGCCACCGTCGGCAGCTCGTCGGAGTCCTCGGCGGCGGCCCAGGCCGCGTAGTACGCGGCGGACTTGGCCGACTCGACTTCGAGGAGCATGTCCGCGCACTTGTGCTTGATCGCCTGGAAGCTGCCGATGGGACGGCCGAACTGAATACGGGTCTTGGCGTACTCGACGGACGCGTCCAGCACGCGCTGCGCGCCGCCGACCTGCTCGGCCGCCAGCGCGACCGCGGCGAGGTCGAGCGTCTTGGCCAGCCCGGCCTCTGCGCCTCCGTCGGTCCCGATGAGGGTGGCCGGCGTGTTCGAGAACTCAAGGCGCGCCTGCTTGCGCGTCTGGTCCATCGTCGGCAGTGGCTTGCGGGTCAGCCCCGCCGCGTCCTCCTGCACCGCGAACAGTGAGACGCCCTTAGCCGTGCGGGCCGCCACAATGATCAGGTTCGCCACGTGGCCGTCGACGACGAACATCTTGTGCCCGTTCAATGCCCAGCCGTCACCCTTCTGCTCGGCCTGGCACTCAATGCCGCCGAAGTCCCACTTGCCGTTGTCCTCGGTGAGGGCGAGCGTGGCGATCGTCTCTCCCGACGCAATGCCAGGGAGCAGGTTCTTCTTGGCCTCGTCGTCCCCCGAGGTCAGCAGCGCGTTTGCGGCCAGGGCCACGGTGGAGAAGAAAGGAGCGCACAGCAGCGCGGCGCCCATCTCCTCCAGCACCACGATCAGCTCCACGTAGGAGAACCCGGATCCGCCGAACTCCTCCGGGATGGTCAACGACTGCAGCCCGAGCTGGTCCGCCATCTGGCTCCACACGGCGGGGTCGTAACCCTCAGTGGTCTCCATCAGCCGGCGCACTTCGGTCTCGGGCGACTTCTCGGCCAGGAACCGGCGGACCGATGTGCGCAGCTCCTCCTGCTCCTCACTGAAGGCGAAATTCATGGTCGCTGTCTACCAGAACGAGGACCTCGGCCACCACCAGCCCCCTCCCTGTGGGACGCTTTGAGCCATGGGACAATTGGAGAAGATCTGGAGCGACGCCCGGGTCGAGGTGCACCACATTGTGGTGGGCCCGATGGACAACAACGTCTACGTTGTCCGTTGTCGCAGGTCGGGAAACGCGCTCCTGATTGACGCCGCCAACGAGCACGAGGCGCTCCTGGACATCTGCGAGCGCCTCAACGTCACCCAGGTGGTCGAGACCCACGGGCACTGGGACCACATTCAGGCCGTGCCGGCCGTGCGTGAGGCCGGCATATCGGTCTCGGTCACCGAGGCCGACGCCGGGATGCTGCCCAGCTACGACCTCCTCCTGACCGATGACGAGGAGCTCAGCGTCGGTGACCTGCGCCTACGCACCCTGACGACACCCGGCCACACCCCGGGCTCCATCTGCTTCACGGTTGAGGGCACGCCCCTCCTCTTCACCGGCGACACCCTCTTCCCGGGCGGCCCGGGCAACACGTCCTTCGAGGGGGGCGACTTCGACACCATCATTACGTCGATCGATCGCCGCATTTTCGCCCGCTTCCCGGTCGAGACCGTCGTCCTCCCCGGGCACGGGACGTCGACCACCGTGGGCGAGGAAGCCCCCCACCTGCAGGAATGGGTGGACCGTGGCTGGTAGGAAAACCTGACCAAAATGGTAGACTTTTGGTGATGGCGAACGTACCCCTGCTCGAAATCCGCGATCTGCACGTGACCGCCGAGGATCACCAGATCCTGCGCGGGGTTGACCTGTCCGTCGGCGCCGGCGAGATTCACGCCCTGATGGGCCCGAACGGGGCGGGTAAGTCCACCCTGGCCGGCGCCCTCATGGGCCATCCCGCCTTCCAGGTGACCCAAGGGGCGATCCTCCTCGACGGTGAGGACGTGACCTCGTGGGCCACCGACGTGCGCTCCAAGGCCGGCCTGTTCCTCGCGTTCCAGTACCCCGAGTCGATCGAGGGCGTGTCGGTCACCCAGTTCCTGCGCCAGGCGATGGCCGCCCGCACCGAGGACGAAGTCTCCGTCCTGGAGGTGCGGGTCCTCATGACCGAGTGGATGGAGCGCCTCGGTATGGACCCGTCCTTCGCCAGCCGCCACCTCAACCAGGGATTCAGCGGCGGCGAGAAGAAGCGCAACGAGATTTTGCAGATGGCGCTCCTCAAGCCGCGGGTGGCGGTCCTCGACGAGACCGACTCGGGGCTCGACATTGACGCACTCCGGGTGGTCGGGCGAGGCGTGCACGCCGTGCGCGCTGAACAGCCGGCGCTCGGTGTCCTGGCCATCACGCACTACCAACGTCTCTTGGAGGAGCTGGTCCCCGACGTCGTCCACATCCTCGTCGACGGGCGCATCGTCCAGAGCGGCGGAGCGGACCTGGCCAAGCGGGTCTCGGCCGAGGGTTACGAGGTGTGGCGATGACCCCCGTCGCCCCCCTCAACGTCGAGGCGCTGCGCAAGGACTTCCCGCTCCTGACCCGTACCGTGCACGACAGGCCCATCGTCTACCTCGACTCGGCTTCCTCCGCGCTGCAGCCCCGCGTCGTCATTGACGCGATGGCGCGCTACTACGAGACGACGCATGCCAACGTGCACCGCGGCGTCTACGCGACGGCGGAGGAGTCCACCCACTTGTACGAGCACGCCCGGATCGTCGTCGGTCGCTTCATCGGCGCGCCTGACCCGGCGACCGAGATCGTCTTCGCGAAGAACACGACAGAGGCACTCAACCTGGTCGCCCACACATGGGGCCGCGCCAACCTGAAGGCGGGCGACCGCATTCTGCTGAGCGAAATGGAGCATCACTCCAACATCGTCCCCTGGCTCATGCTGGCCGAGGAGGCCGACCTGGAGGTGCGCTACATCCCCGTCGACGGAGACGGTCGCCTCGACCTCACCGACCTGGAACACCTGCTCGACGGGGTGAAGCTGGTCGGGATATCGGCGATGTCCAACGTGCTCGGGACCATCAACCCGCTCGCAGCCATAGCCGATGCCGCCCACAAGGCCGGCGCGGTCGTGGTCGCCGACGGCGCGCAGCTCGTGCCGCACGCCCCGATCGACGTCACCACGCTCGGCGCCGACTTCCTCGCCTTCTCGGGCCACAAGATGATGGGCCCCACGGGCATCGGCGTCCTCTGGGGCCGCAGCGAACTGCTTCACGCCATGCCACCGTTCCTCGGGGGCGGCGGCATGATCCTGGACGTGAAGCTCGACTCGTTCCGGTCCGCTCCCCCGCCGGCCCGCTTCGAGGCGGGCACCCCGCCCATTGCCGAGGCCGTCGGCCTCACCGAGGCCGTCCAGTACCTGAGCGACATCGGGATGGACCGGATCCGTGAGCACGAGTTCGCCCTGACAGGTCACGCCCTGGCCCGGTTGGACGAGAAGCTCGGAGGCGACTGCAATGTCTTCGGACCGCCGGCAGGGCCTGACCGCGGTGGCGTGATGTCCATCGCCTATCGCGACATTCACGCGCACGACCTGGCTCAGGTCCTGGACCAGTTCGGGGTCTGCGTGCGGCCGGGACACCATTGTGCCAAGCCGCTCATGCGCAAGCTGGGGGTCCAGGCGACAGCGAGGGCTTCATTGTCCCTGTTCAGTGATGAACACGACATTGAAGTCCTGATCGAGGGATTGGTGGAAGCCGGTAGATTGTTCGGGTGATGGCCGATCTTGAAGAGTTGTACCGAGAGATCATCCTCGACCACTACCGCTCCCCGCGGAACCGGGGCGAGCTCGAATCGCCGCCGGCGCACCGCGTCGAAGGGTTCAACCCGCTGTGCGGCGACGAGGTCGTCCTCAGCATGGTGGTCGAGAACGGCACACTCTCCGATGTGAAGATCGCCGGCTCGGGCTGCTCCATCAGCCAGTCCTCCGCCTCCCTCATGTCATCGGCCGTCAAGGGGAAGACCGTCGCCGAGGTCCACCAGCTGATCCACACGTTCAAGGGGATGATGTCGATTCACGAGGCGATGCTGGGCCAGGACGGCGAGGTCGTCGACGAGGAGCCCGAACCGATCGATTTCGACAAGCTCGGCGAGCTGGCCGCGCTGCAGGGCGTCGTGAAATTCCCGGTGCGCATCAAGTGCGCCACCCTCAGCTGGAACGCCCTGGCCCAGGGGCTCGAAGAGGTGGCGGCCGAAGCCTCCTAGGCAGAACACCTAGGTGTCGTCGTGCCCCGGGGTTCCGCTTCCGGGCAGGGCCAAATGATTGGCGGCGCGCCGCGGGCGGCGCCGGCCACGTCGGATTCGGTCGTGGGAGCCTGAGCGGATAGGACCCGCTCGCAGGCACCGCTTTCGTGGCTCCGGCATCCATCGGCGGTTCTTCATTTCAAAAAAAGGTTCGGTGTTCGGTCCGCCGGCAAGCTGGTCAGGGTGGGGACCGGCCACCGAACCTTTTTGAAAAACATGCATGGCTCGGCCGGGGCACAGGGCAAATCGACCGAGATCGCAGCACTCGGTTCGGGGCGCTGCACCTATCGGCTCACGCCCTGAGTACGGCAGCGTACTCAGTACGCGATTTAGGTCCCGGGAGAGACGTCACACGCCCCAGCAGTCACCGGGAACGACCGGGCCGACCGAGGATCCTCGACGCCTTTCTTATGCCGGTGTGCAGGGCGTGGGGTTGTACGTGGCCTGCTGGGTGGCCGACGCAGGCTGTGTGGTGCCCGTCGTGCTCGGCGCAACCGTCGTCGGGGTCACGGCCGGCGGCGGCTCGGGCACGCCGTCGACATTCGGTGGTGGGTTGGTCGGGCTGACCAGCGACGAGCCGAAGATGTTGACCAGGGTCTGCTGGGCGGCCGGCTGGTCCACCGCCAGGACGTCGCCCAGGCCACCGAACGCCGAGCTCGACTGGGTGGGCAGAGTCTGGGCAACAAGTCCGTTCGGATTGAACGAGTGGTAGGTCTCGGCCAACCCGATGAGCTCGTTCAAGCCGAAGCCGTCGTCGATCGAGACGCCGTTGTGGATCGACCCGATGAAAGCGTTCACCGTGAGCGGGTTGACCTTGGACTTGGCCGCCGCGATCAGGGAGCGGATGAACGCGTCCTGCCGCTGAATGCGCCCGAAGTCGCTGGTGGGGTCGTAGTGCCAGTAGCCCGACGAGTAGTACTCGAAGTGGCGGGCGCGGGCCACGGCGAGCGCCTGATTGCCGTTGAGCAGCTGGCATCCGGTGGCGGTGATGTTCAACCCCGAGTACGAATCCTTGGCCGGGTAGTTGAAGTTCATATACACGCCGCCCAGCGCGTCCACGGCCCCCTGGAAGCCGGCGAAGTCGACCTCCACGACGTGGTTGATCGGCACGCCAAGGTTGGCCGTGATCGTCTGGACCAGCTGGTTGGCGCCGGAGTTGAACGCCGAGTTGATCCGGTTGTAAGTCCCGAACCGCTGCACGTCATTCCCCACCATGGAGACGACCGTGTCGCGTGGGACGGAGATGATCTGCAGCTGCTTGGTGGCCGGCGTGGCGCGCCAGAGCTGAATGACGTCGCTCCGCTGGCCCTGCACCTGCGCCGTGGAGCCGAACTGCGCGGAGTTCTCACCGACCCGCGAGTCGGAACCGATCACGAGGATGGTGAACGGTCCGCCGTTCTGCACGGCAACCTCGTCCGCCACATGGACCTTGTGGATCTGGTCGTAGCGGTAGCGCAGGTACCCGTAGCCCCCGGCGACGGCGAGTCCGGCGAGCACGACCAATGCGGTCAGCACGGTCACGATCTTGCGTTGCGCGCTCCAGCGACGCCTGCCCCGGCGTGTCCGGCCCTTCTGCTGGTCAATGCGTGCGCCGAGGTTCCGCAGCCCTGACTCGTTGGCCAGGCCGCTACCAGCGCGACCCGAGGAGCCGGCTCCGCCTCCCAACTGCTTGCCGAGCGCCTCCAGCCCACCCGCGTTCGCAACCTTGTTGCGTCGACCTCGCGAGGAGCGGCGGGACCCGTCGTCCGTCGGACGACCATTCGCCATGGCCGCTTACGGTACCAACCCCACCCCCCGAGGTGGTGTCACCCCAATGACGGTTGGATTCCGTAACCGGTGTAACCAGTGCGCTCCAACTCGAGCGCGAGATCGGCATCACCGCTGGCCACAATGCGCCCGTCGACCATAACGTGCACCACGTCGGCTTCCAATTCGATCAGGAACCGGTTGAAGTGCGTGATGGCGAGCACACCGACCTGCCACTCGACCGTGGCGTGCTGGAGACGCCGCGCCACCTCTCCCAGCGCGTCCACGTCGAGCCCAGAGTCGATCTCGTCAAGGATGCACACGGCTGGTCGGAGCACACCGAGCTGGACCATTTCGGTGCGCTTCTTCTCTCCACCGGACAGGTCGACGTTCAAGGGTCTCGTCAGGAGTACGGGGTCGAGGCCGACCGCCTCGGCTTCGGAGGACATGCGGGCGTCGAGAGTTTCCGCGGCTCGCCCTTCGGTGGCAGCGTTGAGCACAGACCGCAGAGCCACGCCAGGTACCTCGATCGGATGCTGCAGAGCCAGGAAGAGTCCCGCCCTTGCTCGCTGCCATGACGAGAGACCGGTCAGCTCCTGCCCGTCCATGCGGATGCTCCCCGCGGTCACCGTGGTGCCGGGCCGTCCCATCAACGCGTGCGCAAGCGTGCTCTTGCCTGAGCCGTTGGGGCCCATGATCACGTGCACCTCGCCGCTTCTCACGGTCACGTCAATCCCGTGCAGGACCTCCCGACCTCCGGCCGACGCTCGCAGCCCGCTCACTTCCAGCGCGTGCGTCACGGCAGCACCACGTAGACGTTCCCGTCGACGATCTCAACGGCGTAGACCGCCACCGGCTGTGTCGCGGGCAATGAGCACGGGTTGCCCGACTTCAGGTCGAATGTGCTGCCGTGACGGGGACACTCGATCTCCCGTTCTTCCACCCACACCTCGCCCTCGGCCAGCGAGTAGTCCTCGTGACTGCACCGGTCGGCAATCGCGTGGAACTCGTCCTCCGTGCGGACGAGGGCGATGCGGTGGCCTTCAATGGTGAAGCGGCGCGCCTCGCCGGAGGAGAGCTCGTCCGTCCGGCACAACATGACTGTCTCAGGCATTGGCTGGCACGAGCCGGTTGCTCAACACGCCGTAGAGACGTCCGTGGACCTCGCGGCGTAGGAGGGGGTTGACCGCGGGTATGGGGCTGCGGTCAATGATGGCGTCGAAAAAACCCTGCACAATGAGCCCTTCGGCTACGTCGGGCGACACGCCCCGCGACTCAATGTAGTAGCGCTGGTCCTCGTCAATCGGGCCGACGGTCGATGCGTGTGAGCACTTGACGTCGTTCTCCAGGATGTCGAGGTTCGGGACGGAGTCGGCATGCGCCCCCTCGTCAAGGACGAGATTGTGATTCGTCTGCCGGGCATCGGTGCGGACGGCCCCCCGGTGCACCCGTATCAATCCGCTGTACACCGATCGCGAAGTGCCGGCGACGGCACCCTGACAGAGCAGCTCGCTCGTCGTGCGCGGTCCGACATGATCCTGCAGAGTACGGATGTCGTGGACCTGCGAGCCATAGCCGAGATACGTCGAGAGGATTTCACTCCGTGCACCCCGGCCCTCAACGGCCACGTCGGCACGGACGCGGTCGTAGTCGCCACCCAGGCCCACCGTGAACGTGCGCAGGCTGGCGTCGTTCGTCCCCCGTGCCGCCAACCGGGCAACGAACCACGCGGCGTCATTCAGGATCTGCAACGAGACGTACGACACCGACGCGCCCACCCCGGCGGACAGCTCGGTCACCGGGACGACCAAGGACCTCGCGTCCTTCCCGTCCCCGTCCCCGTCCCCGCCGGCATAGACCTCGACAACCGAAGCATGCGCATTGTCGCCGAGGCGGACGCTTGTTCGCGGGAACATTGCGGGGAATCGGTCGGCGTCGTCGGTGGTCGTGGGGTCGCACCAATGGACGACCAGGATCGGCTGCGGTACGACCACACCCGCCGGCACGTCGATCACCACCGCGTCGGACATGTACGCGTCGTTCAGCCGGACGAGGGCGTCGCCGGCGACCTGCACGCTCCCGACGATGGCCTGTGCCCCTGGGACCTCGTCGACCCGGCCGAACCCGAACGACGCGTCGACGAGACTGCAGTCACCGGGCTGTCCGTTGTGCACCAGGACATGACCCGAGAGCGGACCGATCAGCGCGCGCAGTGACTCGAGAAGATCGGTCCCGGCCGGCGAGCCGTCCCGCGCCGGGGTGACCGGCGTGAAGTCCTCCAGGTTCAGCTGGTCGATCGGCGTGTAGCGCCAGACCTCCTCGGACGGGGAGGGCATGAGTGAGGACGCGAAGGCCGCGTGGCCTTCGGCGCGTCTATCACGAAGCCATTGGGGACCCGCCAGGGCGGAAGCGCCCTCGGCGTCGAACGTATGCAGGGTGAACCTCTTTCAATGCGGTTGCGGCCCGTTCACTCTACTGGGCCGATCCGAGCGGTCAGCCCGGGCCCGCTGGGTCAGGTGTTCGTCGCAATGGAGGTGAACATCTGCTGGATCCCGGCCTTGAGCTTGGACTTGTCCTTCGGCGCCGCGATCACAATGGCAAAGGCGCCGTCATGCGCGGTCGAGCTCTGGTACTCGACGGCAAGGCCCCCCAGCGTCTTGCTGCCCACCTTGCCGGTGTAGGTGAAGCTGTCGAGTTGATCGAACCGGTACGACCCCTGCAGCTGTGACACATCGGGGGTGCCGGTCTTGATGTGTTTGAGGCCGAAACCCTTGGCGAAGTTGTTGAAGATGGCCGTCGCGTTGGCCTGGACGGTCCCGGTGCCGGGACCGAAGGCCAGAACGACGACTTCAGCGTTGGGCGACCTGTGCACCAGGAATACCTGGGCCGACTTGGTCTGCGACACCTTCCATCCGGACGCCAACGTCACCGCCGTGTTGTTGGCGATCTGGACGGTGGAACCCGCGGCCGCCCCGGCCAAGGGTGCGATCAGAAGACCGGCGGCCGCCACCGCCGAACTGACACCGATGGCCGCAACGACAGACCCAATGCGATGACAGGGTGCTGCGCGCATGTCGAAATCCTCCGAATGGTGTCCAGGATGCGTCGGCAAATCTGCTCCGGAGCTGGTGCCTTGTCCGCCGCCGCACCTCGCTTCTGGCGCCAGAGTAGTGCACCCGGGAACAGGCAGAAACGAACGGATTAGCCTTCTCGCATGGCACACGACACGTCTTTCGACTCACCGGTCCTCTCCATAGAGCACGACGGCGACATCGCGACCCTGTGGCTCGACCGCCCGGAGGCCCGCAACGCCATGGGAGTCGACCTGTGGCGGGACCTGCCCCGGGCCATGGCGGTGATCAGCAATGACGCGGCCGTCCGTGTCGTGGTGATCGCGGCCAAGGGACCCCACTTCACCGTGGGACTCGACCTCAAGGCTATGGGCGGACTGCTGTCTGGGGGCGGCGGAGCCGACGCCGGCAGCACGCCCAACGAACCCGCCGCGCCTCCGTCCATGGCCGCCCGTGCCCGAAGCGCCCGCAGTGAGGTCCTCCGTCTGCAGGCGGCCCT